>OGYM01001957.1_pt1 | contig 14134 bp, 16 predicted proteins | sample 1576491 | NCBI WGS metagenome assembly OGYM01 (sample SAMEA3541515, study PRJEB24748) | human gut metagenome | biome: human gut; feature: human-associated habitat; material: faeces | place: China | collected 2012 | reverse complement strand
ACCTTCCGTGCCGCTGCCGTAGAGCAGATTTGCATCTGGGGCGAGCGCGTGGGTGAATTGGGGGATTGGAAGAGAACTGTATTCTGCACCTTTTATCTGGATTCCTGCGGAGAAAGCAGCAATCCGTTATGATGGAAAACGCTATACAACTTCGGAGCACTTTCGTGTGTCTGCGATTGGATACGATTCAGGGCGGGAAATCAATGCGTTGGAAATTTGTAATAGCAAGGGATTTACTGTGTTTCGTATGCAGGCAAAGAAAGAAGCATCAGCACCGAAGAAAATGAAAAATATGCCAGAAGAAGTAAAGGCACAGTTATCAGAAAAAATGCGTGCGGATCTGCAGAAAGAATTGAATCGGACGGGAATTCCTGTGGAACAGGTTTTGGCACGTTATCATCTGGATGATATTAGTCAGATGAAGCCGGAACATTATCGGGATGCTATGAGTGGTTTGAAGAAGTCCAAACCGATTGTTGCAGCTTAACAGGAGTGAAAGGAATTGCCAAGATGTCAATAGAGGAATTAATACAAATGATTTTAGGAGAGCGTATCAACTCTGCGTTACAGGAAACATCCCTGGAAAGAGACAAAGATATTTTGGAAAAGGGAGAAGCTGTGCTGAAAAAATTACCAGAAGAGCAGCGGGAAATTATTCAGAATTATTTGAATTCTTTCCTGAATCAGGCGAGTGAAGACAACGAACGTGCATATTTGTGTGGATTTGAAGATGCACTGTGCCTTGTAGAACGGTTGGGAAAGATTCTGGTACAGCGTTCCAACCAGTGAGAAAATGGGGATTGGAGAAAGGAAAGAAAGCATGTGTAAAACAATATCAACATTAGGAATGAAGCGAGAAGATTGGTTGAAATTAAGAAAGAACGGAATTGGTGGTTCTGATGCCGGAGCGGTATGTGGATTGAATCCCTACACAAGTCCAATGGCGGTATACCGAGATAAAACGACGGATGTTTTAGATTTATCAGATAATGAAGCAATGCGTCAGGGGCGTGACCTGGAGGAGTACGTTGCACAGCGTTTTACGGAGGAAACAGGGATGAAGGTGCGGCGTTCCAATAAAATGTACTGGAGCGAAGCTTATCCATTTATGTATGCGGATGTAGATCGTCTGATTGTCGGAGAAGATGCTGGACTGGAATGTAAGACAGTAAGTGCCTACAATGCGGATAAATGGAAAGACGGGGCAATTCCGATGCATTATCTCGTTCAGTGTGTTCATTACATGATTGTGACAGGAAAGAGAGTCTGGTATATCGCCGCTGTTATATTAGGACAGGGATTTGTATATTCCCGAATCGAGTGGGACGAAGAATTTGTCAACCAGCTGATTGTGCTGGAAGCGGATTTCTGGAATAATCATGTATTGTCGGGGCAGATGCCGGATCCGGATGGTTCAGAATCCTGTAGTGCGGTTTTAGAGGAATATTTTCACAAGGCCAGAAAAGAAGATGCGGTTGCACTGACATCTGATATAGAAGAAAAACTTAATCGCAGACAAAGCTTATCAGAAGAGATTAAGCGGCTGGAAAAGGAAAAATCCCAGATTGAACAGGAAGTAAAGGTGTTCATGGACGGTCACGAAGAAGCAGGCAGTGAACATTACCGGGTAATATGGCAGGAAATTACATCTGAACGTTTGGATACAAAGCGTTTGAAGCAGGAGCAGCCGGAACTTTACCGTGAATATATGCGGAGTAATCGGAGCAGTCGGTTCACGGTAAAGGTGGCATAAAAATATTTAATCAGGGAAACTGTGCAAGTAGTATAAGTTTCCCTGATTTTTTTGTGAATGGCTACGAGTGTGGTGAAAAATATAAATGAAAATTTCAAATGATAATTTCATTACGGTAGAGATAGAATGATATTAAAAGAAGGTGATGCGTAAGGGTATGAAAAGGTACTCAGGAATATATGACGAATTAATGTCAATAGCGGATGAGAATACAATATTAAAGATTTATGATCAATATAATGGGACAACGATTACGTTTCCTAAAAAGCTGTATAGCCAAGAATTTGTAAAGAAGTACATATGTGAAAATTATGGTTTTCAATCAGTACAAGAAATATCAAGGTATTTGAATTTGAGTTCAAGAAGGGTGATGCAGATTGCGAAGGAAGCAGGGCTGACCGGAGTAAATGGGAAAAGTAATCTGTAGCAATAGCTATTAGAGCATAAGAAATAATCGTTTGATATGGGTATACAGAACGGGAAATAAGACAGTTATTAATGGAGAATCGTGGTTAGTGCTACGATTCTCTGAAATACAGAGTAAGAAAAATATTAATTTTTATAGAGTGCATGAGTACTCGCTAGAGGAGAAGAACATGGCTAATAATTTTGAAGAGAAAGTAAATGTGGTAAAAAAATATTTACCTAAATGCAATTCACTGTACAGCTGTTATACATATGGAAATATTCCTCGCGATAAATTTGATAATGCATGTTCGAGTTATGCTGGGCATATGGAGTATAGTCAGTGTATTGGGTTGATTGATGAAACCGTATTTGGTTCTGGGAAAAAAGGAATGATTTTTGGAACAACTGGTTTTTATAGTGACTCTCATAATGGTATCATGCTGTATAAGGATGGATATAAATGGAATTCTTTAGGAAGCAGTTATAATTTGAATGCCATGAATGAAATGTTGTCGCAATTATGTGAGATTGATACGAGACCATCTGGTTGGGAAATAGCAGGAAGTTTATTAAAAGGAGCTTGGAACTGGTATCAGGAGAATGCAGATTTGTTTGAGAGTAATGAGGAACCAGTTGCACAAGCTGTTAATGAGGAAGATGATGAAACACAGGAAATGATGCAAGCATTGAATGGATGTGTTGAGTATGTGAAACGACTTCAGAGATGCGTGAATGATGCCTTAGACGGTGATTGGGAAGAACGTGTAGAAGCAATCGGTGAGATGAACGATGTATTCCAAGATGGTTCGATGATGATTGAGGGAGAGAGTGTTCCTTATGAAGGTATGATTGATGTGTGGATTCAGTCTTGCATCGAGGATGGTCAAATAGAAGGAATAGAAGAGGTCAATGCAAATGAAACAATAACGGACTTCCATTCGAAAATTACAGATTTGTTAAGCGAAGATGATGCAGAGGAGAATGATGATCAGCTTTGTGATATTTTGCGGCAATATCAAAAGTGGTTGAGAAAAACAAGAAAGGTATTAAAGCAGATTTTGGAGAATGCGGAATAGATAAGAAAAGGTTGTATGGGGATGTTTGATTTTTTTAGAAAAGAAAATGCTAATGCAAGTTCAAATTATAGAAAAACTGGTTTGAAAACAAATGTGTCAAATTATGGGTGGTATAGATGTGTGCATTGTGGTAAGAGCTTTCGGAAAGATAGCATAGAAATTGACCATATTTATCCTCGGAGTAGAGGTGGTGGAAATAATGCGGAAAATCTACAGTGTCTGTGTAGGGCATGTAACCGCTCAAAAGGTAATAATATGAGTCAGACAAAGGAAGATTTGAAGCAGAGGAGAAATTCCTATGGACAATATAAACGAGAACAGGTGTTGAAACCTAAGCTTCAAGAAAAACGGAAAGAAATTCGGGAAAAATACATAGCAAATTTAAGTGATCAAGATATTCTGGAAGCATTACATAATAAGGAGTTAGAAGCTGGATGGACCGATTTGAAAAGAGAAGCAAGGAAAAGAGGAATTCTTTAAGTAAGCTATATTTTTGAGTTACCAAAATATAAATTATTACAAAGGAGAAGAAAGTTATGGGAAAGTCTAAAGTACACATGCCAAAAGAGTTGGAAAAGAAATGCCATATTGCAATTCATTCGGCAACAACCGCGGCAGCGGCAGCAGGAGCAATACCGATTCCTATGTCAGATGCAATACCGATCACAGCGGCACAGGCTGCTATGATTATATCACTAGGAAAAATTTTTGGAATTTCATTATCACAATCGTCAGCAAAAACGATTGCTAGTGTTGTGGTAACACAACACGCAGGACGTGCAATTTTTACAAATATTTTAAAATGTACTCCTGGTGGGAATCTAGTGGGAGCTGTGGTTGGTGCAACGACAGCCGCTGCTTTAACAGAAGCGTTAGGCTGGATTGTGGCAGATGATTTTTACAGAATGTCGAATGGAGAAGAGCCAGAAAATATAGTGGAAACGGCAGGGGAATTAAAACAAGTCTTTGAGGGGTTGAGAATGCCAGAATAATTCGGAGGAAGGACACCAAAGGAGGGGTGCGTCTAATGGCATTTTCAACAAATATAAAATTTCAGAAAATGTGTGCGACATGTAAGTATTGGGATGACCCAGTGCAAAGTGTAGTACGCCCTACTATTGGAAGAAATATATGGGAAATAGATATTGCTCAGTTTCGTTTTTGCTTGAAGAAAAAAGTGAAGAAAAAAGCTAATGCAACGTGCCAGCAACATGAGTGTAAATTGGTAATATTGTAAATGAACAATGCTATTTGCAAATGAAGAGATAAAGCTTTCGTAAATTACAAAGATATGGTAAAATAATCTCATGGGTGCCACCATAACGGTAGGCGGTTGGTCCTTCTACGGAGGGACTGTGACCCTCCGATTACATAGAAACCCGCAAGGGAATCTGAAGGAGTCAATGATTTCTTGGAAAGTAGGGCTGAGCCATATGAGTATTATAGATTTTATCGCAGTGGTAAGCTTTGGCTTAACCTGCTTTGGAATAGGGTATTCCCTTGGCAAAGATAACAACAACACACAGAAATAGCCGCCCATGTCCTGAGAAAACTGAGCGGCTTTTCTAAAGCTTAACAATTATCGGGTCAACCGTCTATCGGTGACACCCTTTTTGTATAATCAATATAACACGTATTGAGTGAAAATTCAACTAAAAAATCACATTTAGCTTTTCACAATGAGCTAGCAGATCATATTTTGTTCGATATAATATTTAAATGAGGGAGAACAACAGTATAATACGAAAGAAAGGGTGTGGTGATATGTCAATTAATGTGACAGAAGATTCGATAAAATCAGTATCTGGAATATTGTCGAAGAATGAAGAATATATGTATAAACTTAATTCTTCGATTCAGCAAGCTAAAGATGGAAAGGTAATTTCAAAATCAATGGAAGAGTTAGAGAAGCTGGCAAGTGAGTAATCTACAGTCCACGGAGTGGAGCTGCATATTCGTGCCAGGGTCATTATAGCGACAAATAGTCCAAAGGCAGATGTGGGACATTCCCACATCTGCCTTTTTCCGTATTTAAGCATAAAAAATACCACATAATAAACATTATGTGGTAAAGAACGTAGGATTTTTTAGCCCAAAAGGCCTCTAAAGTACTGTTGAATTGTATAATTATCATCAAATGGATACATTTTTCTTGTCATGATTTGACAAAAAAGAATTTTGTATGACTAAATTTCTTGTTTTTTAACCGTAAAGTGGTAGAATAATATAGATGAATTTGGAATTTACCACATAATGTTTATTATGTGGTACCCGCAGGAAGGTCATGATGCCATGAAATTAGAACTCTTTGAGCACAATCAAAAGGCATATGAAGCAGCCATTTCTATGATGGCTGAGACCGGAAAGGCAGCTATTATACATCCTACCGGAACAGGGAAGTCTCTCATAGCATTTAAGCTGGCGATGGAGCATCCGCAGGCGAGTGTGTACTGGCTGGCACCAAGCAGCTACATATATCATACGCAGCTTGAAAATCTGCAGAAGCTTATGAAGCCTGATTCATCAGATAAACAAATACAATCCCCGGACAATATCACATTTATCTCATACAGCAAACTCATGCACAATGAGGAGCTTATAGAGAAAATACAGCCGGACTACATCATACTCGATGAGTTTCACAGATGCGGCGCGGCAGAATGGGGAAAGAGCGTCAGAAAGCTATTGGATGCTCATAAAACAGCAAAAATACTGGGACTGTCAGCCACCAACATACGCTATCTCGACAATCAGAGAGATATGGCAGAGGAAATATTCGACGGCTGCATAGCATCAGAAATGACACTGGGCGAAGCGATGGCGAAGGGGGTACTCTCTACACCAAAGTACGTCATGGCGATGTACTCCTATGGTGAGGAGCTCAAGAAGCTAAAGCAGCGCATACAGACAATGGAGAGTAGAAGCAGTGCCAGAAAGAATATGGAGCTGCTCGAACAGCTGCGCCGTGCGCTGGAAAAAGCGGACGGACCTGACAAAATCTTTGAAAAGCATATGCGCATGGAAGGAAAAATACATGGCAAGTACATCGTATTCTGTTCCAGCCGTGAGCACATGGATGAGATGACAGAGCATATGCACGAGTGGTTTGACAATGTGGATACAAGTCCGCACAGATATGTGGCATACTACAGCAATCCGGAGACCTCAAAGGCATTTGCAGAATTTAAAGCAGATAAGAGTGAACATCTAAAGCTCTTGTACTGCATAGACATGCTGAACGAGGGCGTACATGTGGATGACGTGGACGGAGTCATACTGCTTCGACCGACGGTGTCACCAATCATCTATATGCAGCAGATAGGCAGATGCCTCTCGGCAGGCACAAATAAGACACCAATCATATTTGATTTGGTGGATAACTTCGAGAGCCTCTACAGCATCGATTGTCTGACAGAAGAGATAGACCAGGCATTCTCACTCATGCCATGTACACAGGTGGAGAGAGAAAAGTTCAAGGATAGATTCCGAATATACGACGAAGTGAAGGAATGCCGTCAGCTATTCGGACAGTTGCAGAGCAATCTGTCATCAACCTGGGACAACTACTATCTGGCAGCCTGCGCATACTACAGAGACCACGGCAACCTCAAGGTGCCAAAGGACTATGTGACAGACGATGGACTGACACTGGGAAGCTGGATACAGACCCAGCGCAAGGTGTACTCAGGTAAGATAGCCGGAGGACTCACAGCAGACAAGATAGAAAAGCTGAACCTGATAGGCATGATATGGAATGTCAGGAAAAACAGCTTTGATACAGCCTATGAAGAGCTGGAAAAATATCATGAGCAGCATGGAAATCTGGATATCAAGTCAAGATACATCACAGAAAGCGGATATCCGCTGGGCAAATGGATCAACAACATTCGTGTGTCAGCCAAGAAAAAGGGCAAGGAAGCAGTACTCAACAAAGAACAGCTCAAAAAGCTCGAAGCGCTTGGCATGATCTGGGATAAAAACAGCGAGATATGGGATGTCTATATCAGTGCTGCAAAGAAATATTATGAAGAAACAGGTGATTTGCATATACCGGTAAGGTATGTCACCGAGGACGGTGTGGCACTCGGCAACTGGCTTTCATCCATCAAGAATGGAAAGAGCGGCAGGAAAATGAGAGCGGAAACACTGACCGATGAGCAGAAAGCGCAGCTCAAAAAGCTGGGCATCAATATGGAAAATACCAACAATATGGTATGGAACAGCAAGTATAAGCTGGCAAAGGAATACTACACCGAGCATGGTAATCTCAACATCCCGGTGGCATATTGCGTGGATGGAGTGAAGCTGGGCAGGTGGATATCAAATATACGAAGTAAAAGAAAAAATCCAAATTCATCAGGGATGATGCTGGACGAGAGCAGAATAGCAATGCTCGACAGCATTGGGATGGATTGGAAATAGGAGAAAAAATGAGTCACGAAAAACAATGGAAAAATGCGGGGTTGTTTCTGTTACAGGTTTCAATTGTAATAATCAATACCATACTCTTTGCGGCGATATGGTATGCATACTATAAGGGAAGAATGTGGGGAACAGCATTTTATAGAAAGGGTGATTACCTGCTAGTACTCCTGTATCTGTGCTTAATAGGAGTAATGACAAAGTTGTATGGCGGTGTGGATTTGAAGATAAGCCGAATATCGGAATTGATTTATTCACATGTGATTGCAATATTTATAACTAATGCAATGATGTACATAGTCATACTCCTGCTTACGAGAAGACCAAAGAGCATATTGCCACTGCTTCTGGTAACAGTACTGGAAATAATTGTAAGTGCCATATGGTCATATATGGCGAATCATCTGACAAACAGACTGTTCAAAGCGGCAGATGTACTTCTTGTATATGATAATGAGGAAGCCTTCAAAAATGGTGGAGAAATAATAGACAGACTGACATGGAGATTCAATCCAGTAGGAGAACTTAAGCTTACAGGACAGGATGAGATGGATAAGCTGGTTGAGAAAATGAAAAACACTAAAGCAACAGCACTTATGCTTTGTGGACTTACATCTTCACAGCGAAATGACATCATAAAGTACTGTGTGGAGAATGATATAAGAGCATATGTCAGACCAAATATAGGTGATTTCATAATCAGCAATGCAAAAACTCTACAGATGGCAAATCTGCCGGTTATGATATGTGAGAGAGCAACGCCGAGCCTGTTCTATGTAGTGATGAAGAGATTGATGGATATACTAATCTCTCTCATAGGACTGATTATAGCAAGTCCATTCCTGCTTATAACAGCTATAGCTATCAAGGCATATGATCATGGTCCTGTATTTTACAAACAGGTGAGATTGACGAAAAATGGCAGAGAATTCAAGATACTCAAGTTTAGGAGTATGAAGGTAGATGCAGAGAAAGATGGTGTGGCAAGACTTTCATCAGAAAATGACGATAGAATCACACCGGTAGGAAAAGTGATCAGAGCTTGCAGAATAGATGAATTACCACAACTTATAAACATTCTAAAAGGTGATTTAGCAGTGGTAGGACCAAGACCTGAAAGACCGGAGATAGCAGCACAATATGTGGAAGAAATGCCGGAGTTCTCATTGAGACTACAGGTGAAGGCAGGACTCACAGGATATGCGCAGGTATATGGAAAGTATAATACAGAACCATACGATAAGCTGCAAATGGATTTGATGTATGTAAATCAGATGGGGCTTGTGAGTGATGTGAAAATAATACTTGCTACAATAAAGATACTGTTTATGCCGGAGAGTACTGAGGGAATTGCTGAGGGACAGACTACGGCGAGTGGAAAAGTTAAAATACAATAGAAGGGATATTTAATTGTGAAGAAGGTACTTTTTTTAATACATACTTTAGGAGCCGGAGGGGCAGAAAAAGTTCTTATTAATCTTGTGAATAATTTGGATCAGTCTAAATATGATATAACACTTATGACAGTTATTGATACTGGAATATTTAAACAAGATATTGCAAAAGGGATAAAATATAAAACAATTTTTAAACTTCCACATGGAAATGCTAAAAAAAGCGGGGAGAAATCAGGAAGTTTACATGAAAATTATTCCTGCATAAAGGCGATAATGAAAAAGACATATACTGTTTTTTGGCGTTATGCCAATTGTGCTAAAATCTATAAGCATTTTGTTAAAGAAAAATATGACTATGAAATTGCTTTTTTGGAGGGAATTTGTGCAAAGATAATTGCATCTTCAAATAATGATAAATCCATTAAGTACTCATGGGTACATGTTGATTTATTAAATGAAAGAAAATCTGAATCTTTTTTCAAGAATTTAGATGAAGAAAAGAAAATATATGGACAATTTAACAAGATTGTATGTGTTTCAAATGTTGTAAAAAATAGTGTTAAACAAAAGCTTGGAATTAAAGAACAGAAGTTAGAAACTTTATATAATATTATTGACAGTAAAGAAATTTCGAATAAATCATTAGATAGAATTGAATTAGAAAAAGACTGTTTAACATTTGTGTCTGTTGGTAGACTTTCAAATCAAAAAGGATATGATAGATTGATTGATGCTGCAACAAAATTAAAAAAAGAGAATGCAAAGTTTAAGATATATATAATAGGTGAAGGTCCCGAAAAGAAAAATCTAGAGAGTCAGATAGAAAAAAATAATATGTCCGATGTGATTTATCTTTTGGGTTTCAAAAAAAATCCATATGTTTATATGAATTTTGCAGATGTCTTTATATGTTCCTCTAGAGCAGAAGGTTTTTCAACTGTAGCTAGTGAAGCTGTTGTTTTAGGAAAGCCATGTATCGTGACTGATTGCTCTGGTATGAGAGAATTATTTGGTGAAGAGGGACAATATGGATTTATTACTGAGAACTCTACAGAGGGTATTTATGATGGCATGGATAAATTTATTAAAAACAATAAAATGCTAACTGAATACGCAGAAAGAGCAAAAGAAGGGGCAAAACGATTTGATGTAAATATTGCATTGAAGACTATTGAAAGGAATTTGCTTGATGATTTTTAATTGTTTTACAGCACTATTCATATTTTCGACTATTAATAGGGAGTTCCTTTTTTTGGGAATTGATTTGCGATATATATTAGTCATATTAGCTTTGTTTTTAATAGGAAGAGCTATATTAAATAAAAGAAAAGTTCAGTTCATAAAAAATGATCTCTATTTATTTTTATTATATGGATGTCTCTTTTTTTCGTATATATTTATTCTGGGAAATAAGAATATAGTATCTGATGAGTTAAAATCACTGACGATATTGCATATAGGTAATTTTTTAAGCTTATTAGTTTTTATAATATACAAAAATGAAATTAATGAAAAGTTTATTTTGAATATATATAAATTATCTATATGTATTCTAATATTATCTTTTTTTGCAGTATTATTTTCAATTGATATACCTAGTAGTATGTATACCGGAGAGAGAATGATATCCGAGGGAATAGAACAAGTTAATTTATTTGGTTCGATGTTTCGTATTGCTGGATTTGCAGAAGATGCTAATTATGCTTTTTTATTTCTTTATACTCAAATGTTGTTGCTTTTGGGGAATAAGAAACGGTGGTGGGATTATATTTTACTTATATTTGTAATAATATGTATGGCATTTTCTTTTTCAAAAACACAGATTATAATGATTCTTCCGTCTTTAGCTTTTTATATATTATTTATTAAAATAAAGGTTACTCAGAGACAAAAAAATGTATTGATATCTTGTTTTGTGATATTAATAATGCTATTACCTTTTATATTATATAAAACTAACTTTATGGCAAGTATGGGTACACTGAAAACCAGATATTCTCTGTGGAAATATGCATTTAATATGCTTATAGAAAATCATTATATGCCATCAGGATTAGGTGGTTTTAGATTTTATATTAATAATGTTTATGGAGGACATTGGATAGTTCAATCCCATTCCACATATGTAGAACTACTTACTGAAATCGGTGTGATTAGTTTATTTTTGTTTTATAAGGTATTTAAATTTAATCTGAAATCTATAAATAATATTTATTTTTTAATTGTGGTAAATTACTTGTGTTTTGCAATAACATCTGAAACATTATATTTACAATATTTTATATTTGTTTCATGTGTATTAGTTAATATGAATTATTCTAGAAATGAAATGAGGGAGAAATGAGAAGTATTTTATTTTTTGTCAATTCTTTTGGAAAAGGTGGCGCTGAAAGAGTTTGCGTTAATCTTGGAGAAGAATATGTTAAACAGGGATATAATGTTTGTTTTATAACATTATTTGAAAATAGCTCTTATATAGAAAGCAACACTAAATTTAATATATGTAATTTAAAACTTGATGAGAAAATGTCTAAATTGGAATTGATAGATTCTATTTTTAGAGCAAAAAAGAATATTAATAGTTTTGTTAAAAAAAATTATGGAAGTGATGGATATGCACTAATATCAGCACATTTGCCGTTATCACATATATGCGCAAGTTTAAGTATTGTAAAAAAAGAATGTTTGTATGTTCAACATACTTCGCTTCTGCAAGAAAACCGACATCGTATAGGATATGATTTATTTTATAAATTTAAAAATAATGTATGTGTATCAGAAGGTTTAAAAAGAGAAATGAAAGAAAAGATGGGGATAAAAAAATTGGAATGCATATACAATCCAATTGATTTGCAGAGAATATATGAATTAAGGCAAAATTCAATTGGAGATATTTCTAAACCATATATTTTAGTAGTTGGAAGATTAATACAAACTAAAAGATTTGATAGGGCAATTAAAATTTTTAAAAAAGGAGAGTTTTATAAAAAATATGATTTATATATTATTGGAGAAGGTGAATTAAAATCTGAATTGATTAAACTAACTAATAAATTAGAATTACAACATTCTGTAAAATTTTTAGGCTGGCAAAATAATGTTTATAAATGGATGAACAAAGCTGAGCTTGTTTTACAAACATCAGATAGGGAAGCTTTTCCGATGATTTTAATAGAAGCACTTGCTAGTGGAACAAAAGTAGTGGCATCTGATTGTGAATATGGGGCAGATGAAATTATGCTTGGAGAATATTCACAGTTTATTTCTAAAAGAGATGATATTGAAAATTGTGTGAGGACAATTAATAATGCTATAAATAGTTTCCTTGTAAGTAGTAATTATACTATATTGAAAAAATGTTGTGTTGAAAATGTGTGTAAGGAATATTTGAGGGTGTATAATGAAAAATTTAAATAGTATTGTAGGAATAATAACATATCATAAATCATTAAGTTATGGCGCATGTTTACAAGCTATAGCTACACAGGAATGTGTACGAAAGCTAATGAATTCTGATGAGGTATATCTTATAGATTATGTAAATGAATATGAAGCACGTCAAAAAAGTTGGCAATTTATTTTTAAGGGAACTATTAAAGAAATTGCGGCAACTATGATAAAAAGAGTATTGTTTCGTAATGAATTTTACAAAAAGAGAGCATTTAATGAATTTATATGTAATGAAAAAGTTATTCCTTTTGATTCAGTTGACAAGTGTAGTGTACTTATTTCCGGTAGTGATCAGATATGGAATGGAAAAATTAGTCATGGAATTGATCGGCATTTTTTATTAGATTTTGGTAATGCAATAAGGAAAATCTCTATTGCTTCAAGCATGGGGGGATATATAATATCGAAACAAGAGAAGAACGTTTTTAGAGAGTTATTGTCTAAATATGATTATATAAGTGTTAGAGAAAAGTTTACTAAAAATCAAATTGAAGGAATAGTTGATAAAAATATTTATACTATTCTAGATCCTACACTTTTAATAGATGCAACGGAATGGAGAGAAATTGTAGTTGATAATAAAAAATATATAAAATATAAATTTATCCCTAAAAGTTATATATTAGCCTTTACTATTGGAAGTAATCACACAAATGAATCAGAGTTATTTAAAAGATATTCTGAAAAATATAAGTTACCAGTATATAAAATTATGTTAAATACTTTTAAGCCGAAAGGAATTGATAAAGTTATCCCTGGAGCAAATCCTTATGAATTTATAGATTTGATAGATAATGCAGCTTTTGTTATAACTAATTCTTTTCATGGGACAGCATTTTCATTAAATCTCAACACCCCATTTGTCCAAATACCAGTAGAGGGGAACAATCAAAGAATGCAGGAATTGCTTGAATTGGTTAAATGGGATGAAACAATGAATTTTGAAAATACTAATAAAATAATCAAACAGAAAAGAGAAGATGATATAAAATGGTTGAAGAATGCACTGGATGTTTAGGTTGTATTGATATATGTAAAGTTGGAGCGCTAGATGTTGAAACAATGGAAGATGGTTTTATCTATCCCAAAATTGATAAAGATAAATGTGTAGAATGTGGAAAATGTATAAGTGTATGTAGTTTTAAAAATCCTATAAAAAAACTATATCCGCAGGACACATATATAGCTATTTCTTCAGATGTTACTAATACAATTAATAGTACATCTGGTGGTATATTTTGGGAACTTGCTAATGCAATAATTAGTAATGGAGGTTATGTATGTGGATGTGTTTTGGATCAAGAGTTAAATCCTGTTCATATTATAAGTAATAAAATAGAAGATATAGTTAGTATGCAAGGTTCTAAATACATTCAAAGTGATATGAGTACAATATATCCTCAGATAAATAAAATCTGTCAAGAAAAAAAGGATATACTTTTTACAGGAACTCCTTGTCAATGTTCTGCCATAAAGTTACATTTTCCAAATTACGAACATTTATATTTAGTTGATATTGTATGTCATGGGGTTCCTTCTTCAGCACTTTGGAAAAAGAATTTGAACGAATTGAATATCGGCTTCAACAACAACTTTACCATTTATGACGAAAGTGACTCGCGCTCGCT
>OGYM01001954.1_pt1 | contig 14155 bp, 10 predicted proteins | sample 1576491 | NCBI WGS metagenome assembly OGYM01 (sample SAMEA3541515, study PRJEB24748) | human gut metagenome | biome: human gut; feature: human-associated habitat; material: faeces | place: China | collected 2012 | reverse complement strand
GGTACCAGTTCGCCCTGGAGGTGGACGAGAAGCGGAGCCGGGGGACCTACACGACGCTGGAATACGAGAAGGCGGCCCGTGGCCGGAAGGCGAAGCGGGCGGAGCTGGCGGAGCCGAAGGACGAGGGCCCGGACCTCATGCGGGAGAAGCTGCGGGCCAGCGGGGATATGGTGCTCCGGCGGTTGCATGAGCGGCAATAATGCGCGTCATCCTTGTCAAAAAAACGGAGGAGGGAATCAGATGTTGAACGTGGCGAGAGCGGTCCGGCCTCCTGCGCCGGGGGTGCTGGACGCGGAATGGAGACCTGTCGGGATGCCGCTGCGGCTGCGGGATCACCCGCGGAACGTGCGGGCGGAGGTCCAGCAGCGGACGCGGGCCCGGCGGAAGATCTTCCAAAGGGTATGCTCAGGCTTAATGGGACTGTCCTTTCTGCTGCTGATCGGGTTCACGGGCGGCGTGGAGCAGGGCGGGCACCTGGTGGCGGGGGCCATCGGTATGGGGCTGAGCCTGGCCGGCTTTGCCCTGTTTGGGACGCTGGCCGGGATCATTCAGTGGTAGGAGGCGGAATACATGGAAAAGTTGATCCAACTATGCCCGTTCCGGGTAGCAAGCGTGACAGAGCAGTTCTTGACTCAGCCAGGAAGCTACACCCGAACGACGTTTGAGGCTTGCCTGAAAGAGAAATGCCCGGCCTACGAGCTGAGCTACGCAGACAATGGTGACCGCGTGGAGCGGTGCAAGCGGTTGCCTCGGCGGTGATGACCTTGCCGCATTCCTTTGCAGCCTTGAGGACGATCTCCTCGTCCAGAGGCTTGATGGTGTGGATGTTGATGACCCGGGCATGGATGCCCTCGGCAGCCAGCTGTTCCGCGGCAATGCGGGCTTCGTTGACCATCAGGCCGGTGGCGATGATGGCAATGTCGCCGCCCTCAGTGATCTGCTCACCCTTGCCGATCTCGAAGTGATAGTTCTCGGCATCGTGGAACACAGGCACAGCCAAACGGCCAAAGCGCAGATAGACGGGGCCTTCCATTGCGTAGGCAGCACGCACAGCGGCGCGGGCCTCCACATCGTCGGCGGGGCAGATAACGGTCATGCCGGGGATGCTGCGCATGAGGGCAAAGTCCTCGCAGCACTGATGGGAAGCGCCGTCCTCGCCCACCGAGATGCCGCCGTGGGTGGCACCGATCTTCACGTTCAGGTGGGGGTAGCCGATGGAGTTGCGCACCTGCTCAAAGGCACGGCCGGCGGCAAACATGGCAAAGCTGGAAACAAAGTGTCTGGTAGATCCGTTCCATCAGTTTCTGCAACATCTGCGGCGTATTTTTCTGCCGCTGTAACAGTTCCGTATTGGTCTCCTTTTCTACGCCTTCCTCTCCGGAATCCGCTGTCTGTTCTCCCAGATGAAAACTTACTGTACCATAGGTCTCCCTCTGCTGTTCCTTCTGCAGTGCCAGCGCTCTCTCATAATTCCAGCTGCCTTCTTTTGTACGGTATTTCGCCACTGCGCTCTTCAGGTCTGCCAACACCGCATCGATGGTTTCCTGTGCTTTCACCCCCGGAAAATCTTCCATTTCTCCCATTTCAACCTGGGCAGCCGTCTTCGCCAGGATCCAGACTGCCTTTGCTCCCCGGATGTGGATTTCTTTGCTGCCTTCCGTCTGTTCCACATTTCTGCTTCCTCCTGTATGTAGAATCCGTACCATGGTCACATACCCCTTATCCTGCAGCTCGCTTTCCACAAATACCGGATAATGCGCTGCCTGTCCGAGATAAGTGCCCGCCTTGTCATAGACCAGTTCATATTTCATATTTACTTCCGGTCCGGTTCCCCACTTTTTTACTCCGAATTTTGGCAGCGTCTCCGGCGGATCTATGGAAAGTATCAGTTCGGGAAGTGTCTCCTTTCCGCCTGCCAGATACTGTGTCACAACGCAGTCCTCTCTGGAGACAAATGTATGCCGACTGAAGTCCCCGGTCTTATCCCGATAGTCCATAATGACCTCCCCGGTCTCTCCTACCATCCGGCGGCTGTATGCTTCGAGCTCCTGCTGTGGTGTCGTGATCCGAAGCTGCATCCCCGGATGGTAGGCATACAGGTAAGTTCTTTTTCTGCCGTGTACATTCCAGGTAGCATCCATATGCAGCACTGCCTGTCTGGCCTCCTGCAGCTCACTTCCCACTTCCGGCGGAGTCATTCTGGGTTCTTCTGTCGGCATCAGCAGTTCTATATTCTGATAGGTCAGTACCTCTTCATAGGGATCACAGGAACAGATCACTCCGCTGTGTCCATTGCCTGCCACCAGTCTCTCCTGCCAGATTTCACCGGTTTTCAATTTTATTTTCCTTTCGTTCATTTGTCTTCTCCTCGTTTTGAATGCTTTGTATTCTATTTTGAAATATGTTATAATCTGCGTGTTATCTGAATATTACCTTACACGTGAGGAACCTGGTATGTATCAAGTAATCATCGTAGATGATGAACCCCGTATTCTGGAAGGGATCATTCATCTTTTTCCCTGGAACAACTTCGGCTTTGAAGTCGTTGCTTCCTTTACCAATGGGAAAGAAGCCCTGGAATATATCAATGCCCACCCACAGGTGGATATCGTTATGACCGATATCCAGATGCCTGTCATGACCGGTATCGAACTGTCTCAAAAACTGAAAAACGAAGATATCATCGTCATCTTTTTCAGCGCCTATCAGGATTTTGAATATGCCCGGGCAGCAATTATCAATCATGTCACGGACTACCTGATCAAACCAATGAAATATGACGCCATGTCTGCCTGCTTTGAACGCATCCGGAAAACCCTGGACGAACGGGAGAAGGGCCATTATCTGCCTTACGAAGCCAATGCAGACGAGGCGGATTATGTGACGATTGTGAAAAACTATATCAAATCTGATTATAAGACCGCAACATTGGAAGCAGCCGCTTCTCTGGTACACTACTCACCGGCTTATCTTTCTTCCGCTTTCAAGACGGATACCGGTGTCAGTTTCTCCCGTTATCTGCTACAGGTGAGGATGGAACAGGCCATGCAGATGCTGTCGGATCGTTCCGTCAAATTTTACGAGATTGCAGATGCCGTCGGCTATCTGAACCCCAAAAATCTCACCCGTAATTTCAAGGAATATTACGGAATCACACCACAGGAATTCCGTGCAGGGAAACAGCCGGAAGTAACTCCTGAGAACAGAGGATCGTTATCATGATGCACCGATTTTTCTTAAAACGCTTAAAAGTATGGAGTTCTCTCCTGTTAATCCCTACCGGTCTTTTGTTTATATGCATCATGATCCTTACCGCAACCTCCCAGCTACAGACCATCAAAGAGACCACCCAGTCCACTACGGATGATCTCTGTCTGAATCTGGAAAGTACCATGGATGTTTGCACTTCCCAACAGGAAATGATCACGCTGAATTCCCAGTTGCTCTTATCCATGCGCAAGATTCTCTACAACAGAGAGACTACTTACACCGACTATGTCTTCCTAAACAGTATAAAGACCTTCCTCGGCAGTATCTCCGCCTCCCATCCACTGGTGGACAGCCTTTATCTTTATCTGGATGACAATAATATCTTTTTCTCTTCTGACAAGACGATCCGTTTTCTGAGCAGCGATGTGGACGCCGGTTGGTATGATATCTATACCTCCCTTCCGGAAGATCAGGACACCTATATTGTCTCCAGGGAAATGAAGACATCCACCTCATCAACATCAGAAAATGTACTGACGGTATATAAGCGTTTTTCTTATCTGGATGGTGTCATGGTATCCAACCTTTCTCTGATAGAGCTGGAAAAAATGATGTCTGCAAAATCCACATCCTGGAAACACGGTATGTTTCTTCTGGACAGCGGGCAGAATCTTCTGGCTTCTCAGGGGTTTTCTTCTGTTCCCGACTTTTCTGAAGTGGATCTTTCCACACTGACGGATGGCTTTCACTGGGAAAAGGTAGATCATCATTTCTATCTTACTTATGTGATATATCAACCCACCTACCGGTATTATTCGGTGCAGCTGGTTCCTGTTTCCGCCATTATTCTCTATTGTGCACAGAATCTGCTGTTGCCGCTGATCATGCTACTGTTTGCCCTGTTCATTATCTTCCTGTTCTCTTATCAGATCACAAGGGATAATTTCCGGCAGATCCAGTCAGTGATTGATCTGTTCGGTAATGCGGAAAAGGGGATCTACCCTACTGAAAAAGATTCTCCGGCAGACCAGCCGGATGACGAATACAGCTTGATCATGAACAATGTCATCCGCATATTCTTAAATACCACATTTTTAAACAGCCAGCTGGCAGAGCAGAAATACAAAAAACAGGCTGCGGAGCTCAGCGCCCTACAGTTACAGATCAACCCTCATTTTATGGTCAACACCCTGCAGACTCTGGATTTTGAAGTCTACAAGATAGCAGGCGGTCCTTCCACCGCCAATACGATCATCAGCAATCTGTCAGATATTCTCTCCTACTCTTTGGCCAATCCACAGGTTTCGGTATCGATTCAGGATGAGATCACTTATATTCACAAATATGTGGAAATACAGAGGTTCCGCTTTCCCGACAGTTTTTATTACTTTGAAGAAATCGACAATTCTGTACTGCCGCATGCGTTTAAGCGTCTCCTGCTTCAGCCACTTTTAGAGAACAGTATCAGTCACGGGCTGCGTCCCGGCAATCGCCAGGGAATGGTAAAAATTAAGATTTTTAAACGGGATGATTGGATCCATATATCAATAACCGACAATGGTGTGGGAATTCCAAAAGACAAACTTCAGAAGCTGAGATCAGATCTTATGTCAGACGCTTCCATGCGTATCGGACTCGACAACGTGAACAAGCGTCTGACACTGACCTATGGTTCCGAGAGTGCTCTTCATATTTACAGTAAAGAAGGACTCGGAACCTGTGTGTTTTTCCGCATTCCGGTTCAAATTTAACCCTTCAGACCACTGGTGGCAATGCCTTCCACAAAATACTTCTGTGCAGCGAAGAACAGTATGATCAACGGCAGAATGGACAGGAAGGACATTGCCATTACTTTATTCCACTGAACCACGGATTCTGCATCCAGAGACAGTCTCAAGGCCAGAGACAGGGTATATTTTTTCACAGAGTTAATGTAGATCAACACGTTTGTATAATCATTGTAAGTCCACATGAACTGAAACAGACCTGCGGAGAAAAGTGCCGGTTTCATCAGTGGCACAAGGATCTTCACGAATACCTTCAGATCACTGCAGCCGTCAAGATAAGCAGATTCATCCAGTTCTCTTGGCAGTCCGCGGATAAACTGGATCAGCATAAATACAAAGAACGAGTTCACAGACAGCAGGCCCTGTAAGTAAAACGGCCAGTAAGTATCCACCAGTCCCAGCTTATTAAACATTGCATAACGTGGGATCATAACTACCGCTCCGGGAAGCATCAGTGTGGCAATCAGAATACCAAACAGAATCTTTTTGCCGGGGAACTGGTATCTGGCAAATCCATAAGCGACAATCGCACTGGATAATACCGTAAATAACGTAGTGATGATCGTCATCACAAAGCTGTTTTTGAAAAATGTAGTATAAGTTATTTTGCTGTTCACATGCCAGCCGTCAATATAGCTCTGGAAGCTGAAGGATGACGGCAGCAGTTTGACAGATCCGAAGATCTCCGCATTGCTCTTGAAGGTTGCGAAGAACATCCAGATGATCGGATACAACATTGCCAGTCCGATCAGAAGTACTACTGTGTAGGTCACCCAGGATACGCTGTTTCTCTTTTTAAGCTTTTTTCTCATCTTAGGTTCCTCCTAAAAATCGTTTCCATCTTCGTAATATACCATCATGGAAGAGAATCGGAATAAAATCATCGTAACGATCATGATCATAATGAAGATCACCCAGGAAATTGCGCATGCATATCCCATTTTATAGAAAGAGAATGCCTCCGTGTACAACTTCATTCCCAACACGTAGGTAGACTTTAACGGGCCTCCGTTGGTAATGACCAGTGAGCTGGTAAAGCTTTGTAATGCAGTGATCGTCTGCATGATAATATTGAAAAATATAATAGAGGAAATCTGTGGCAATGTGATCTTAACGAATTTCTTCCAGCTGCTGGCTCCATCGATATCCGCTGCTTCATACAGATCCGCCGGTACATTTTTCAGGGCTGCCAGGAACATAACGAAGGAAGATCCAAACGTCCACAGTTGCAGTAGAATGATCGTCGGTAATGCTGTCTTGGGATCTCCCAGCCAGTGCAGGGTCGGCAGATGGATTGCTTTCAACAGGGAATTGATAATACCCTCCTCCTGGAACATCAGCTTCCAGAGAATGGCAATACCGATGCTGCCGCCGATCAGAGACGGGATATAATAAATTGTACGAATGAAATTGATTCCTTTCATGTTTTTATTCATAACCAGTGCTACGATCAGAGCCACTGTTAATTTTCCGGGTACAGTAAATATTGTGTATATCAAAGTAACTTTTACGGAATACCAGAATTCATTATCCGCCGTAAATAATTTCACATAGTTGGCCAATCCGATCCATTTCGGAGAGGACATGATATTATATTCTGTAAAGGAATAGAACAGGGATGCAACAAAAGGATATACCTGCAGTCCGATCAATCCGATCAGCCAGGGGGCAATGAATACCAGTCCGATCCACTGCTTCCTTTTTATTTTTTTCTTTTTCGGTGTCATGTAGAGTACCTCCGCCTCGTAAATGTCTGAGGTATCCCGAAATCCTTCAGGATACCCCAGTATCATTTCTGTGTAGTACGAATCCGAAACTGATCCGGGATTACTTGGATGACAGATAATTGTCCAGAAGGCTGATTGTTGACTTGGCAACGTCTTCAGGAGTACCCTGTCCGTAAGCAACCTGAGTAGCTGCATCCTGCAGAATCGCCGTTACTTCTTCCTCTGTGGTCAGCCCCAGATCATTGGTTCCTGTATAGGTCTGGATAATATCCACGCTATCCTTGGCGATGCCTTCCAGAATGCCCAGTTCTGTACATGCTTCCTGCCCTACACTGGTAGGAGGTACGGAACGGACTGTCTTCAGGATCTTGGCTGCATCTGCATTGTTGTAGAAGTAGTTTAAGAACATCATGGCTTCTTCCTGATGTTCGCTCGCACCGCTGACACACATATACTGAGGTGCATTGCAGTACCAGCCTTCATCTTTGGCATTTGTCATAACTGGAAGCTTGCCTGCCGCAAAGTTTCCATCGGGACATGCTGCCTGCAAAGTCTCTACTGTAGAGGAGTATCCGAATGCTGCCACATATTTCTGGTTGATCCAGTTAGGATCTGTTCCCAGATCTGCGCCGTATGCGATAACAGTAGACATAGGTGATGCAATGCCTTCATCATACAATGTCTTAATGTAGTTCAGTACCTCCACCAGATCTTTTTCCTCGAAACCTCTCTTCTTGGTCTCATTTACCAGAACTGTGCTGCCGGTCAACTGCTGTAAGTAAGGGCGGACGATCATGGTATTCAGCTCAGAACTTCCCATGGTCAGCAGATACATATCCTTGTCATACTCCTTGACCTTCTTGCCCATTTCTACAATATCGTCCCAAGTATAATCACTACTGAAGTCAACGCCGATCTCATCAGCTACCTTCTTGTTGTAGATCAGTGCATGTCCGGAAATACCGGTCGGTACACCATACTGATGTCCGTCGAACTGTCCGTTGTTCTTTAAAATAGATTCTTCGAAGGTAGACAGATCAAAGACATCTGAGAAATCTTTGAAGTCTGCAAAGTATCCTGCATTGGATTCTACATAGCCGGGCATCCAACCGGTTCCCATCTGGAAAATGTCAGCTACCGTACCGGATACCAACTGTGCTGTCAGCTTTTCCTGATAACCATCACTGCTGCCGTACTCCGCTTCTATCGTGATCCAGGGATATTCCTGCTCGAACTTGTCGATCACATCCAGTGTTGCCTGCGCTCTCTCATCACCGCCCCACCACATGAAGCGCAAAGTTACGGGATCATGGTTCTCTGCTGTTTCCGTACCAGCAGCTTCCTGCGTGGCTGTCGCCTGAGATGACTGTGTGCCGTCTGTCATCTCTTCGGAAGCGCTGTTGCCGCATCCTGCAAGAGACGCTGTCATTGCCATAGTTACGAGTAATGCTGTTAATTTTAACTTCTTCATTTAGTACCCTCCTTCAATCACATTTATGTGTTTGCTTGATGAGTTCATTATAACGGATTTTGCCAAAAGGTATGAGACGCTCAGGTTCGCAAAAAGGCACTTTGTTTTTTTGTTTTGCCGAAAAACTCACTTATTTTTAGATTCTGTAAAAAGAAGTACGCTTCGTTATTTGTTTAACAGAAGTAATATTGCCTATACTCTGTAGCTGTCAAAAGAGCGGATCCTGATGATCCGCTCTTTTGCATCTGTCGTTATTCATCATATGGGTATTTCACACCCCACTGTGCCCGAAGTTCATCCATCTGCTTCATGATCGTAAGAGTCTCCGCATGAGGCATTTTCTCACACTCTCTTTGCCCGTTCCTGATTGCCTCCCGGCATACCAGCACTTCATATTCATAGCCATTGATCTGCGTGGGAATCGTGATTTTACGAATCAGCATTCCTCCCGGGCCATGCAGTTCCAGGTTTCTGGGATTGTTATTGCTCTCCCAGGAAATATACCCTTTCGTTCCACAGATTTTTACACAGTTTTTCTTTTTATCCACCATGGAACAGCGCAGTTGCGCAGCACTGCCATCCGCATAGGTCAGCTGGATTTCATCTGCAGCATCTACTCCGGTCGGATACTTCTCACAGGAAGATTGCGTCTTCACAATATGATCTCCAAAATACATGGAAGCCGTTGTCAGTACATACACTCCAAGATCCAATAGTGCTCCTCCGCACAGCATCGGATCATGCATCCTGGGATTTTCATAATTTTGTACGGAAAATTCCGCTTCCAAAATCTGCGGTGTACCTATCACCCCTTCCCTGAGCAACCCAGTTATGATCTCACGGCTTGGCATATATCGTGTCCAGATTGCCTCTGTAATAAAGACCTTCTTTTCCTCTGCCATTGCAAATAATTCCTCAGCCTGTCTTGCATTGGCTGTAAACGCCTTCTCTACCAGAACATTTTTGCCATGTTCCATACAGAGCTTTGCCTGCTCATAATGCAGAGAATGTGGTGTTGCTATATAGATCAGGTCCACTTCCGGATCCGATGCCAGTTCCTCGTAACTGCTGTATGCTCTTGTGATATTCCATTTTCGTGCGAACTCCAATGCCTTCTCCTGCGAACGGGATGCCACAGCATAAGCACAGGCTTTTCCCTCCTTCTGCAGCTCATTCAGCGCTTCTGCCATGGATCCAGCAATATTTCCGGCACCTAAAATACCTACCTTCAGACAATTCCCCATAGGATTCCTCTCTCTGCTTTCTGTGATTTTATCGATACAAAGGGCCATACTGCCTGCATGCCGCATAATCCGCCGCCTGTGTATCCTGTGTTCCGAAGCTTGACCATGCATGAGGACGATAGATCTTGTCCCGGTCCACATTATGCATGGTCACCGGGATCCGCAACATGCTGGACAATGTGATCAGGTCTGCACCCACATGTCCATATACGGTCACGCCATGATTTGCCCCCCAGTTTGCCATAACACTATATACGTCAGTAAAAGCGCCCTCACCGGTCAGTCTTGGGCAAAACCAGGTGGTCGGCCAGGTAGGATCTGTTCTCTTATCAATCGCATGATGAATCACTTCCGGCAATTTTGCTGTCCATCCTTCGGCAATCTGCAATACAGGCCCTATTCCCTCTATAATATTTAATCTTAGCATAGTTACAGGCATCTGTGCAATACACCGAAAGTGGCTGGAATATCCACCACCCCGGAAATATTCATAATCTGCCCTGCACCAGTCGGTAACATCCAGACATTCCCGGATATCCTCCTCTGTCATCTTCCAGAAAGGTTTCATGACATGGTCGCCCTGTTCGTCCACACACGCTCCAGTCCCGTCCAACGCCGTTGCACCGGAATTGATCAGATGAATAAATCCGTTTGCCGCCACGCCGTCCGGCTTCTGACCTGTCACACGTTCACAAGCCTCCGGGCTCCAGTAGGTACGGACATCATGGAAGCAGGGAGCCGTTCCCGAAATCAGGTGTCCCAACAGCATCGAAATACCATTGCAGGTATCATTCTCCGTTGCAAAAGGAGTCGGTGCCTTGGGACCATTCCAGTCGAAAGTAGAAGCAAGGATTGCTTCCGTAAAGTCTGCATTCGGCAACCAGTCCGTCCACTGTCTCTGTCCCTGGAAACCTCCGGCCACAGCATTATGCCCCAAAGCCTCCTCATGCCAGCCAAGCTCGTCCAGTCGTGAATTGCCGAACAAAATATCCCGGATAATCAGTGTCATCTTCACAATAAACTCCCAGTCTTTTTCCGCAGGAATGATTTTTGACTTTGTGATGACTTCCGGCAGATCTTTTCCAAGATTTTTGTCGAACCCTTCCCTGCAGTTTGCTTTCACCCACTGTAATGCCTTCTCATATTCCTCCGGATCATAGATGCCGATGGCAATACGACGGAGAATTTCCACTTCATCTACCCATTCCGCACGGATCCCGAAATATTTCTGTAGCACATCCGGATCACAAAAGCTGCCTGCAATGCCCATGGCTACCGCTCCAATATTGACATATGCCTTATTTGTCATCCAGCCTACGGCCACAGCTCCCCTGGCGAAACGTAAGATTTTCTCCAACACATCTGCGGGAATTGTCGTATCCTTTGCATCCTGCACATCATGTCCATAGATGGAAAAAGCCGGAAGCCCACGCTGTGCATGTGCCGCCATAACTGCTGCCAGATACACCGCACCCGGGCGCTCCGTTCCGTTGAATCCCCAGACAGCTTTGATGGTGTTCGGATCCATATCGAAAGTCTCTGTTCCGTAACACCAACAGGGCGTCACAGACAAGGTTGCTACTACATTTTCCATCTGAAACTGTTCTGCCACCCGGGCCGCCTCCGCACCTCCTCCGATAGTGGTACAGCCGATCACGCATTGTACCGGTGTTCCATCCGGATACTTCAAATTCTCAGAGATCAGTTTTGCGGCAATTTTTGCCATTTCACAGGTCTGATTCTCCAGGCTTTCACGAACGCCACCCCAACGTCCATCGATTACCGGGCGAATTCCAATCTTAGGGTATCTCATAATTACCTCTCTTTCTCCATTTGCATCATGGTAACAAATCTGTGATACGCATTTTCCCATGCGTCTTTTTTTCTGTTTTGTGGTGCATATTCTGTTATTTTCTCTGTCACGGCAATCAGGCGTCTGCCCTTGTCGATATCATGTATGGCATGCAGTGCCTTCAACTGAATAAGAATATTCCCGAGAGCCGTCGCTTCCACCGGGCCGGCTTTTACCATAAGTCTGCAGGCATCTGCCGTCATCTGACAGAGCAGTCCTGCATTTGCTCCGCCACCGAGGATATGCAATATTGTGAAGTTTTTGCCCGTCATCCCTTCCAGTTGCTCCAGAGCATATCGATATTTCAGCGCCAGACTTTCGTAAATGCACCGCACTGTCTCTCCCACTGTCTCCGGCACCGGCTGACCGGTTCTACGGCAGAACTTTTGTATTCTTTCCGGAATATTTCCGGGTGCCACGAATTCCTGTGCATCCGGATCAATAAAGCAGTGAAAAGCCTCTGCTTCGTCCGCCAGCTTCGCCAGTTCTCCGAAGCTATACTCCTCTCCCTGTCTGGCATATTCTCTCCGGCTCTCCTGGATCAGCCACAATCCGATAATGTTTTTCAGATCGTTAATCCTACCATTGGCTCCGTATTCATTGGACAGGCCGCTGTCGCAGCTCTCCTTCGTCAGGATCGGTGTCTCCAGTTCACAGCCGATCAGGCTCCAGGTGCCACAGGAGAGAAACGCTGCGCTTTCTCCCTCTTCCACAGGCATGGCCGCCACTGCGCACTGGGTATCATGTCCTGCCACTGCGATGATCTTCGTGCTATCCGGCAATGCTCCGATAATGCTACCACTGTCTGTCATGGCTCCGAATAATCCCGGATCCATTCCCATCTGTCTCAGCAGTTCCAAATCCCAGGTTCCGGCAACAGGATTCCACATCTGACTGGTGGAAGCAATGGATCGTTCCCAGGTCAGATCCGCTCCCAGCATTGCCGCCAGCAGATCCGGGATGAACAGCAGATGCTTTGCTCGTCTTAACAGATCCGGCTGTTCCTCTTGTAATGCCAGCAACTGGAACAGTGTATTGATTGCCAGAATCTGATTGCCAGTTCTGACATACAGGCTGTGAAGTTCTATTTTCTGTGCGACACGCTGGGGCCAGTCCTTCGTCCGCTCGTCCCGGTAATGAACAGGATCCTCCAGTAATTTTCCATCCGCATCCAACAATCCAAAATCCACTCCCCAGGTATCAAAAGCAAGACTGTCGGTCTTTCCCGCCTTTTGTATGGCAATACGGATCTCCCCAAGCAGCGCCTCCATATTCCAGCGAAGATGTCCGTTCTCTACTGCCGGTATATTATCGAACCGGTGGATCTCCTTCCATTGCAGTCTCTCACCGTCATAGACCGCACGAATGGCACGGCCGGTGGAAGCTCCAAGGTCAAAAGCAAGCACTGTCGTAAAAGCAGCCATCCTTTACTCCTTTCCCCTATCTGTCCGTAGGAGTTCCATCCTGCGGATGCTTAAATTTCTTGTATCCCGGATGTTTTCCCATTATGTGATAATAGGATCGCAGGTTGATCAGTTTGTCGATATTTTTCCGGTCAATGTCATAGCTTCCTCCCAGAAGGATTGCGTTGATCGTGATCTTCGCCCACAGTTCCAGACTTTCCATACGGTAATAAGCGGTGATCACATCACTTCCCACTGTCAATGCCCCGTGATTCTCAAGCAGCATTACATCATGTTCCTGCAAATAAGGCTCAATGGCATCTGGAACCTCTGTCGTGCTCGGTGTACCATATGGTGTCAGCGGAACCGCACCGATGGCTGCGACATCCTCGATCATGTTGTACATGTCCATCGGACGATGTGCCACGGCAAATCCGGTAGCTGCCGGAGGATGTGCATGTACGACTGCGCATACATCCTCCCTCTTTTCATAGCATCTTAGATGCATCTTTATCTCGCTGGACGGCCGCAGTCCTTCCGAGCCCTCCAAAACATTACCGGCAGCATCGATCCGGAGCAGTTTGTCCGAGGTGATGAAACTCTTACTCATCCCTGTTGGTGTTGCCAGGTAGGTTCCATCGTCCAGTCTGACAGACACATTGCCATCATTGGCCGCAACCCATCCCAGTTGCCACATTTTGTGACAGACATCGCAGATCTGATCTTTTATCCCTGTGATTTCCATGTCCATACCTCCTTGTATTATATTTGGTTACTTGTATTATACTGTTGCATTTTTGTGGTGTCGTTGTTTATAATGATTACATATTGGACAATATTGATATTCTGTGACCATATTTGTAAAAGAAAAGACCTGAAAGAGCAGTTTTACGAATGGGATTTTAAATAGTACGGTTCTTTTATGAAAGGATAGAATGATGAGATATCTGGCTTCCCATGAGAATACGACGAGAGGAACTTCTGACTTTCCGTTAGAACTCTATTATGTTGATATGCTGCATCCCCGTTACGAAATGCCCTTCCACTGGCATATGGAATGCGAACTTCTACTGGTTCTGCAAGGGGAATTTACGTTGTTGACAGATGGGCAGTCTTACACACTGCATCCTGGGAATTCCGCCTTTCTTTCCTCCGGAGCCGTACATGGCGGAATCCCCAAAGACTGCGTCTATGAATGTCTGGTATTTGATCTGAACCATCTTATCAAAAATTACGGAGGACTGTTTCAGCAGAAATATGCCGGGCTCTTTTCTCCTGAGACCCAGATCAATGTTCTGTATCCGGCAGGCACTCCCTGCGGTCAGATCATCTCTGACCTGTTTGCTGCAATGAAAGATAAAAATAACGGCTATGAATTTTTCACCATAGGAATGCTGTGGCAACTGCTGGGACAGATTCTCCGGGAACATTTATTTACGGTACTGACTCGCTCTTCCAGAC
>OGYM01001952.1_pt1 | contig 14159 bp, 9 predicted proteins | sample 1576491 | NCBI WGS metagenome assembly OGYM01 (sample SAMEA3541515, study PRJEB24748) | human gut metagenome | biome: human gut; feature: human-associated habitat; material: faeces | place: China | collected 2012 | reverse complement strand
TGCATAATCTACCAGGAATTTCTTCAACATATCTTTATCGAACATACCAGTCTGGGGGTTGCGGAAAGGAGTCTGCATCAGCAGCGGGTGTGTGCCTTGGTCAATGATGCTCTGTATTTCAGCGTCTGTCACTTTCAAGCCTAATTTTTCTGCCTGTTCAGCAATCAGCTTGTTGTTGACATAACTTTGCCATACCTGATCTTTTACATTGTTCAACTGGTCTTCTGTCAGCGAATTCAATCCATTGGTCAGTTTGATGACTTCACTGAGTTCGTCCACCATTTTCTGATAATCTTGTGCACTGAGAACTTCCCCGTTCACTTCTCCTACGTCTTGTTTACCTTGGTGCGGCTGGAGTACTTTCCATGCGTCACCGGCAATAAATGCAAAAAGGGCAAGACCGATTACGATGACCAACAAAGGTCCTTTGCTTCGAATTTTTTGTAAAGTTGCCATTTAAAGTTATTATTTTTTTGTTTATTGTTTTTATAGTTCTGTTATTAGCGCACGAAGATACAAAAAATACTGTTTAGTCACTATTTTCTCTCAAAAAAATGCTTATTTCGTGGTAAACAGTTTGACCAATTCTATTTTATTGGCGCTTACTTTGATAATTTTGAAGGTAAAATTCTCAGTCTGAATGACGTCGTTTACTTTGGGTATGCTTTGACATTCATTCAGAATAAGTCCACCGATGGTCTGGTAGTTTTCGCTCTCAGGCAGATTCAGGCCAAAGGTTTCATTGGCTTTTTCTATATCTATTCTTCCGGAGAAGATGTATTCGTTTTCCGATATCTGCTTTGCGACGATGGATGTGGTATCATGTTCATCTTCAATGTCGCCTAAAATTTCTTCAATCAGATCTTCCAGTGCCACGATACCTGAAACGCCTCCAAACTCGTCTACTACTACAGCCAGTGATCGCTTTTGCTGTTTGAATATTCGCATCAGTTTGTGGGCAGCCATTGTTTCTGGCACAAAGGGAATGCTACGAATACCGTTTTGCCATTCGTTGTTGCTGCGGAACATTTCAGATGAATGAATGTATCCCACAATGTTGTCGATATTTTCTTTGTAAACGATTATCTTACTGATACCATTTTCAATAAATACCTTTTTAAGTTCAGTGAGCGGAGTATCAAAATCCACAGCTATGATTTCCGTTCGTGGAATCATGCAGTCACGTATTTTGACATTGGAGAAATCAAGTGCGTTGCGGAATATTTTGATTTCATTGTCAATTTCTTCTCCCTCTTTTCCTTCTTCGATACTACTTTGGATAAAGTAATCCAGATCGACTTTGGTAAATGCCTTTTCCCGGTCTTCTTTGTTTGTCTTTACCCCCACAAGATGAAGAATACCGCTTGAAAGCAGCGATGAAAAACGGCTGATGGGGTAGAGTATGATGTAGCATACAAATGTCGGTACGCTGAAAAATTTCAGAGTAGCGTTAGGATTAATCTTGAAGAGTGTTTTGGGAAGAAATTCTCCAGTGACAAGAATAATCAATGTGGAAATTACGGTTTCTATAGGAACAAGCAGTGCCTGATTTGAAATCACATCTGCAAGTATATAATGTTCAATAAGTTGAGCCATCAAGATACCATAGATGACCAATGCAATGTTGTTTCCTACCAACATGGTGGAAATGAAATTATTAGAGTGTCGGTAGAATACGGAAAGGATATAAGACGATACATTGTTCGTCTTTTCCATTTCAAAACGTAATTTGTTGGAAGATACAAAGGCGATTTCCATACCTGAAAAATAGGCTGAAAACACCATAGATATAAGTAGTTGGATGATAAGCTCCATACTAATAGTTTTATTTGGAAGTTTGTGTGCTGTCTGCCTGGACAGCATTGTCTTCAACGGTAAAGATTCCCGTGTTGTTATAGATTTGGTATTCGGTCATTTGCTGATTGGATTCGAAACCGTATCCAGTCAGTACCTTGTCAATTTGTTCGATACGGATAAATTTATCAGAATAGATTTTCTCTTTGTCCTGATCCCAGAACATTAGTTCCGTGTCGAATTTGTCGCCTCTTTGGCTTTGAATATGGACGTTTCCACGTAGCTCCCATAGTTTCTTGGGCTCGTAGTAATAAGCTGTGTCAGCTTTGATACTTGCATCTACATGGAAAAGACTGTCGAATTTCTCCAGATAGATTCCTTTTTCAAACGCCCAGAACGGAGGATTCCGGTGGCTGTAGATAAGCCATTCTGCTGTAATAATCTTGTATCTGATCATTCCTGAGTCAGATACGAGGGTAGTTACTCCTGTAGTACGCATGTCGGGAAGAGAGTCTCCTTCTTTTACGGCTGCAGCAGTAGGTTTTTCTTTGCTCCCGCATGCAGGAACAAAAAGAAACATAACAGTTGCCCATGTGGCAACTGTTATGTTGATAAATAATTTATATATGTGTTCTTTAAGTCTGATTGACATATACTTATCTGATGGTTGTTGTTTCACCAATCCATCCGCCGATTGTTACCGAGTTACCTTTCTTCAAACCAAGGAAGAAGAGGTCTTCATCTTTCGGAGTATGTCCGGCGTATGTATTGATCAGCTTCTGAGCTTCTTCTGCTACGCTAGGATCTACGCTCTTTGCACGCTGCAATTTATCGATGGCTGCAAAGTAAGTACATTTGTTCAAAGCTGCTTCGTCGCTCCAATTCGGGCTTGATGCATACATCTGTGCAATCAGGATATAAGCTTTTCCGTAGCTTCCGTTGAAAGAGATAGCTTTGTTTGCATATTGTTTAGCCTTGCTCAACTGTTTTTTGCTGAACAATACCACTGCTGCACTATATGCATAGTCTGCTTTCTTTTCTGCTTCCTGTTCCAGTTCGATAGCCTGGTCAAAGTACTGTACGCTCTTGTCCAAGTCACCTTTCTTGTAGTACATGTAAGCACATCCAGCGGCTGTTGCTGCTGTAGGTTCCATCGCATGTGCAGCTTCAGAAGCAACGAAATAAGCTTCTTCTTCTGTACATTTCAGCATCTGCATTACATTGATAACCTGCTTCAGGTAATCCAGATTTGTCTTGTTCTGGCTTACTTTCGGGCCATAGATAGCCTGCAAGTTTTCGCAGCTTGCAGCACCACTGTTGATGAAGTATGCATCTACGTTATCTTTTGCTGTTTTCAGCAGTTTTTTGTCTCTTTCTTTAGTAGCAGCTTTCAGAGCTTCATCTGCATAACCAGATGCTGTCAGGTAGTCTTGAATAAACTGTTCTTTATGAGTGTCATCACTCTTTAATTTACGAGCAGAGATATCCATCAAATCCTGGAACATGAAATAATCAGATGTAGCTTTTTCCAAATCAACGGCTTCTTTTACCATCTGGTATGCCTTGTTTACGTCAACATTAGCACCTGAGAAGATGATGTAATCGTGAGCTTTCATACCAAGGATAGAACCTTTTGTAGTAGGAGTTTTTACCAACTGGTTCAATCCGTCAAGGTATTTGATACGTTGGTCATGTACAGCCATCAATTCATCCAGATACTTTTTCTGCTGAGCAGCATCTTTAGAACTGGCAATTAAAGCACGCAAAATCTTAGCTCCGTTTGTATAAGTACTAACCTGAGCTAAAGGTGCTTCTGTAAATACAGCCATCCAAGGCTTGTATGCATCTGTAAAGTTGTCAGTCTTTACGTATTCACTGTAAATACTGATGTTCTGCAAACAACGGATACTGTCTTCTCCATGTCCGAAACGAGATCCGTCTTCTACACCTTTCTGAGCGAAAGCTGCTGTGGTACCCAAAGATAAAGCACACAGCATTGTAAACATTTTCATTTTCATCGTATGTAAGATTAGTTGTTCATTGTGTTTATTTTCATATTAATTTACTCTCCATTTCATGAACCAGTGTTCGTTGAATGTCAATCCAATTTTCAAGACAAATCGGTTTTCCGATAGCATGTCGCTTACAGAAGGATTGGCATGGATGTATTGTCCGGTAATACTTAATACGCTGTTTCGTTGGTATAGCTTTAACGGTAAACCTAATCCGACGCTGACACCATATTCTTTAGGACCGTCTATCATATTTTGTGACACTGGAATTTGGAGATTAGAGTTCGCATAATAGGCACCCGCTCTATAGCGTATACGGCTAAGATAGCTTCGTCCGAATTCTTTTGGTAAAAATTCAGCTCCGATGGCTACTTTAGAACGGTTTTGGTATAAATCTGTCCGATTGTTGTATTTTACTCCGCTCCATTTTTGCAGCGTATAATCCACTTCTACTGTCAGATTCTTTTTATGTTTCCAGGCTAAACCTCCTCCATATATATGAGGTATTCCGTAAGAGTCATCTATTTGTTGCTGGTTTACGACAGAATAATTAGTTCCGTTAGTAATCTGTGTCCCTTGGGTATCATGCCCGTTTAGGGTATGTCCTAAACTATAGGTAAGACCTAAAGTCAATTCATTTTGTTTGTTTATCGGCTGGGTATATTGAAGACCAAAGCTTGCATTATAACTGCTGATAGATACTGTATTGTAGGTTATGGTCTGGTCGCCACCGTTGCTGAGACTGGCTGTCGTCTGGTAATTGAGCTTACCATATAAATAACCGATATTAGCACCGATAGATAAATTATCCAGAATCTTGAATCCAACACCTCCAAAAATTTGCTGCAATCCTCCATCTCCGTAAAAATTATTGGATATGGTAACATCGCTGCTATTCTCTATTTCTTTTGAACGGGTAAAGTTATACCCCACTGTAGAAAAAGGAGTGTATCCAATCGTCATGCCCAGTCTAGGATGCAAGCGAAACTGCATTCCGATATAGTCGAAGCTGGAGTTCTTGGCATTGGCTTTGTATTTCCCTTCCTGAAAGTTGGAACTTTTTAAAGACATTCCGGCATCAAAAATAAAAGAAAGAGAATCGACAGCCGTATAAGAAGCTGGATTCATGGCATTTATATGCTCGGGTGTCCGGAGTGCATAACCTACTCCTCCCATTGCTGCATTGTTTGTAAAGCTCTGGTCGAACATGTCCCCAAGTCCATAACGTGTATAAGGTGAGTTAGTGCTTATTTGCGCACACACCACTGTAGAGCTAGCTAAAAGCCATGAACCAACAAGTATTTTCTTACTTAACATTATAATTCAATATTCTGTTTAAACCTTTCAATACTAAAAATCTATCTGCAAAGATGATACTTTTTAAATTTGTATCAAAAGAAAATTTATCTCCTCCAGTTAAAAAAACCAAAAGGTCGGGATATTTCTTTTGCAGCAGGGTGATGTAGCCAATGATTTCGAATTCTATTCCCCTGATGACTCCGGCACGGATTGCCGTCTCCGTGTCAAATCCAAATTCGGGTGTCTCGCCTTTTCTTTCAATTAAAGGAAGTTTATCGCAACAGGCGTTCAGTGTTTTAAAACGAGTGTATATTCCGGGTGAAATATTTCCTCCCCAGTAATTCCCTTCTGCATCTATAAACTCGTAGGTCAGTGCAGTTCCTGCATCTACTACCAGCAGATTTCTTCCGGGTGAAAGGTAGTTGGCACCCACTACGGCTGCCAGTCGGTCCATGCCCAAAGTTTCGGGCGTTTTGTATAAATTACGGATGGGAATAGGAGTCAGGTGGTTCAGCTCAATGATTTCAAATGGCACTCCCGCCAATTGGCGTCGTATGGTGTTACTGAGTGTGATAACCGATGCTATGATACCTCTTTCGATTGGATATTTGTTGCATAACATTGACAGCCAGTCCAGCGAATGATTGGACCCTCTTAAAACCTCCACCACTTTATCACCATCAAATACTGCCAGTTTTGCTACAGTATTACCAATATCAATTACTAGATTCACGTTTTCTTTCTTTGTTTCGCCTGCAAAGTAAGATAAAATTTTGGATATGCACATCAATAAAACTGATTATTTATTTCGCTCTTATGGTAGAATCCGTGTATTTTTGCATGCGAAAAAAAATATTATGAATTATTCAGATACTTCAGGATATACCGGTGTCTGGTGATATTTGTATTTGTTTATGAAAAAGAAGCTTGTTTTTCTGTGTTGGGTGGTCTTGATAAGTTGCCTTTTCTCTCCGGTAAGGGTTAGGGGAGAAATCTCGGATAATGTGGAAAAAATGCCGCAAACTGATAGCATTCAGTTCAGTTTGCTGACTTGTGCGCCGGGCAATGAAATCTATGCACTTTTTGGTCATACAGCTATTCGTTATCAGAATTTTTCCAGAGGCGTGGATTTGGTGTTTAATTATGGAATGTTTAGTTTCAATACGCCGCATTTTGTATATCGCTTTGTAAAAGGTGAAACAGACTACCAGTTAGGAATTACACCTTATCCTTATTTTGAATCGGAATATGCATTCAGGGGCTCTTCGGTTTATCAGCAGATCCTGAATTTGACATATTCGGAGAAAATGTCGTTGCTGAAATTGCTTCAGGACAATTATCTTCCGGAAAACAGAATTTATCGTTATAATTATTTCTATGATAATTGTACGACCCGTGCTCGTGATCAGATAGAAAAAAGCATTCAGGGACAAGTCGTGTATCCTTCCGTAAGTTGGCATAAAACTTTTAGAGGAATTGTGCATGAATTTACCAAAGGCTCTCCGTGGGATGAATTAGGTATAGATTTGTGTCTTGGAGCGGAAGCTGATAAGCCGATAGATATAAGGCAGCAAATGTTTGCTCCGTTTTATATGCGTTATTTTGCTCAGGATGCATACATTCAGACTCCAGACGGAGGCAGACGGCCTTTGGTCTTGCGTGAGGAAAAGATTGTGGATGCCGAATTGGAAGCAGAATCTTCCTGGGGAATAAGTCCGATGGTAACCGCTACTTTATTTTTGCTTTTGAATGTAATTATCGGATTCTTCCAGTGGAAGAAACAAACGATTTTCTGGGGATGGGATATCTTATTGTATGCAGCTCAAGGAATAGCTGGTTGTATTATTGCCTTCCTGTTTTTCGTCTCTTCTCATCCGACTGTAGGTTCAAACTGGTTGTTGGTTTTGTTTAATCCGTTGCCATTGTTTTACCTGCCTTTTATGATTTATCGTGAGTTAAAACATAAAAAAGACTTGTATCATACTTGTAATCTCGTGTATTTAACACTTTTTATAGTGCTATTCCCGTTTTTACCGCAAGATTTTAATTTAACAGTATTACCTTTGGCACTCGGTTTGCTGGTAAATGCTGCAAGCCATGTATTAGTATTGAATAAAAAGTAATGAAAGAACGTATACTGACATCTTTATTGACTGTATTTGTCATCTCTGGAATTCAGGCGCAGGCTCCTTCTCCAGTTCCAAAATTGGTGGTGGGGTTGACGATTGACCAGCTGAGGGCAGACTACATAGAAGCTTTTTCGGCATTGTATGGGGAGAGAGGATTTAAGCGCCTTTTAAAAGAAGGACGTATATATACCAATGCGGAATATGATTTTATCAATGTAGACCGTTCGTCTGCTACGGCTTCGATTTATACAGGTACTACACCTTATTATAATGGTATTCCTTCTAACCGCTGGATGGACCGTGGGTCTTTACGGATTATAAAATCGGTAGATGACCAGGATTTTATGGGGGTATATACATCGGAAAGCTCTTCTGCTAAGTTGTTGCGTTGTTCCACCTTGTCGGATGAATTGAAGGTAGCTACTCAGGGACGGGCTGAAGTTTATTCTATTGCACCGACTCGTGAAATGGCTATTTTGGCTGCCGGCCATGCAGCAAATGGTGCTTTCTGGTTGAATGATGAAACCGGGAAGTGGGCTGGTACGACTTATTATGGAGATTGCCCGTTGTGGGTAAGCAATTATAATGATAAGGAAGGACTTGATTTTCGTATCAATAATTTGGAGTGGCTTCCTTATTTGCCGGTAACTTCTTATCAGTATATCACTACTGAAACCAAGCAGCTTAGCTTTAAGCATAATTTCTCGGATGAACGTCTGGATAAATATAAAAAGTTTAAGACAAGTCCATATGTAAATGACGAGGTAAACCGTCTGGTAAATGCATGCTTAAGCAATACGCAAATCGGGCAGGATGCAGCTCCGGATTTGCTGACATTGTCTTATTATGCAGGAAATTATGATCACAAGCCCAATACGGAATATGCGATGGAAATACAGGACATGTATGTCCGTCTGGATAACAGCATTGGAGATTTGTTGGATTTGATAGACCGTAAGATCGGGCTTCGTAATATCTTATTCTTTATCACTTCTACGGGTTATACCGATCCGGAACCTGTGGATCCGGTTAAATACAAGATTCCAGGTGGAGAATTTCACATTAAACGTTGTGCAGCTTTACTGAACATGTATTTAATGGCTCTTTATGGACAAGGCCAATATGTGGAGACGTATTATGACCGACAAATTTATTTGAATCACAAACTGATAGAAGAGCGCAAGCTGAATTTGGTGGAAGTGATGACGCGTTCCTCTGAATTTGTGGTGCAAATGAGTGGGGTACAGAATGCTTATTCAGCACAGCGTTTGCTTTTGGGAGCTTGGACTCCGAAGATTGGAAAAATTCGAAATACATATAATCCAAATTGCTCGGGCGATATTTATGTAGAAGTAATGCCGGGATGGTCTGTGGTCAACGAATATTCTCAGAAGGTAGAAGTGGTTCGTGAAGCATATACTGCGGCTCCGCTTGTGTTTATGGGATTTGATGTTAAGCCTGAAAAGCTTTATTCTCCGGTAAAAATTACTTCAATTGTACCCACTTTAGCTCATTTCATGCGCATACGAGCGCCAAATGCTTGTTCGGAGGCTCCAATGATTAATATTCGTAAATAAATAGTATGCGAATAATTCACAATTTACCTATCTTTGTAGCGGTAGGATGAATAAAAAATTAATTAGTAAATAATAAAAAAGAAATATACAATGGGATTTAATGAATTTATAAGCAAGCTGTTCGGAAACAAGGCGTCTCGTGACATGAAGGAAATTCAGCCGTGGGTAGAAAAGGTAAAAGCCGTTTATCCGGAAATTTCCAAGTTGACGAACGATGAACTACGTGCGAAAACAGAAGAACTGAAGAAGTTTATCAAGGATTCAGCCGCAGAGGAAAATAAAAAGATTGAAGAGCTGAAAGCTACGATTGAATCTACTGACCTTGAAAAACGTGAGGCTATTTTCTCTCAAATTGATAAGTTGGAGAAAGAAGTCCTGGAAAAATACGAGAAAGCACTTAGTGAAGTGTTACCGACTGCTTTTTCTATTGTAAAAGATACGGCTCGCCGTTTGTCAGAAAATGAAGAATTGGAAGTAACTGCCAGCGATTTTGATCGTGAACTTGCTGCACAGGGACGTGACTTTGTTCGTATTGAAGGTGACAAGGCTATTTGGAAGAATCATTGGAATGCGGGTGGAAACGAAATGACCTGGAACATGGTACATTACGATGTGCAGTTGTTTGGTGGCGTGGTATTGCATCAAGGTAAGATTGCGGAAATGGCAACCGGTGAAGGTAAAACCTTGGTAGCAACACTTCCGGTGTTCCTGAATGCTTTAACTGGTAATGGCGTACACGTAGTAACTGTCAACGATTATTTGGCAAAGCGTGACTCTGAGTGGATGGGCCCGCTCTATATGTTCCATGGACTGAGTGTAGATTGTATTGACAAGCATCAGCCTAACTCTGAAGCTCGTCGTCGTGCGTATATGGCAGATATTACTTTTGGTACCAACAATGAATTCGGTTTCGATTATTTGCGTGATAATATGGCCGTTTCTCCGAAGGATTTGGTACAGCGTAAGCATAATTATGCCATTGTCGATGAGGTGGACTCTGTATTGATTGATGATGCACGTACTCCGTTGATTATTTCTGGTCCGGTGCCTAAAGGCGACCAGCAATTATTTGAAGTACTTCGTCCGTTGGTAGAACGTCTGGTAGAAGCACAGCGTAAACTGGCTACCCAGTATCTGGCCGATGCCAAACGTTTGATTGCTTCAGATAAGAAGGAAGATCAGGAAGCTGGTTTCCTTGCTCTTTTCCGTAGCCACAAAGCATTGCCTAAAAACAAACCGTTGATTAAGTTCCTGAGCGAACCGGGTATCAAGGCTGGTATGCTGAAGACGGAAGAAATCTATATGGAACAGAATAACAAGCGTATGCCGGAAGCGGTAGAACCTTTGTATTTTGTGATTGATGAAAAACTGAAGAGCGTAGATTTGACAGATAAAGGAGTAGACCTGATTACCGGTAACTCACAGGATCCTACCTTGTTCGTACTTCCTGATATTGCAGCTCAGTTGTCTGAACTTGAAAATCAGAAAGGGCTGTCTGATGAAGAACGTCTGGCTAAGAAAGATGAGTTGATGACCAATTACGCCATTAAAGCAGAACGCGTACACACCATTAATCAGCTGTTGAAGGCATACACCATGTTCGAAAAAGATACGGACTATGTGGTTATGGATGGTCAGGTAAAGATTGTCGACGAACAGACAGGACGTATCATGGATGGCCGTCGTTGGAGCGATGGTTTGCACCAGGCTGTAGAAGCCAAGGAAGGTGTGAAGGTAGAAGCTGCTACACAGACCTTTGCAACTATCACCTTACAGAACTACTTCCGTATGTACCATAAGTTGTCAGGTATGACCGGTACTGCAGAAACAGAAGCTGGAGAGTTCTGGGATATCTATAAGCTGGATGTAGTGGTGATTCCGACAAATCGTCCGATTGCCCGTATCGATATGAACGACCGCGTTTATAAAACGAAACGTGAGAAATATAAAGCTGTAATCGAAGAAATTGAGAAGATGGTACAGGCTGGTCGTCCGGTGCTGGTAGGTACTACTTCAGTAGAAATTTCAGAAATGTTGAGCAAGATGCTTACCTTGCGTAAGATCGAACATAATGTATTGAATGCAAAGTTACACCAGAAGGAAGCTGAAATTGTAGCGAAAGCAGGTCAGAGTTCTACGGTAACTATTGCTACGAACATGGCTGGTCGTGGTACCGATATTAAGCTGAGCGCAGAAGTGAAAGCTGCCGGTGGTTTGGCCATTATTGGTACAGAACGTCACGAATCACGTCGTGTAGACCGTCAGTTGCGTGGTCGTGCCGGACGTCAGGGAGACCCGGGTTCTTCTGTATTCTTCGTATCGTTGGAAGACGATTTGATGCGTCTGTTCTCATCCGACCGTATTGCTACTGTGATGGATAAGTTAGGATTCAAGGAGGGAGAAATGATTGAGCACAAGATGATTTCTAACTCCATTGAACGTGCGCAGAAGAAGGTGGAAGAAAACAACTTCGGTATCCGTAAACGTCTGTTGGAATACGATGACGTGATGAACAAGCAGCGTACAGTGGTTTACACCAAACGTCGTCATGCACTTATGGGAGAACGTATCGGAATGGATATTGTGGATATGATTTGGGAACGTTGTTACAATGCCGTACAGCAGCCGACTTATGATGATGCCAAGATGGAAATTCTTCAGGTACTGGCTATGGAAGCTCCGTTTACTGAAGAAGATTTCCGTTCCAAGAAGAAAGACGATCTGGCAGAGCAGACTTTTCAGGAAGCTATGGCATTGTTCAAACGTAAGACTGAACGTATGGCTCAGATTGCTAATCCGGTTATCAAGCAGGTATATGAGGCTCAGGGACACATGTATGAGAATATCATGATACCTATTACCGATGGCAAGCGTATGTACAACATTTCAGTAAATTTGAAAGCTGCATACGAAAGCGAATCAAAAGAAATTGTGAAGTCGTTCGAAAAAGCTATCTTGTTGCATACAATTGACGATGCATGGAAAGAAAACTTGCGTGAACTGGATGAACTGAAACATTCTGTACAGAACGCAAGCTATGAGCAGAAAGATCCGCTGTTGATTTTCAAACTGGAATCTGTGAATCTGTTTGATAACATGGTCAACAAGATAAATAATAATACCATTTCTGTATTGATGCGTGGTCAGATACCGGTACAGGAACCGGAACAGGTGCGTGAAGCAGCTCCTGAACCTCAGGCTCCTCGTCAGCAGTATCGTGAAGAAAAGCAGGATTTGACTGACCCAGATCAGCGTGAAGCTGCAGGTCGCGATACTCGTGAACAGAAGCAAGAGCCTTATCGCGCAGAAAAGACAGTCGGTCGCAATGACCCATGTCCTTGTGGCAGCGGATTGAAATATAAGAACTGTCACGGTAAGAATGCTTGATTAGGCATTTGATTGAGATATTTGAGACACGGTTTTCACCGTTTGCAGATTTTTATTTCTTAATTTAGAATAATCTGTGAAAACGATGGAATCCGTGTCTTTTTTATTTATTATTTTTGTTTGCGAACAAAAAAGTAGTGAATTATGAAGAAATACATCGTGGCCGGAATCCTTTTTGCAGCTACCATGCTGGTTTCATGCGGAGGACTTCAGTCTTTTACATTTGATCAGTTATATCCTGCAGAAGTCACTTTTCCAGAACAAGTCCGCACGGTGGCAGTAGTAAATCATGCGCCTGCCATTCCTTCCCCTAAAAAGAATTTGCTGACATTGGGAAAATTAGATGGAGATGGAAAAGTGTTGTCAGAAACTCTGGCCGGAGGCCTGGCGGATAGTCGTTATTTTCAGCAGGTAGTTATTTCTGATTCAGCGATTACACAGGAGCTGACAGAAGGAGAAATTCTTCCTCAACCGGTAGTAGACAGCCTGGCTCAGGTACTTGGAGTAGACATGATTCTTTCCGTAGACAGAATCCAATTGCTGACTGGTAAGAAAGAGATTTATTATCCGGGCTTGATGGTTCCTTTTGCTGCTTTTGATTTGAAAATGCGTCCTGTGCTGCGTGCATATATTCCTTCTCGGGTAATGCCAGTCGTGACTATCAGCAAGGTAGATAGCTTGTTGTGGGATTTGAATCCCACATTGTCTGATCATGACGTGGTGAACGAAGCCTCTCAGCACACAGGTTTTACACTCGTAAATCAACTGGTGCCTCATTGGAAGAGTGTGGATCGCATTTATTTTGATGGAGGAAATCCGGATATGCGTGATGCGGCTGTTTCGTTGCGTGAAGGAGACTGGCAGGAAGCCGGTCGCTTGTGGAAGAACTTATACGACTCATTGAAGAAGGGAAAGTTAAAATCGCGTGCCGCCTTCAATATGGCTTTGGCTTGTGAGGTACAGGGAATGATGAGCGAAGCTGTTGACTGGATTGCCAGTACATACCATTGGAATCCGTATCGCTCCACATCCGCCGCTTGCGGTCAGCGTTCCACGGCAGAGCCGCCAACACCTCACCGCGCCCGGAAAAGCTGTTCAGGGCAAAGCGGCCCTTGAATCGGATGTCATTTTCCAGAATGATGAGTACGTTGTCGATGGTAGACTTGACCATGCCGGAATCCTTGCGGGCCAGTTTCGTGAGCCACGTCTTATCCGCTGCCTCTAGCTCGGCATCCGTGGGCTGTGCGGGGCCTAACGTGCCCTGCGCCGGGAGATTGACGACAATGCCCTCCGGGGGCTGCACGGTCACAAAGTCCTTTGCAGCCGCGTCATAGGCTTCAACCGCCAGCCTGTCCGCCACTGCCTTGTCCGCGTGGGCCAGCTGGATCATCGCGGTATAAGAGGGCAGACGGTTTACCGGGGTATCCTCAGCGGCGTTATCGTCCTGATCGCCGAACTTGTGCAAGCGTACCAGATCGAATGCGTTCACCAGCTTGCTGCTGCACGGATCAGTTGCGTGATGGCTGTACAGGAACTTGCCATTATCGTAGACCACCGCGCCACCCGCAGTGCTGCCTCCCGTGTAGGTGAACCGCACTCCGTCACCGTCCACCGGATCATAGATGCCCGGCAGAAATGTGGACATGGCACTGTAAATGTCATACGTCCGGCAGAATGCGCCCACGATGCCCTTTTTACTTTCGGGATCACCCTGTTTCGTTGCCAGCACTTGCAGATTGGGAGCCGCGCCCGGTACTTGCGGCCAGCTGGAAATCGCTTTCCAGTCTGCGTATGTACCCAGCACCATATCCGCCGATGCCAGCGGGCTGGTAGCCAGTCCAGTATGATACACATACTCGGCATCCGCGCTGCAACTGGGCCAGTACATCAGACGTTCCGGCTGGAAAGTAGTCGGGTCTGCGTACTGGATGCCGATATAGCTTGCCAGCCGCCGTGCGATA
>OGYM01001946.1_pt1 | contig 14180 bp, 10 predicted proteins | sample 1576491 | NCBI WGS metagenome assembly OGYM01 (sample SAMEA3541515, study PRJEB24748) | human gut metagenome | biome: human gut; feature: human-associated habitat; material: faeces | place: China | collected 2012 | reverse complement strand
GCAGCCATGAGTCGTCAGGACGCACTTCTCATCAAGGAAATGAACATGAACGCGGTAAGATCGCACTATGCCCCCGACGAACATTTCCTGGATATGTGCGATTCACTGGGTATCGTATACATGGATGAACTGGCAGGATGGCAGAATTGCTACGACGAAAAAGTGGGTAGCAAACTGGTGAAAGAGATGGTACAGCGCGATGTCAATCATCCGTCCATCATCATCTGGAGTAATGGAAATGAAGGAGGATGGAATTATCAACTGGATAAACTATTTGCTCAATACGACAAGCTTCAAAAACGGCATGTAGTCCACCCATGGGCCGACTTTAACGACCTGGATACGCACCATTATCCGGCTTATCTGACAGGAGTAGCCCGATTTACCAATGGCTATAAGGTCTTTATGCCTACAGAATTCATGCATGCCATGTACGACCAAGGAGGAGGTGCCGGATTACGGGATTTCTGGGATCGCTGGAATACGAACCCGTTATTTGCCGGAGGATTTATCTGGGTATTCTGCGATGAAGCTCCCAAACGGAGTGACAAAGGAGGTATTCTGGATTCTGACAAATCGAATGCACCTGATGGAGTAGTTGGTCCTCGCCGTGAAAAAGAAGGCAGCTTCTATGCCATCCGTGCCCAATGGTCACCCATCCAGCTGAAACCACTACTCATCACCTCTCATTTTAACGGTAATTTCCTGGTTACCAACGAATATACTTACACGAATCTGAAGGAATGCAAAATGACATACAAAGTATTGTCATGTGACACTCCATTGAAAGGTGTAACACAATCCATTGAATTAAGCCACGGAGAAGTTACTCTCCCTGCTATCCAGCCAGGAGAAACCGGCACAGCCCATTTCGACCTTCCGGACAACTTCCATGAAGGTGATGTACTGGAACTGGAAGCTTTCGATAAAAATGGACATAGCATCTGCAACTGGAGCTACCCCATCCGCCTGGTAAAACAATATTTTGACCATAAGATGGCACAATCACCCATGACCCTGGAAGCACTTCCCAAAGCTACCGCCTCACGCAATGCCAGCCACATCGTACTGAACAGTGCGAAGGTAAGTGTAACGTTTGATGCCACTACCGGTATCATCAAGCAAGTAAAAGCAGGAGAAACAGAGGTTCCGTTCAAGGACGGTCCGGTAGCTGTAGGAATGAAAATGCGCTATGAGCCTTCACTCAGTTACGTGCGTGAGACACAAGAAGGAGCTATATTCTGTGCCAAATATAAAGGAGCAGCCGACTCCATTGTCTGGCGTCTGACCGATCAAGGACTGCTTTATATGGATGCCATCCTACTGAACCGCGCATCCGGAGGAGGAGGATTTGACGATGCCTTTATGGATACCAAGGTATACAACCTCGGATTGACCTTCTCTTACCCGGAAGCAAACTGTACCGGCATGAAATGGCTGGGACGTGGTCCCTATCGTGTATGGAAGAACCGTATCCCTGGTACCAACTATAACATCTGGCATAAAGATTACAACAATACCATTACAGGAGAAAGTTTTGAAAATCTGATTTATCCAGAATTTAAAGGATATCATGCCCACATGTACTGGGCTACACTGGAAAGCGACAAAACACCGTTTACTGTTTATTCAAGAAACGATGGAATCTTCTATCACATCTTTACGCCGGAAGAACCCGTAGGACGTGTCAGAAGAACTATGCCGCAATTCCCTGAGGGTGATATATCTTTCTTGCTTGACATACCGGCTATTTGCTCCTTCAAACCCATCGAGCAACAAGGCCCCAACAGCCAACCTGGAAATATCCGCATTAAACAAGGGGATGAAGGATTACATTTGAACCTGATGTTCGACTTCCGCCCGTCTGCCAATATCAATACCTCAAAATAGAACAAACACACTGTAACAAAGAGCCGTCTTGCATTGCGAGGCGGCTTTTTTACTTTTATACAAAAATCACGGTTTTCCGTGTTTCCCTTCCTCATAAGACAGACTATATTTGGCCCTAAAGGAATAGAAAACACAGGAAAGATGGAAATGACAGAAATACAACGATACAAAATAGCCTTAGAACGTCTTAAGCAACTTTCCGACATAAGATTGGGGAAACCTCTGCTTATTCAAACCTTAATGGGAAACCTGCGTGTCCTACACTCCAACCACATCGGTTATTTCAAATACATCTCAACCAAAAAGAGTTGGGAGATAGCATTAACCGACGGCTCCTTTGTCCGGCTAAAAGGAAACCTGCGCGCGAAAAATTTATGTGCATATAATGACCGATTTATACAAATCCATCAATCCTATATCATCAACATACAGTATCTGTGCATGATACAAAACAACCACTGCATCATGTATCCTCCTTTTCATCATATCAATGAACTCTGTATCTCACAAAAATACAAAAGGGAACTGACCGCCTATTTCTACCAATTCTGAAGCGGATAACCCAGCTCACAATGTCATATCATTCAATCATTTCAGTCAAAATCCAAGATATTTTCCTCTGAAATTTGTATATTCCACAAAAAGGAATTATTTTGTCAAAATCACAAAAATACATTACATGAAAAAGCATATCCTTTTACTTGGCATCTTCTTGAGCCTTACAGTTTTCCTGTCAGTACAAGCAGGAAATACGGTAATCGACAGTCTAAAACAGGAAATACGACAAGCCGAACGAGAACCCTCTTCCAAAGAAAAATTAATTGAATTATATCAATTCCTGGGTGCAGAATATGAAACTCTGGACCACGATTCATCCTACCATTATATACAAAAGGGACTCTCTCTTTACCCGCGACCTGCCTTTGAGGAAGAAGGCTACCTGCAGCTGCTCAACTCACTGGCCAACTATCTTTTCATGGAAGGAAAGTTAGAGCAAGCCAAAGAAACATTCAAGACAGTAGCAGCACATGCCCCCAAGCTCAAAGAACGAAGATACGATCTGGAAGGAGTAGTAGAATCTTCCATTGGCGTTTGCTACCGTAAATTAGGCATGTTCGATTCAGCCGTATATCACTATAATCGCGCGCTCGATTTCTGTAAGAAAACAGAAAAATACGAAGACATCGCCTCCACTTATTACAATATTGGCGTACTTTACCATCTCAACAAACGCTATGAAGAGGCCTTGGAACAAGGCAAGTTAGCAGCAGACTATGCCCGAAAGGCAAAAGACACATTAATGGAATTATATGCCAACACGCTTATCGGCGGATGCTATTGCAACATGGGGAAATATGCAGAAGCAAGCCAGATTCTAAAAAGAAATGTCCAAAAAGCATTAGAGATAGAATATCCCCTACTTGCCATGAGTTCTCTAAGCCCCTTACTAAGTACCTACCAATTGTGGAATAAAAAAGATTCTGTCAGAATTTTTCTGAAAAAAGGAGAAGAACTGATCCATCAGATTCCGGAAAACAGTCCGACAGCACTTGAATTTTATGGCACTCAAGCCAGCCTGTACAACTGGATTGGAGAATTTCAGAAAAGTCTCGATATCCTGACAAACAAGTCGTTGATTCAAACGCAACTTCCATACGACAAGTATCATATTTTGATGGCACGTAATTACGAAGGACTGGGCAACTATCAGAAAGCATTCCACTGCATGCAGGAAGCATGTATTTATAAAGACTCCATTTTCGATGGAAAAATAAAAAATGAACTGTCGGAGCTGAATGAAAAATTAAGGAATAGCGACAAGGAATTGAAGATTGCTCTTCTGGAAAGAAATCAAGCACAAGAGAAAGAAACCCGTCTGCGCCATACCGTCTACTACCTTACGGTTATCGGACTGCTTTTAATTGCCATCTCCATCCTGCTGCATAAACGGAAAGTACAGAAGAAAGAGACCGAACTGATAGCTGCATGTCAGTACATTGAAGGCCTGGAAAATGAACGTAAACGGCTTGCCAAGGATTTACACGATGGAGTTTGCAACGACCTGTTAGGAGCCATACTCCAAATACAGCAGCATATTTCTTCCGAAGAACAAAAGACAACTACCATTCAGACGCTGGAAGAAATACGCAATGACGTAAGAGCCATCTCGCACGAATTGATGCCACCTAATTTCCAGTTTACTGATTTGAACGAAATGCTGGCCGACTATTTTGCGAAAATGCAGGAAGTATCAGGAGTAAACATATCCTATGCTCCCCACGCCCACACAGACTGGACCACTATTCCGGAACACATAGGATATGAAATCTACCGCATCATGCAGGAAACCATCGGAAACATCTTAAAACATACTCAGGCAAAGCAGATTCACATTCAACTAAAAAAAGAAGACACCCAACTTGTCATTCACCTGCATTATGACGGAGACTGGAACCCGCATACCGATTCATCCAGAGGAATCGGCCTACGTACCATCAACGACCGATTAAAAACCATTGGAGGGAATTACAAGATAGAAAAAGACGATACAGGAGTAAATATCCATATTCATACATTTCTTCATTGAAAAAATCACGGTTTTCAGTGAAAATCTTCTCGATGAATCTTTTTTTCTTTGCAGTATAAAAATGCGACAAAATGACAAGTCAAAAAGCCAAAATACTATTAGTCGATGACCATACCCTCATACTGCAAGGCATCAAGCATGTGGTTTCCCAAATGCCTGAAATAGAAAAGGTATATACCGCCTCATCGGGCGCTGAAGCGATGCTCCTGATAGACATGCAGCCATTTGACATTTATCTGCTTGATGTGGAACTTCCGGATACCAACGGATTTGAACTGATAGACAAGATTCTGCAAAAACATCCGGAAGCACGCATCTTGGTTAATACCATGCACGAAGAAATATGGATACTCAAAAGGCTTACCAAAGCATCCATCAGCGGAGCTATACTAAAGTCGGCAGATATTAACGAACTGACACTGGCCATCCAGACTATTTTGAAAGGAGGACAATATCTTTGTAAACGGTTCAAAACGATTTTAAACCGGATGCAAACAGAGGAACAAATCAAGGAACAGCTCACGCTAAGAGAGATGGAAGTATTGCAAGCCATTGCCAAAGGATTCAACACAAGAGAGATTGCAGATTTACTTCATGTTTCCAACAATACGATTGAAACACACCGGAAAAGTCTCATGAGTAAACTGGAAGCAAGAAATGCGGTAGATCTTGTTCTAAAAGCCATTAACCTTGGAATAATCCCACTGGATTCGAAATAAAAATCCACCCGTTTTTAGGGCTCATATTCTTTTTTTCGTATATTTGAGCGCAATGAATCTTTGTATCACCTTAATATAAACGAACTATGAGTCTCGAAAAAACATTAGTGATTCTAAAACCAAGTACCGTACAACGCGGACTTATTGGAGAAATAACCCATAGATTTGAACGTAAAGGCTTGCGCTTGGCGGGCATGAAAATGATGCAGCTTACCGAAGACCTGCTCAATGAACATTATGCACACCTGGCCGGGAAACCGTTCTTTTCTCGTGTAAAAGCATCCATGATGGCCTGCCCGGTTATCGTATGCTGTTATGAAGGAGTCGATGCCATTCAGGTGGTACGTTCCATGACAGGAGCTACCAATGGTCGTGTAGCAGTTCCGGGGACTATTCGAGGTGACTATTGTGTAAGTTCACAGGAAAACATCATCCACACCTCCGATTCACCCAAAACGGCTATCGAAGAAATAGAACGATTCTTCAAGCCTGAAGAACTGTTTGAATACGAAAGAGCTGTTATCGACTTTGTTTACTATCCGGATGAATATAAACTAACATAATTTTAAAAAGCTGGCAGAAAATTGCTCTGCCAGCTTTTTTCTATTTTAAACGTACACCATTTACTACCACATTCCGAAGTTGCAGTCCATGAATGTATCCCTTTTGGATAGTCCCCGATTTGCGTGCCGTAATTTCGAGATTCTCAAACAGAAAATCCGACAGTTTATACTGTGTCTCGTCCTTCTTGACTGCAAAAAGTACATCACAGTCCAACCGAATATCACGCATGGTAACATGGCTTGAATAAGAAAAAGGAATATCTTTTCTATCTTTCAAATCAAAAAATTGTGTCCAAGGCTGGGCAAACAAGAAATTGACCACAGAGCCTGTAATATTCTCCAGTCGGATATACTCATAATTTTGCGGTGTATCCGGACGCATTTTCAACCAAAGCAAACGCTGGTCATGTTCCACCGTACAACGCCGCACCAGAACATTACGGTTATGAATGGATTCACTTCCGCAAGTCAATGCACTGTGGCAGAACCCCCATACACAATCTTCTATGATTATGTTCAAGTTGCTCCCGTTATTTACCTTATCCTGATCTGCCCAAGGTCCTTTTCCGCCTTTCAAAGCTATTGCATCATCGTTAACCGAGAGATAGCAATTCTTAACCAATACATTGCTACATACATCAATATCAATAGCGTCCGTGCTGGGAGCCTTGACCGGAGCTGCCGGAGAGAAGATGTATAAATTCAGCAATTTCACATTATTACATTTATAAATATGCGTTGTCCAGAACGGAGAATTGATGAGACGTACTCCTGAAATCTGTACATCATTGCTATTGGAAATGTGTACTAGGCGCGGACGCAACTCATCCATATTGGTACATTTAGGAATGACGGAACGGCGCAACCAGAAAGATTTCCAATAGCGCAGACCGTTACCGTTGATTGTGCCTTTGCCGGAGATGGTGAAACCATTGACTCCGTCAGCATTCACCAGTGCGGCGAAATACTTCAGTGATTGCCCCTCTATGCGGGTATTGATTATGGGGAAATTGCTGATATCATCGCTACCTTTCAGTACGGCTCCTTCTTCCAGATAAAGATGGGTTTTCGGTTTGAAGAAAAGCGCACCGCTCAGGTAAGTACCTTTCGGAATGATGACCACGCCACCTCCTTTGGATGAAGCCTGATCGATGACGGCCTGAATCTTTTCTGTTTGAATCAGGGTGCTATCATTTACAACGCTATAATCTGTAATCTTGTACTTGTCACCCAGTGTTTCAATATTTACGATTTCGTTTTGTCTGAACCAGTCGGGAATAGGAGTTCCGTCCGGAAAATTCTCTTGTGCGAAAGAGGACAGGCAGAAAAGTAAACTACATGCTAAAGTTACGAATTTCATGGTTTTAATCATTAGTTGGTTAATAGTGCTTGATCGGATAGATTTATCCGTTTGCAAAAATAGGGAATAAAATCCGGATATGATGGGAATGAAAAGGCTCAATTCCTAAGCTATTTGTCAGTTTATATAGGCTTTTTGACTCTCTCTTGTGAAGGAGAAAAAGAGAAGAAGCAATCATCAGAAGTCAGCCTTTTCCGTGATACGGATGATCCGTCCGTCGGCGGGATGGGTAAATTCGATGGACTCGGCATGCAGATAGAGGCGTTTATCCTTTCTCCCGTAAAGCTCGTCACCTATGATAGGACAATGCAGACCTGACGGATGTGCGGCATGTACACGGAGCTGATGAGTGCGCCCTGTATGCGGATGAAAAGCTATGCGTGTGCATTTGTCCCTCCGCTCAAGAACCTGATAATGAGTGATGGCGGGTTTGCCATACTCCATGTCTACCACCTGCCGGGGACGATCCAGCGGATCCGGGCAAATGGGAAGCTCGATGGTTCCCTCGTCTTGGGGAATGATGCCGTCGAGCAGGGCTATATACATCTTTCGGATGGTGTGATTCTTGAACTGGGCTTGCAGGTGTTGATGCACCTTTTTATTCTTGGCAACGATTAAAAGTCCCGATGTAGCCATGTCCAGCCGGTGCACAATCATCGGCCCGTCGGCTTCCGGATAGAGTTGCCTTGCCAGACTATATACGGACTCCTTTTCACCCTTACCGGGCACGGAGAGCATTCCGGAAGGCTTGTTGACTACCAATAACCATTTGTCCTCATAGACTATTTTTAATTTCCCGTAGCCCTGTTCCGGAAGTTGTAGCATAGGATTTTCTTCTACTTCCAACCCTTGAAGCATGTGTTGCAAGATAGGCTCGCACTTACCTTTACAAGCGGGATAATAATAACCATGATGGCGGATTTCGGCTTTGGGAGAGTTGCCCCACCAGAACTCTGCCATAGCAATGGGTTTCCAGCCATGCAGATAGGCTTGTTGCAACAATTTGGGGGCGGCACATTCTCCGGCACCGGCGGGAGGAGTTTTGTGCACGGTTTGGCTGAATATATCACACAAGGTTTTCACCTCCTTCCGGTAGTTCAACATTCTGAATTGCCCGAATAATTGTTGTTGCAGGGCGGCGGAACGGCTTTTGCGTTCCACCTTCAACTCTTGAATTTGTTCTTCCCGGTTATTGATTTCCACTTGCAAAGCGGCTATCTTTTCTTTCCAGGAACGTTCCAGCCGTTTGTATTCCGCTTTTTGAAATTGGCTTTCGCGTATCAGACCAGCTTCTTCTTCGGTAGTGAGTCCGGCTTCCTTTCTACGCAATTCTCTTTTCTCTTTCGCTTCTTTTAATTGTTGTTTGGCTATGTCCAGTGCTTCCCGGGCTTGTTGGTGGGTCCGGGTGAGCTCGGACAACAAAGAAGTGTATTCCTTGTCCTCTTCCAAATGCTTGATACGCCGGTTGATGGCGGAGATGTTTTCCTCTTCGACTTTGAAGAAACCTTGCGGTTGCAACAAGTCATATACGGGCGGAACGAAGTAGGAGTGTTGGTTCTTCCCCGCCAATATGCCCGAAAACGCGGCCAGGTAACCAATCTCCCCATTTCCGGTCTGCACCACCAGCACTCCGAACATCTTCCCCCGACTTAGCTCTTCTTTCCATTCATGTTGCCGGTTGAGATAGTGTTGCACCTCTTCCGCCGCCATCACGCATAATGGATGGGGAGTGTAGCAGAAAGGATAAGTAAACCTTTCCGGAAGTGGAATATTTGCTATGGAAGTCTTGAAACGGTGCAACATAATGGCGCAAAGATACTCATTTTTGATGTTTCGGATTTGTCAGGTAATAGCATTGATGGTCATATACATGTCCGTCATAAGTCACTTCGGCCTGATGAAGCGTACCCTCATGCACAAAGCCCTGGCGTTTCAATACTTGTTGAGAGCGCTCGTTATGGGGGTAACAGTTAGCGGTGATAAGACTTAGTTTTAGCGTGCCGAAACCGTAGTTTAGTACCGCTTTTACCGCCTCCGTCATATAGCCTTTTCCCCATTGAGCCTCGTCAAGCCAATATCCCAGCATACGTACTTGCGGGTTTTCGCGTTTGGGGTCGGCGATGATGCCGATGGAGCCAATCAATTGCCCGTTGTCTTTCAGGGTAATGGCCCATACCCCTTTCTGGGATAAGAATACGGAACGAAGTACTTCCCGTGATTCCTCCAGGCTTGCGTGAGGTTGCCAACCCGCATTGTTCCCTATGTTGGGGTTTCGGCAACAGGCAAAGAGAGCCTCTGCATCGCTCTCCACGAAGGGCCGTAGTAGCAACCGTTCTGTTTCAATTGGGGCGTCGGGTTCTTCCGAAGTTTCTTCTTTCCGATAGACACATTCTACGCGGTTACCGTCAGGATCAAGAATGACGCTTTCGAAATAACCATCGCCTGAAGTGCGCGGTTCTCCGGCTATGGTATAACCGTCTGCCCGGAGTTGTTCAGTAGTCTTGAGTACATCTTCTTTGCTTTGAAAGGCAAGGGCGAAGTGGGTGAGACCTAACCTGTTTTCTTCTATCAGAGTGTTTTGCACGTCCGTTCGGCTCATTAATTCTAATGACGGACCTTCATCAAAGTAGATGAAGTATGATTCGAAACCCTTCTTGGGATTGATGTATTTTTCGTTGCTTTTTCCGCTAAAATACCGGATATAGAAGTTCCTTAATTCCTCCAGGCGGAAGGTCCAGATGGCGATGTGATGTACTCTCATGATTCCTTTTTCATGCAAATATAGTGATAATTCCCTGTAAAATCGTACCTTTGTGCCGTAATAAAAAGAAATGATGACATTTAAACAGATGAATATTTCGGAGCCGGTGTGCCGTGCGCTCCTCGAAAAAAACTATTCTACCCCTACACTTATCCAAGAACAAGCTATACCCGAAGCCCTGACCGGCCGTGATTTGTTGGGACTGGCGCAAACCGGAACCGGCAAAACCGCCGCTTTCGCCGTACCCATCATCGAGCAATTGCTTGCCGCCCCTATGCCCCAACGCAAAGGTGCTCCGCGTAGCATCCGTGCGCTTATCCTGACCCCAACCCGGGAGTTGGCGATTCAGATTGATGAATCGTTGGCGGACTATACACGCTATACGACCTTGCGCCACACGGTTATCTTCGGCGGAGTGAAACAAAAGTCGCAAACCGATGAACTTCGTGCCGGGACGGACATCCTGACGGCTACTCCCGGACGCCTGCTCGACCTGATGTCGCAAGGCTTTATCCGCCTCGACGATGTTCGCCACTTCGTTCTTGATGAGGCCGACCGTATGCTCGACATGGGATTTATCCATGACGTCAAACGCCTCTTGCCCAAGCTCCCGCCCAAGAAGCAAACCCTTTTCTTCTCGGCCACCATGCCCGATAGTATCGACCGTCTTGCCAAGAGTTTGTTGCACAATCCGGCGCGTGTGGAAGTAACTCCGGCATCCAGTGTTGTGGAGATTATCAGCCAGTCCGTCTACCGGGTAGAGAAACCTCAGAAGAAAGAATTATTGGCGCAATTGTTGCTCGGAGAGGCAGGCCATCAGGTGCTGGTTTTCTCCCGTACCAAGCATGGGGCAGATAACATTGCCCGCTACCTGTCTCGTCGTGGCATTGCTTGCGAAAGCATACATGGAGACAAGTCACAAAATGCCCGCCAACGTGCGTTGAGCAACTTTAAGGAAGGGCGCTCCAATGTGATTATTGCTACGGATATTGCTGCCCGGGGCATCGATATAAAAGGTCTGGACCTGGTTCTCAATTTTGATTTACCTGATGTTCCGGAGACCTACGTGCACCGTATCGGACGTACTGGACGTGCGGGTTGCGAAGGACGTGCCATTGCTTTTTGCTCAAGCGAAGAAGCCCCCATGTTACGTGAGATAGAGAAACTTACGGGTATAAAGCTGGTGCAACAAAAGCACAATTTGCCTTCTTTGGGAGAGCCTGCCGCTTCTCCTACTACTTCTTCTGCCCAAAACATTGCACTCAAATCGCAAAGCCGCACTCAGGGAGGAAGACCTCAGAACAATAGAAGGCGGGAGGACAGAAAGAGACCGGTCGAACCAACCGGAAGCACTCAAAAGGCGGTGGTATCTGCCGAAAAGCCCAAGCGGGATAATAACCGTCCCGAAAGACCTCGACCTGTCCAGCAATCCGGGCAAAAGAAGTCGGGTTCAGGGAAGCCGGAGCCGTCACCTAAAAGTCCGGCAAAGTTGCGTTCGCGCTACGAAAACTATGATTGAAAGTTGTATATGCTTTTGAAGTACTTGTAAAATAAAATAGGCTTCCCTTTATCTTGCTTTGTGTGAAAAGGAAAATATTTAATATTTAAAAACTTGGTAAAAAATGCTCTATTGTCTTTAAAAGTTTGTATATTAGCGGCTTGAATGCTTGGAGGAAAAAACGAGAATTCGTTCCGAGTAGTCTAAACTTAAGGAACTAAAGATTATATGACCAAAAGCAAGGAAAGTTTAAGTGTATTTCTACTTCAGTTTTTAGAACGGTTGAATGGCCATGAATCTATTGAAAGGAAAATCACGAAGTCGTTGATAGACATTTGTAATTACTATGGATTCAAGAAAGGGTTTGTTTATCAAACGGATGGCTTCCGCTATTTCTTTTTGAAGGAAACCATCGGAAATGAAGGTGGCACCCTGAGGTCTCGTTTTGAAATGGGAGAGATGACCACACAACATTCTGATCGTATAGAGGCTGGAAAGAAACCCTTTTATACACGTAAGGGTGGGAATATATCTTTGTCCGATATGGATATTCTGGATTTTTATGGAGTGGATTCTTTGCTAATCAGGCAATTCGAAGATTCCGAAGGCAAGATTATCGGATTTATCGGGTTTGCGGATAGGGAAGAAGCTTCGATACCTTTCGCCGAAGACGAGCTCCAAATGATTCATCTGATATTGGGCTCGCTCTCCAAGGAAATAGCGGTCAGGGAATATAAGGAAAGAGAAGTGCGGGCAAGCAACACGCTGGGTAGCATTATGAACAATATGGGAGTGGACATTTATGTGAACTCTTTCGATTCTCATGACATGCTATATGCCAATGCGTCTATGGCCGCCCCGTATGGCGGCATCAGGCATTTCGAAGGGAAGAAATGCTGGCAAGCGCTCTACACCGATAAAACGGGCGAGTGTGAGTTCTGCCCTAAAAGGCACTTGATTGATGAAAATGGCCAGCCCACCAGGGTTTACTCCTGGGATTATCAACGCCCGTTCGACAAATGCTGGTTTCGCGTGTTCAGTGCCGCATTCCCCTGGATAGACGGACAGATGGCGCACGTCATCACCAGTGTCGACATCGACCATCAGAAAAAGATAGAAGAAGAATTAAGGATAGCCAAGGAGAAGGCGGAGAATCTGGACCGCCTGAAGTCGGCTTTCCTGGCCAATATGAGTCATGAAATCCGTACTCCGTTGAATGCGATTGTCGGTTTTGCAAGTATGCTCGTTGAGGAAGATGACAAGAAAGAACGTCAGGGGTATATTGAAATCATGCAGGAGAACACAGAGTTGCTCTTGCAATTGATATCCGATATTCTGGATTTGTCGAAGATAGAGGCGGGGACGCTCGACTTCAATATGGGGTATCTGAACATCAAAGACTTTTGTGAAGACATACTTCGCGGTTATGAAATCAAGGAAGATAAACCCGTGCCCGTATTGCTGGCTTCTAATTTGCCCGATTATCGTATTTATACAGATAAGAAGCGTTTGATGCAGGTTGTCACCAACTTTATCAATAACGCCCTTAAGTTTACGAGCGAAGGGCAAATCACTCTTGAGTATCACTTTAAGGAGGATACCAATGAGATAGAATTCTCCGTAACAGATACGGGTATTGGTATTGCTCCGGATGCGGTGGGGCAGGTGTTCGACCGCTTTGTGAAACTTAATACTTTTTCCAAAGGCACCGGTCTGGGATTATCCATCTGCCGGAGTATTATCGAGCATCTTGGCGGCACTATCGGGCTTGAGTCTGAGGTAGGCGTCGGTAGCCGTTTCTGGTTTACGCATCCTTGTGCCGAGTCGGCATAATCAAAGCTATTATTCATGAACTAAAAAATTAGTAGACCAATGAAGAACAAAACATGGAGATATTGGGTTGTTGCATCAATTGTATTGTTGCTGGTAGGTTGTGGCGGCGGTGCAAAGAAACAAACTAATGAGGAAGTAAGTATGGATAGTACAACTATGGCATGTGACGGTTTGAAAACCTTACAACTGGATGGAGTGAAGGTCACCTGGATACAGGATAATGCAAAAGAGCGTCTTATGGAGAGGACGCTTTTCGCCGATGCCAGTGATGAGCTGATAGATAGCTTGAAGTTGGCGGATGGGATACCTTCGTCCATGAGCACTTTTTTGGTAGAAACGGATGGTGTCCGGATTTTGTTTGATGCGGGAATGGGAGCGCCGGATAGCCGTTTATTGTCGGGGTTGGCCTCTTTGGGAGTAACCCCTGCTGATATCAAGTATCTGTATCTCACCCACTTCCACGGTGACCACATCGGAGGAATGATGAAGGGAGATAGCATTGTCTTCCCTAATGCCGAGGTGTATGCATCGAAAGTGGAGTATGATGCCTGGCTCAAAATGTCTTCCGAGAGGAATGCGCAAGTGGTGAAGACCATGAACGCTTATAAGGACCGTTTGCACCTGTTTGAATTTGGTGAAACCTTACCGGGGAATGTGGTTACCATGAATGCGGAAGGGCACACTCCCGGCCATACGGTGTACCAGGCGGGCAAGCTATTGGTGATAGCCGATTTGATTCACGGAGCCGCTCTTCAATTGGAACATCCCGAAATCTGTGCCTCCTACGATATGGATAAGGATGCGGCGGTAAAGTCACGTAAACACTTCCTCCGGTATGCCAAGGAAAATGGATTGACAATGGCGGGAATGCATTTGCCGCCTCCGGGATTTAAATAGTACTTTCCGGATGGGACGCACGGTGTGGACACTTTGATTTGCGGAGGCATCGGCGGCGGTGCGCAGGCAGCT
>OGYM01001936.1_pt1 | contig 14260 bp, 9 predicted proteins | sample 1576491 | NCBI WGS metagenome assembly OGYM01 (sample SAMEA3541515, study PRJEB24748) | human gut metagenome | biome: human gut; feature: human-associated habitat; material: faeces | place: China | collected 2012 | reverse complement strand
TGGAGTTGAAGATCACATGGTTGTGGATGTGCTGCCGGTCCGTGTGCGTTGCCACTACAAAGGCGTGGTTGCCCTTGGTAAAGCGCATGGCCAGTTCGCAACCCACCTTGTTGGCTTCTTCGGCGGTAATCTCGCCGGGTTTGAATGACTGCCGAATCTGGTAGGCGATGATGTCGCTTTTCTGACTGCGCCCGGTAGAAAGTTCATACTGCCGCTTGGAAAGCATAAATTCCTCATCGACTGTCAGAGGGCTACACTCGTAGCAGCTTACCAGTTCACCTTGTTCGGTCTTATCTGGATTCTGCACATAGTCTGTGCGGCTTTTCAGACAAGCCGCAACCGACTTGCCCTTGTTTTTGTGCAACGCGATTAGCCGTGTCGCGGCCATCCTGAATCACCTCCATAAAAGAAAAATGCCGCCCGAAGGCGGCAAACGATTAAAACTATTTCTTACAGTTCGGCAAGCCACTCACTAAAACGTCCAATACCCTCGGTGATGGCTGTTGCACCGAAAAAGAGAACGAAGCAGATGAACTCAGCTACCAGCAGGATAAAGAACTGATCCCAAGTCTGGCGGTAGGCAGTGTAGATGCCGCAGCCGAAGATGTAGAGCATCAGCGGAGCGACTACATAGCTGGACAGAGTGAGTAGCCACTTTGCCATCAGAGCCAGAAAAGCCACAAAAAGAGAAATCGGGAAAAGAACAATTTTCTTCAGCATAGACATCATATCAGGCACTTCCTTTCTGTTCGTCCCTATTATAAAAGTATCGACTATTGCGTTGCAAGGATGTCAAGCATTATATGTACACCCGCAGTCCTCCAACTGCGGGAATTTTCTTAGAGATCCGCCAGCTTAGCCAGAATCTGCTTGCCAATGGAAATCAGTTCATCCAGCCGGATGCGCAGATCTGCAAGGTCGGCAGAATAAACATTTCCGCTTTCATTGGCGCGTTTAGCGACCTGATTCAGATTGCTACTACAATTCTGGAGCAGATAAGCCATTCGGCGCAGCTGTGGAAGGTCGAGGTTCAGGCAGTAGCCATCCAGTGCCATTTTGCGGATATAGGCACTCAGGCTGCGGATGCCCATGCCATACATCTTGTCTAAAATGCGGTTCCGTTCTTCATCGGTCACACGAATAAACAGCCGATGTTCCCGCTTTTTCACATTATCGACCCTCCTTATCCAGATAACTCTTGAACGGTTTTATCGGCTCCGGCTGGTTAGCTTTTTCCTCCAATGCGGCCAGCACGGACGGACGAGCTGCGGGAGTTTCCGCTTCCTCGGTTTCTTCAGGATCATCCTGCGAGGAACTGCGGTCACGGTCGATGTTCAGCAGTGCGTTTAATTCGGCAAGACGGGCGGATTTTTCTTGCAATTCTTCCTCCTGCACGAACGGTTTTGCCACCTCGATCTCTGCGGCCTGCTTCTGCTGTTCAAGGTTTTGCAGGGCATTTTCAGCATCGGCAATGCGGTCAGCAAAGTTGTCGATGGCATTGTCCAATCTGGTAATGTTGCCGCGGGCATCATCGCCAAGCGATACCGGGTAGCTCAACTCTGCCCGGAGAACGGCCTGATGTTCATTTTTGAAACTGTCGAAGCGGATGTTCAACTCGAAACCACGGTAGGTGCCTAGCAGCATCATATCGGCATTGGGCATCTCCTGCCGAGCCAGAAGTAGTCGTTCACCCGCGGCCTTTTTGTCATCGAACACCATACCCTTGATGGTCATGCCGCAGAAGTTTTCCTTGTCCTGTGGGTGTGAAGCCGCAATCTGTGAATCCTGCTGCAACGCTGCAATGCGAGTTTTCTGTTTCTGGATTTCCTCCGGAAATGTTTTGAGCAGCTTATCTTCCAGACGATACTTCTGATTCTGGAAGTCACTGCGCAGGACTTTTAACTTTGCCACCTGCACATCCAAGTCCATCTTCTCCCGGATGCGTGGATCACCAGCACACAGAGCCTTGATCTCGGCGTAAGACAGAGCCTGTTCGTCAATATCATCGCAGGAACGCATGGGAGATTTGCTCGTCATGATTTGCGAAATGAACTTCTGCTTATTCTCCAGAGTCTGGTACAAGTAGGCATCAAATGTGGATTCGGTGACGTAATTGTAGACGTAAACCTGCTTGTTTTGGTTGCCTTGGCGGATGATTCTACCGTTGCGCTGGGTCATATCGGAAGGACGCCAGCCCACATCCAGATGATGCACTGCCACGAGCAGCGTTTGGACGTTGGTACCGGCTCCCATCTTGGCAGTGCTGCCCAGCAGCACACGCACCTGTCCGCTGCGCACCTTGGAAAAAAGTTCTGCTTTTTTGTTCTCCGTGTCTGCATTGTGGATGAAATCAATCTCCTGTTCGGGCACACCAGCGTTGAGCAGCTTGGAGCGGATATCATCATAGACATTAAAGCTGCCATCGCCCTTTGGCGTAGACATATCGCAGAAGATCAACTGGGTCAGCTTTTGCTCCTTGGTGTCGTTCCAGATGCGCAGGACATTGTTGACGCAGGCATTCAGCTTGCTGTTGGGATCATCGGGCAGCGCATCGTTCATGAGCCGCTGGTCAAGGCCGATCTTGCGGCCATCCGAGGTGATTTTCAGCATATTATCCACCGAGGGGTCAACGGAGCCGCTGTGAACTTCGGCAGCACGTTTGCTCAACGCCTGCACCATGTCTTTCTGGATATCCGAGGGCTTGACCACCACCGTTTCAAATTTGGCTTCCGGGACGGGAAGATGCAACTGGTCGCTGGTCTTGATATCTGTCGCTTCCTTAAACATCGCCATCAACTCCGGGAGGTTGAAGAACTTGGCAAAACGGGTGCGCGCACGGTAGCCAGTGCCCTCCGGAGCCAATTCAATGGCTGTTGTGGTCTCGCCGAAAGTTGAAGCCCACGCATCGAAATGGGTCAGCCCTTTCTGTTGCAAAGTGTTGTACTGGAGATAGCGCATCAAGGTGTACATCTCTGTCATGCTATTGCTGATTGGAGTACCTGTTGCAAAAATAACGCCGCGGCCTCCGGTGATTTCATCGAGGTAGCGGCATTTGCCAAACATATCCGAAGATTTTTGCGCCTCCGAAGTAGAAAGACCGGCCACATTGCGCATCTTCGTATATAAGAACAAGTTCTTATAATTTTGACTTTCATCCACGAATAACCTGTCTACGCCCAATTGCTCAAACGTGACTACGTCATCTTTTCGCTCGGTGGCTTGTAGCTTCTCCAATTTCTGCTTCAGGGTCTTGCGCAGCTTTTCCAACTGCTTTACCGTGAAATGTTCACCAACCTGCTCTTTTGCTTCTTCGATGGCCTCCTCGATTTCATCCATCTGTTCGTGAATCAGCCGTTCCTGCCGCTCTGCAGACAGAGGGATTTTCTCAAACTGGGAGTGACCGATAATAACGGCATCGTAGTCACCGGTAGCGATTCGGCTGCAAAAGGTTTTGCGGTTGCCCGGTTCAAAATCCTTTTTGCTGGTGACCAGCAGCTTTGCATTGGGGTAGAGATGCAGAAACTCCGAAGCCCATTGTTCCGTCAAGTGATTTGGCACCACAAAAAGGCTTTTCTGGCACAAACCCAGGCGTTTCAGTTCCATAGCGGAAGCCGCCATCTCAAAACTCTTGCCGGCACCGACCTCGTGCGCCAAAAGGGTGTTGTGCCCATACAGCACATGGGCAACCGCATTGCGCTGATGTTCCCGCAGGTTAATTTCCGGGTTCATACCCACAAAATGAATGTGAGAACCGTCATACTCACGGGGGCGAGTGCTGTTAAAAAGCTCATTGTACTTTTTCACCAGCAGAGTGCGCCGCTGCGGGTCTTTCCAGACCCAGCCAGCAAAAGCATCTTTAATGGCCTGCTGTTTCTGCTGGGCAAGGGTGGTTTCGTTCTGGTTCAGCACACGTTTTTCCTTGCCATCCTCCTCAATGGTATCATAGACGCGGCTATCACGCAGGTTCAGGGTGTCCTCCAAGATTTTGTAGGCGTTGGCCCGGCGGGTGCCGTATGTTTCGGTGGCCATAATGTCGCCGTAGCCGGTGGCCGATTTATTGCTGATTCGCCATTCGGAAGTATAAGGAGAGTAGCGGACGGTGATGGCGTTATTGTAGCGGATACGATAGGGTGGCTGAAAAGTTTCCATCATGAACTGCTGCACGATGGAGGGGTCGAGCCATGTAGCACCCAAACGCACATCAATTTCGGATGCTTCCAGATCTTTGGGCTGCGCTTTTTCCAGTGCTTCCACGTTGACCTTGAACTCCGGGCGGCTTTCTGCAGCAAGCTGCGCCATACGCAGCTTATCGCGCACATTGCCGGAAAGGTATTCGTCCGCAGTCTGCCAACCAGCTTCCGGGTCGTCTGCATCAGCGGCAGGATCTTTGAAAATCACACCAGACAATTCAGTGGTGATGCGCTCATAGTCACCGGGTATACCAAGCAGGTCAGCCATGTAGGGCAGGTCAACTTTGCCATGCTCGCCAATGGACACCGCCAGTGCTTCGCTAGGGGTATCCACGCTTGTGACAACACGTTCTGGGCGAATCGTCCGCTTGGTGAACATATCCGCTTTGCTTTTCAACTGCTTGTTTTCGTCCAAGTTTTCTAACGAGCAGAGCAGATAGTAGGAACTGTCATCATCGAAAAGTCTGGCATTTTTCTTGTCGTTGAGCAGACCGTATTTTGCAGTAAAGGCATCGTAGGCGGCGTTCAGCTTTGCCTGCGATGCCTTGATATCCTCGTCCGGAAAGTCGTTCAACTGCTGGTCGATCAGTTCACTGACAATCTGCCGCAGCTCCACCATGCCAGCTACACGACCTTTGGCGTTGTCGGACAGTTCAATCTGCGTCATGATGGAGTTCTCGCGGTAGTAGATTTCACCGTCCACCACAGTATAGCTGAAATTTTTTACGGTTGGATCTGCGGGCAGCGTTCTGCGCTGTGCTTCCGCATCGGCAACATCCGGGGTGGAAATCTCTACCGCAGTGTACTGCCCCTCGATGTGCTGCACTGCTTCGGTAAGCTGGTCTGCAAGGTTTGCACCTTCGATTGGTGCAACGGTCAGGTCATGGCCATACTGGGTGCTTTCCAGTTCCAAATTTCCCAGTACCATTTCCGGGTTGGAAACAAAATACTGATTGATGCTGAAGCCATCTTCGGTCTGTCCCAACTGTACCCATGCAGGTTCGATGTCCGCAGGACGGTCACGTTTCTGCAAAAAGATGATATCCGATACCACTTCGGTGCCCGCGTTGGCTTTGAACGCATTGTCGGGCAGACGAATTGCGCCCAGCAGGTCGGCGCGTTCCGCCATATACTTGCGGGCAGTGCTGTCTTTGCTGTCCATCGTAAAACGGCTGGTCACAAAGGCAATCACGCCGCCCGGTCTGATCTGGTCGATGGTCTTTGCGAAAAAGTAGTTATGGATGGAAAATCCCAGCTTATTGTACGCCTTGTCACTGACTTTGTACTGGCCAAAAGGAACATTACCTACGGCGAGGTCGTAAAAATCTCGTCTGTCAGTGGTTTCAAAGCCGGCAACGGTGATATCAGCCTGTGGATACAGCTTCTGTGCAATGCGGCCAGTAATAGAATCCAGTTCTACGCCATACAAACGGCTGCTGGCCATGCTGTCGGGCAGCATACCGAAAAAGTTGCCAATACCCATGGAAGGCTCCAAGATATTTCCCGACTGAAAGCCCATCTTTTCTACGGCATTATAGATGGCACGAATCACCACCGGAGATGTATAGTGCGCGTTCAGCGTGGAAGCGCGGGCGGCGGCATATTCTTCTTCGGAGAGCAGCCCTTTCAGTTGGGTACATTCGGCAGACCAGTTTTCCTTGTTCGGGTCAAAGGCATCTGCCAAACCACCCCAGCCGACATATTGCGAAAGAATCTGCTGCTCCTCGGCGGTGGCACCACGACGCTCCTGCTCCAGAGTGCGCAGGGTCTGGATGGCTTCAATATTGCGGGCGAATTTCTGCTTGGGGCCTCCGACACCCAAATTATCATCCGTGATGTGAAAATTTCCTGCGGCTTCCGGCATCGGTTCGGCGTTCAGGGCTTCATCTGCGGCAGCGGCGTTCGGAAAGGTCTGCCATTCACCGTTGACTTCTGCGGAGATCGGCAGTTTGTCCAGTTCTTCATCAGGTGTAGGTTCATCCTGCCGCAAACCGTCCTCGAACTGCTCTTTGTTGAGTACCTCATTGCTCCACGAATATCCCTGTGCGCTGGTGTCAATGCGCACATCGGTTTCGCCGATATAGCCGACTTTTCCCTCGATGGTTTTGGTGGGGAGGTCTACAACAACGGAATCGCCAACCTTGTAATCGGCAGTTTTTTCAGGGGCGACCTCAGCAAGTTCGTTCTGCTGCTGTTCATACAGTTCCCTGATATGGGGCAAACCCTCGCTTCGGAAGATGGGCTGTCCGCTGTTAGTCAAGTCCATATCCTGCAAGCTGACAGACTTGAACATGAAGTTGACATGATCTACACGGAAATCCCGGCCATCCAGCTTGATGATGCTGCCGATCGGCAGGTAATCTTCCTCTCGCAGATATTTTGTCTGGTGGTGGGTGCCATCTTCGCCTTGTCCAGCCAGATAGATGCTGTTGCCCTCGGCCCACAGTTTTTTGGCTTCTGCTGCCCATTGATCAGCAGGAAACCCGGTAACTTTAACCCTGCCCAGTGCGTTTTCCTGTGACAGCAAATTAGAGCGCAGAACTTCCTTTACAGTAACTGCATCCTTGTCATAGAACAGAAAATATCCGCCCAGTTCAAAGCCGATCAGGGTATTGGGATACTGTTCTTTCAGAGCGTTATATTCGACAGCAACATCACCATCCAGCATGGGAAGCTGGCGTTCCGCTTCCTGAACGGCGGCACGATGCTCTTTTTCCTTATCGGTCAGGTAGCGGTCAGACTGAATCATCAGGTCGATGTATTTCTCGACCTGTGTCCAGCTTAACGTAAATTTCTGATGATCCGGGTAGTGGTCAAATTCAAGTCCTTTCCCATCATGATTTACAAAACCGCTGCTGCCGTCCAGAAAATTCTGCGAATGTCCGCCGATACCGTACTCTTTTGCCAGTGCTTTAGCGCGGAGTTTGCGGTCAGGCTGTGACTGGAACAGTTCGATGATCCGCTGCTTGCCATCCTGAAAACCGGAACCATGCTGGCGCAGTTCGTTTTCAATTTCAGCTTGCGACAAAACAAAAGCGGAGGGCGATTTTTCGCTCTCCGCTCGGTCGATATGTTCAATTTGCTGGGCTTCGGTGGGGATGACGGCGTCCAGAAAACTTAGCTGTAGATCAGCTCCGTCTGGATCACTTCCTCGACCTGCTCCCGCAGGCTGTTCATGTGCTGCACCCACGCCATCTGGTTCTTCTCCTTGTCCGGGGCCGGGTTCTTCGCCAGCAGATCGGCCATCATCTGCTCCTTCATTGCTGCTGCGGTCTGCTCCAGTTCGGTCAGGGTCGGGTACAGGCTCCCGTTCAGGAGCATCGTGTGGTACAGAACCGGGTGCTGATGTTTCAGAAAGTTCAGACGCATCCTGCCGTACTTGCCCAGCGGGGTCTTCGGCTGATGCAGGGTCAGGTTCGGGAGAAGATAATCCCCGGTCTGCGTGTAATTCAGATTGCTGCTCATATTCATGCTGGCTCCTTTCATTGTTTCGGCGGCGGATGGTCGTTTTGACTGCCCGCTCTACGGTGCGCAGGACTTCGCGGCTGATGTCGCTGACTGCTGCGCCGAGGGCATAGACGGTGTCCGGGGTGGAAAAATCGTATATAGCCTGAAAACTGTCTTTGTCAAAATAGCCATCCGGTTCAAATCCGCACCGCTCCAGCAGCGCGTAAGTAACGCTAATCGCGGCGGCGGACTTGAACTGCATTTCCAACCCGGCACTATCATAGTCCATCAGGAACGAACCGTCAACGATGGCGCGGATATCCTCGCTGTTGTTGTCCCAATAGTCTGCGACCAGCTTCCCGGCAATGTCGGCAAGCTGCTGACTGACCCTTTCATGGCTGATGCCGTATGCGGCAGTCAGCGCATCGGAAACAGGCTGCTTCAGATCATCGTTGTACTGCCACAGGTCGGGGTCGCGGGAATTGCGGCGCACACCAGTATCTGACACATCGAAAACGTAGTGCAGACGTGGGTATCCGCTGGATTCATCCAGCAGAGCGATGCCTTTGGAGCCCCTGCGCACATAGCGGTTCATCCGGTTGTTCCAGATATCGTAGTCGGCGCAGGCCGTGGCATCGGGCCGCTGGGCATAGATCATCAACTGATCTTCAAAGCGGTACTTGTACAGCCGGGATGCTGTGGTCAGGTACGCTGTCCAGCTTTCCCAATACCGGGTCAGCCCATTGGCCGTGCGCTGGGCAAGGGCAAGGTATTCTTCGGTTTTGCTTGGCATGGTGTTCCTCCTATCTTTTTTAATATGTAAGCCGCTCACAGGCGGCAAAAATTTAGTCGAGCGGAAATTCCAACTCGACAAATTCGGTATCAGTCATAAGTTTGAGTTTTTCGATAACGCTCTCGGACAGTTCCCGCAGGGCGGTTTCATCGGGCATCAGGTAACATTGCATGAGCCGCAGTTCCTGAATCAACCCCAGCCGAGTGCCGGTGTTGTAGAGCATCATCAGGGTTAATTCTTCATGGTCAAAGTTCATGGCCGTTCCTTTCTTTTTTACAGCCGCTGGGATTGCTCCGGCATATCGCGCTTGGACAGTTCTGCCAGCTTTTCCAGCGTAGAGGGCTTGTTGGAAAGGCCCAGTTCCTTGGTCGCTTTGTTGTCTGCGCAACACAACGCCCTCTTGACATCCTCAATCGTGAAGATGATGAACACCAGGCCCTGCTCGTCCAGCCAGCCATTTTTAGCAGACAGGCTCATGCGGTCGAGCAGAATACCGTACAGTGTTTTGGCATCGGTTGACAAGTTCTGGAATCGTGGTTCCTGAAACAGTGCTTTGGGGATGCGGTAGAATGAGAAAAGTTCTCCGGCCTGTCCATAGAAGTAATCAAGGGTCATGCTGATTTTTCAACGGTGTGTCCTTTTTAATGTTCAAAATAAGACCTCCTATCTTTTGGGAGTAAATAAAAACAGCACACTATTTTTGTTGAAAAAGTAGTGTGCTGTGCGGTACAATATTCGATATGATTAGTCATCCAAAAGATAATCGATGAGATATTCTTTAGGAATCATGAAAGATCGGCCAACTTTCAGGCAGCGAATCCTGTGCTGATGCACCCGCCGTATCACGGCAGTCTGGCTTTTGAAGCCTAATAATTTTGTTGCATCCTCCACGGTAAGAACATCGGGATAGTTTGCAAACATTTTCTCGTAAAGTTCTTTTGCTTGAATTTTATTCATCATCCTTGACTTTCCTTTCATTTTGTGCCTAAGCAGAGGGGCGTTTAGCTCTGCATCCCTCCTAAATATCCCTCCAATTTTCTTTTGGACGTTCCAAATTGAAAAACCGGGATAGAGGGAAAAACAATCGAAAAGTCGTAAGTTTGGGCGAAAACATAGCGCAGATGCGCTAAAAAACATTTTTTGCGCCGGGAACTAGATATCGCCAGATATCACTGGATGGCACCAGATGGAAGATGAGTATAAAAACTCAAAATCCCTTGTGCTAATAACACGTGTGGGTTCGACCCCCACCACCGGCATAAAAAGGAAGCCCTCCAGCTTGTCTGGGGGGCTTCCTTTTTATCTGCGGCGTGTGAGCGGGTCGAACAGCACGACCCTGCACAGCAGGGGAGCAATCAGCCCTGCGGGCTGTTGCTCAGTGCGCGGGAGACCCCCACCACCGGCATAAAAGCCCATCAGGCATTCGCCCAATGCCGTTAAGTTAAGAGGCTAAAGAAAAATAGACTTCATCAAAAAGATGAGGTCTATTTTTTTTTGAAAAAGATCAGAAACAGATTTTGCGCACCCTTTGCCGGATATGCCAAGGCCCCCGCAGAACACGGGATCTGCAGGGGCCTTGCGGGCAATATTTTTACAGCATTTTGACCGCCAGTGCTTCACTGGTGCGATCTTGTGCGGCGTTGGCATTTTCGGGGTCGTCCATGGTGTAGCGCAGCACCAGCACTTCAGCCACATACAGCAGCGCCACCTTGACCGGGATGTTGCCGGAGTCCAGCGGGCTTTCCTGCGCACCACACAGCAGCACGATATCCGCCAGCTTTGCGCCGGGCGAATCCTCATAATGGGTGAGCAGAATGATCTTTGCGCCCGCCGCCTTGGCCGCGCGCAGCGTTTCCAGCATATCGCGGGTAGCGCCGGAATAGGAAACGAACAGCACCACATCCTCCGGGGTCATCAGGCTGGCCGTGATCAGCTGCATATGGCTGTCGCCTGCCGTGCGGAACTTGGTGGAGATGCAGGCAAAGCGGGCGCAGATATCATTTGCAATATACATGCTGCCGCCCTGACCAAGGCAGTACACCTGCCGGGCCTTGTGCATCAGCTCCGAAGCCTTGTCCACCGCCTCCGGCGAAAGATTGTTCTGGGTGCCGTTGATAGTAGTCATCAGCAGGGCGCTGGCGTGCTCGCACAAAGCTGCCGTGTCGGCATCCGGCTCCGGCACATGCTGGTTGACCAGTGCACCGGTGGCGTTGGCCTGCGCCAGCGCAATGCGCATTTCATGATAGCCCTCAAACCCCAGCGCCCGGCAGAAGCGGAACACCGTTGCCTCTGCCACACAGCACTCCTTTGCCAGCGAGGAGATGGACAGATACTGTGCCTCTGCCGCGTGCTGCACAAGATAGTCCGCCACGGTGCGGCCCGATTTTGTCAGGTCGCCCTGATGCTGCTGCAGCAGCTCCCAAAAATTCGTTGCCATTTTTCTTTTTCCTCTTTTCCGGCGCAGCAGTCCACCGACCCGGATCAGCTGCCGACCGTTTCATTCACCTTTATAAAAAGTATAAAAGAATCGTCCCCGCTTCGCAAGAGACGCATTGCCCACATTTTGGCCCGCAGTTCTGTGCAGAGCACACAGTTTTGGCGGAAAAACTGGCCATCCTGTGAAAATATCTTTCAATTTCACATTTTTGTTTAGAAAAACATTTTCACTATCGTTTTGGTGGGTTTGTACCATTCTGTAATAATTTCAGAAGAGTAAAGCAAGGTTTTCTTTGCATTTCAACATATATCCCACACTTTTGTGCACAATGCACACTGTCATTCTGAAAATTTATGAAAACCATGAATGGACAAAATGAAAATATTTTTCTATAATGGAGCCATCAAGAGCGGCCGCTGGCACGGCAGGCCGCCAACAACGTGAAGCATCTTGAATGCGAAGGAGAAACTACTATGAAAAACTGCATTTCCCGCCGTTCGTTCCTGAAGGCCGCTGGCATTCTGGGCGCAGCCGGCGCTCTGGCCGCATGCGGCGGCTCTTCTGCAAGCACCAGCACTGCTGCTTCCACCGCAAGTTCTACCGCTGCAAGCGCAGCTGCTTCCTCCACCAGCATCAAGCTGTGGACATACCCCATCGGCGGCTGGGGCAACGACGACACCGTTCAGGGTCTGGTTTCCAGCTTCAACGCAAAGTATCCTGACATCAAGGTCACTGTGGAGTATCTGGACTACACCAACGGCGACGATCAGGTGAACACCGCTATCGAGGGCGGCAGCGCACCCGATCTGATCATGGAAGGTCCCGAGCGTCTGGTTGCAAACTGGGGCGCAAAGGGCGTTATGGCTCCGCTGAACGACCTGTGGACCGATGATGCCAAGAAGGACATCTACGAGTCCGTGGAGTCCGCCTGCAAGGACACTGCCGGCAACTACTACGAGTATCCCCTGTGCATGACCGCACACTGCATGGCTGTGAACATGACCAAGGTCAAGGAAGTGGGCGCTGACCAGTACATTGATACCGACAAGCATACCTGGAGCACCGACGGCTTCCTGAAGACCGTTGACGCCCTGTACAACGGCGGTTACGAGAACGTTGCAGCCATCTACTGCGCAGGTCAGGGCGGTGACCAGGGCACCCGCGCCATCATCAACAACATGTACGGCGGCACCTTTACCGATGCAGCCCACACCAAGTACACTGCCGACTCTGCCGAGAACATCAAGGCGATCCAGACCCTGCACGACACCAAGGGCATCAACTTTGACGCTTCCATCGCAGGCGGCGACGAAATCACCCTGTTCCGCAACGGCACCCTGCAGATGGCATTCTGCTGGAACATTGCACAGCAGGCCAACAGCGACAACAACGCCGCCGGTCTGACCAACGATGGCGACGAGATCTTCCCCATGGCCTTCCCCACCGAAAGCGGCGACCCGAAGCTGTGTGGCGGCATCTGGGGCTTCGGCATCTTTGATAACGGCGACGAGGCCAAGATCGAAGCAGCCAAGACCTTCATCGACTTCATCGCTGCCGACCCCGATCAGGTCAAGGACAGTGTGCTGGCTTCCACCTACTTCCCGGTCCGCACCAGCGTGGGCGATATCTACGCCGACAACGAGATCATGAGCGAGTACAGCAAGTTCATGGCTTATCTGGGCGACTACTACCAGATCACTCCGGGCTGGGCAACCGCACGTACCGAGTGGTGGAACATGCTGCAGCGCGTCGGCTCCGGTGAGGATGTCGAGACTGCCGTCAAGACCTTTGTGGACAACGCAAACGCTGCCGCACAGGCATAACGCATCCGTTCTGCCAGGGGCAGATAATTACTGATTCTTCGCCCCTTCCTCGAAGACCCCGACGAGGGAGGGGCTTTATTTGTAAAAAAAAATCATAACTGAAAGGAACGGTGATCCCCTTGGCTGCAAAAACGGCGATCAAAGAGCCTAAGCGCAGCAGTGCGCTGGTACGGCGCGAGACCTTTGCCTCCTACTGTTTCCTGCTGCCCAGCCTGATCTTCTTTCTGGGCTTCGTCATTTACCCCATGGTGCTGTGCGTGGTGACCAGCTTCTTCGATTCCACCATGAACCGTGCCGATATCTTTGTGGGCCTTGCAAACTATAAGGAACTGTTCACAGACCCCATCTTTCTGGGTGCCTTAAAGAACACCTTCATCATCGTGGTGGTGTCCGTGCCCCTGACCTGCGCCTTCTCGCTGTGGGTCTCCTCTGCCATCGTAGACCTGCCCGAGTGGGCTACCAGCCTTTTCCGCTGCGTGTTCTACCTGCCCGTGGTCACCGGCTCTGTGGCTGTTACCGTGGTGTGGAAGTGGATGTACAACAACTACTATGGCATCTTCAACTATCTGGGCAAGACTCTGGGCCTCATTGACAAGAACATCAACTGGCTGGGCGATGAGCGCTTTGCTCTGGGCTGCATTATCCTGATCCTGCTCACCACCTCTGTGGGCCAGCCCATCGTGCTGTACGTTTCCGCTCTGGGCAATGTGGACCAGTCCATTGTGGAAGCCGCAGAAGTGGATGGTGCCACCGATTTCCAGTGTTTCTGGAAGATCAAGTGGCCCGCCATCATGCCCACCACCCTGTACATTCTGGTCATTACCACCATCAACTCCTTCCAGTGCTTTGCGCTGATCCAGCTGCTGACTTCCGGCGGCCCCAACCACAGCACCGATACCATCATGTACTACATCTACTACACCGCCTTCAAGCTGTACCGCTACGGCTACGGCAACGCAATGGGTGTGGTGCTGGCAATCATCATCGCCATTCTGTCGGCTGTCCAGTTCAAGCTGGGCAATCAGGATAATTAAAGGAGGTGCCGGACAATGAGTGCAAATGCCGCTGCAAAAAAGCAAAAACCGTTGAAGCGTCACCCCAGCAAGCTCAAGAGAATGAGCGCCTACATGATCCTGACGCTGATCCTCATCAGCATCGTTGCGGTGCTGTTCGCCTTCCCGCTGTACTGGATCATCACCGGTTCCTTCAAGACCGGTGCCGCCATCAACGCCACCACCCCGGAATGGTGGCCCAGCCAGTGGGTGCTGACAAACTATCAGAAGCTGTTCTCCGGCAAGAGCGCCCCGCTGTGGCAGCTGGCTGTGCCCTTTGGCTCCAAGTTCAGCGCTAACGGCGAGCCCATCTACTTCTCGGTAGGCCCCACCGCTCCCGCTGCCATCCGCTGGATGATCAACACCGTGTTCATGGCCGTCATGTCCATGATTCTCACCTGCATCACCGCCGCCATGGCCGGCTATGCACTGGCAAAAAAGCGCTTTGTAGGCCGCAAGCTGCTGTTCACCCTCATCGTGTGTGCAATGGCTCTGCCCAAGCAGGTCATCCTGATCCC
>OGYM01001921.1_pt1 | contig 14312 bp, 18 predicted proteins | sample 1576491 | NCBI WGS metagenome assembly OGYM01 (sample SAMEA3541515, study PRJEB24748) | human gut metagenome | biome: human gut; feature: human-associated habitat; material: faeces | place: China | collected 2012 | reverse complement strand
GCATCAATATAGGTACAGCTTGGTTCCTTAAAGTGCTTGAGGACATATTCAATCGTAACCGGAGTACAGGTCCAGCAGTATTCTGCCTTGGAACGCTCTTCCTTCAGTTTCAGTAAGGTTGCATCCTCTATTTCAGAATGATGAACGATCACTGCATGCTCCAGTTTCAGATCCTTCAAAACCTCATAAGAAGAATCATCAAAACAGAAGATATATAATTTGAACTGATCAGACACTTTCTTAAGGGAATGATAGAGTGTCAATCCCTTATCCAGATAATAGCTGTCAAATAACGTACAAAATACCATTGTCCCTGTCACTTTCTGTCCTTCATTTCTTTTAAATATTCATCATAATCACGAATATATTCCGATCCATCGTAATGGGTATTGGCTAATACCAGAAGTACCGAGTCCTTAGAAAAGTCATACATATCCTTCCAGAGCATTTTAGGAATATAAACTCCCATCATCGGTTTGTCAAGCTTCACAATGATTTCTTCCGTGCCATCTGTGATACGCACCTTGCTTTCGCCTGCCACATTAACCAGAACAAATTCCGATTCCCGGTTCGCATGCTGTCCACGGACTCAGATATTTCAGATGTAATAGAAACCAGTATCAATGGAGAACTTAATCGAAAAAGCAAAGCAGAAGATGCCTACAGTCGTTTTCTACAAATATTAAAAGATACCCGCTTTGATTCCAATATCCGTGAGTGTAAAATGAAAGCCGGGTCAGAAACACTTTGTGCTAAACTATATCATCTTTACCTATCAACCAATGGCGAAATTCAGGTAATGGTAAAGATACTCGCAAAATCGCTCGGGGACGACATATACTACAAATTCGACGATTTCGGACGGCTAATGCTATTTATCCGCCAATTCACCATACAAGACGACGAGGGAAACGACGAGATTCATTGTGACATTTATACAGATGAAACTATCTTTCGTTGTACACAAAAGGCAATCGGGTGGGAAGTCCTCCCGGAAAAGAACTTTATCGGGAAAATCCCGGTTTTACTTTACAGACAGGAGCCAGAATGGGCAGATGTTCAAAAACTAATCGAACGTCGGGAAGATATTCAGTGCAGGGACGCTGATATGAACGATTACTTTGCCAATCCCAAAGTGGTAGGGGAAGGCATTGTGGATGGCTCCCTCAATCCCGACGATCCGGCACAAATCATCCAAACACAAAACAATGGAAAAGTCTATTATCTGACATACGATTCTGCTCCCGAAAATCGGAAACGGGAATGCGACACACTCGATTCATTCATTTATGGCATGACCTGTTCCGTAAATCCAGCATCGGATGTCATTAAGGAAATGAAAATTCCGAGCGGTGTAAGCTGGGAATATATGTTCTTTTTTCCGATGTTAAAGGCAAAAAACTACCAAGACTACTACGGAGCAATGATTGATCGGGAAATTAATGTGGTAAAAGCTGTCATCGGTGTACTTTATCCTGAATTAAAGCTCAACGGGCAGCTCGAAGCACTCAAAATCGGCTACCAGTTCTCGACACCTATGCCGGACAATGTTTCAGACACGCTCGACATTATCCAAAAATCCATTAACACCGGAACAATGAGCCAAGAAACCGCCATTTACCAAAATCCACGTATCAAAGATCCAAAAATAGAGATAGAGCGGCTGAAATCGGAAAAAGGTCATCGGATATAGATATACCAGATAATCAAAAGAAAAATTTAGAATCTTTAGCCGAAAAATAGTCAATTATCGGCGAGAATTATTCTCCTCTTTTTATCGAATTTTTCCTTAAAATAATTTGCATAATGTGCCGAACATACTGACTTTTGTCGCAGAGGCTGTGAAGTCGCAGCCCACCAGTTGCAGAACGATATAACCTTCATGTAATTGTTAGTGGGTCTGTTGGCGTCGGCTGACAGACCTTTTTTGTGCGAATATGATGATTTATTCGAAACCATATAGAACGAAAAAACATGAAAGAAAAACTTCTCGCACTACTCAAAACCAAATTTGTTGGGGTTGATAGTGCAATCCTCGACCGAATCGCAACGAATAAGGCCGAGGCTATGACGGATGAAGCCCAATTACCAGCCATCGTAGAGGGGATTGGATTTCAAGACGTGTTACAAAGCTACGGAGACTACCGTGCAGGGGATGCCACACAGACCGCAGTACGCAACTACGAGAAGAAGCATAACCTCAAAGACGGAAAGTCCGTAATCCCTGCGCCCGGGGGCGGAGAGCAGCAACTCGAACCCGGAAACAAGAATAATTCCCAGACTTTCGATCCCGAGGCATTTGAGGAACGGATAAAATCTTTTATCCAAAACACCATGAAGCCCTATACGGAGAAAATCGAGGGATTCGAAGCAGCGCAGACGCAGGCACAACGAGCTGCGACAATCCGTGAAAAGGCCCACGCGCTGGGACTTGACGATGACACGCTTTCCATCATCAAAATCGACGACAATGACGACGTAGATCAGGTTCTTTCGAAAGCGGCCAAAATGTTCGTCAAGAGTGGAATCGGGGTAACACCGCCTCTCTTCGGAGGCGGAGAAAGTGGAGATAAAATGTCTGCGGCAATGGCAGCCCGACTGGATCGCAAGAAGGCTGCCGAGGATTACAAAACTTCGGCGATCAAAGGTCTAAATTAAAAAACAATCGACATGAGTTGGCAAAACAAATTCTATGATGCCCCCGAACCCGACAAGGTGGTGTTCGAGGTCGTATTTTCCGAAAAAGAAGGTGGCGGTACCGTCGATGTAACCGAGCTCGACGGAGATCTGCCGGCCGGTTCCGTTGTGGGACTGGCAACCGGTAACATCTACAAACCGATTAAAGGTGCAACACTCGTGAAAGCCATCGGAGCTGAAGACACTAACATCGAAATCGCCAAAGGCTCCGGTTTCAAGCAAGGTGAGTTCATCGCTTTCGGTGGAAAAGCTGTCGCCATCACTGCGATCAACAGCTCAGACGCATCGAAGGATGTACTAACGACCGCAGCATTCGGCACAACCGTCGCTATCGGGGCAAAAGGTTACCAGGCAAAATCAGCGAAAGCGTCGGGTGCTGAAGCCATTTACACCCCAGCCTATCTGACGGGGAACAAGCTCGAAGGCGGTACGGTAAACAATTTCGTACGTCTTGTTAATGGAGCAAGTGTCCGTGCCGTGACGACCAATATCGCTCCCGAAATTCTCGCAAATCTCAAATCCATTAATCTCGTTTAACTATGGCAGACATGAGAAAACCCCTTTTCGACCTTTCGCAGGTCGATATGCAGGCCGAATTGAACTCGTACATGCCGGGGTCCGGTCTGGCATGGCCGACGCTGTTTCCCCTGCGTTACACCCCGACACTCGACATCAAGTCTCTTGAAGGGAACGACGGAATCCCCGTGAGTGCAGACGTGATCGCGTTCAACGCGAAGGCGCCGCAAAAAACACGCAAAACCATCGGCACTTGGAGCGGACAAGTTGCGAAAGTCGCAATTTCTCGCCAAAAAGACGAGAAACAGATCAAAGAGTATCAAATCCTCCGCAGCTATGCGCAGTCAAGCGGCAACCCCAATGTAGCACTGCAACTCGTAGATATGGTCTATGAAGACGTACAATTCTGCTACGAAGGTGTGAACTATCTCGCCGAAGACCTGGACCTTCAAGTCGGATCGAAATCTGCCATCGTGCTGAAAACCGAGAACAACAACGACGTGGTGACGCAGAACGCGCTAAACTTCAACATCCCTTCGGCACACAAAACCGGCGTGAAAAACAAGTGGAGCGCATCGTCTGACAGCGATCCGCTCGGTGACATCATCGCCGGGCAGAAAGCCATCCAGAAAGAAGGATTCAGCCGTCCCATGTACGCTATCATGGAACAAGCGGCTTTCGACAAACTGCTGATGAGCGAAAAGACCGTCAAACGGGTTTCGCCTGTCGTCCTCACTGCGACGGGCCTGGCAAGCAGCGACACGCTCACAATCGACCTCGTGAATACCTACATGCGTTCAAAAGGGTATCCGCAGATCATCGTGATCGACTCCTACGTCAAGCGGGAGGCACGCGACGGCAGTCAGACGACCTACAAGCCGTGGGCGGAGAATGTCGCCGTGCTGTCGCCGACACCGCAGCTCGGCTGGACCTGGTGGAGCGACGTCCCGCAGGTTTCGGACACCGATGCACTGCAAGCATACCGCGAGAACGTGAAGATCACGCGCTATTCGGAGCTGAACCCAATGCTCGAAGTTACTCTGGCCGAAGCGTACATCATGCCGGCACTCATCAACCGGCAATCCCTGTACTACATCAACACAGAGAATACCTCGTGGAACGAAGGTAACGCTTAAACTTATCGTCAATGAAGAATTCGGAAGTAATATCGGCACGGCTCTATCCTTATGATGTGGACGACAACCTGGTTGCAGTAGCCTGCATGGATGCAGGGTTGTCGGCAGACGGAGAGTATTCGTCAGCCAACAAGGTTTCGGTAGCGAAAGCCGCCATTGACATCCTGAAGCAGCTTATCGTTCTGGCGTCCGAAGGCAACGGCGGATATTCTGTCGGCTATAATGTAGAGGAATTACGCCGCCGCATACATGCTCTCGCAAAGGATAACGGCCTAACCGATATTGCCGACGAATTCAATCTTCAACCGACCGTAAAGTTCTTATGATCCGATTTCCCTATATACTTCAACGTTGGAATCACAACACGGATGAATGGCAAACGGTGAGCCGCTGTAATGCTCGTTACGACGGCAAAGCCCGGTTCATTGAATCGCCTAACGGAAAAGTGATCGAATATACCTATGAGGTAGTTATGCCGCAGAATGTACTCCCCCTCGAAGAAAATGAGGAGGTCCGCATCCTCGATAGATGCGGCAAAAATATATTCGACCATCGTCTCGGTGCTCCTATCGGTTCCACGTTAGAAGATTCGGTGTCGTACCCAGTGCAAGGCTTCTACAAAAGCGGACAAAGGTATGAATACACGAAAATATGGCTATAAAAGGATTGCACAATGATAACCACCAACGATGCACAGGACATTTTGATTCGTGATTGCACTGATTTCGGGATTAAAACATTTCCTACCTGGGATGTTCCGGAAGGCAGAATAAAAAACGAGCGAATCGTAGTTGTAACGCCATCGGAACAATCTCCGGCGACTTACTGGGAATCCTGTTACATCTCGGTGAATCTATGTATCCCGGACATCAAGGGAATTGCAAATCGAAACCGGCTTAAAGAACTCGAACGGGCTGCAAAATCAAAATTCAAATCATGGACCTATGGGCAATATGATAATACGGCATATCACTACCGATACGAAAATATAGGTTGTGAAGAGGATAAAGACCTCGGGTGCCACTATGTCTATGTCCGGGTTCTGTTCAGAGTGTTAAACGTAAAAAAAGATTAAAAATATGGCAACTATTACAGCCGTAGGCATCAAAAACATCTGGTATGCAGACCCCGCGAAAGTCACGGGCGATCTGACAGGAACGCTGTTGGGAACCATCCTCAAAGACCCTACCACCAAGAAGGTGCCGAATGTCCATCAGGACACGTGGAGCCTCGATGAAGCCGAGCCCTCCACAACACAATACAAAAATCAGCTCACCGACGGCGTATATCGTCAGTCAAAAGAGATAGGTGAAGTCACCATGAACTTCGCCATCGGCCAATACGACTACAAAACGAAGGCGGCATTCATGGGTGGCACAGGAACGGAAACCACCTGGAAGCGGGCACGTGGCGTCACTAATATCGAGAAGTGCATGGTTGCACTTACAGAAGACGACCAATACTGCGTCTTCCCAAAGGCTTCCATCGTGGCGCGAAATGCCGAAACAGACGATGCCGTTGCTATCAGTGTCGTCGCAACAGCACTGGAGCCCGACAATACGGATGTATCGTCTGAATATTGGTTCGATGCATCTGAGGTTACGGATGCCGCTTCGATAATGAGTGTATCAAGCAAATAACAGCCTTATATCACATCGACAAAGGGGCGGGAGGCGTAAGCCCCTCGCTCCTTTTTATTTATAAGCTTTCAAGATATGGATTTCATCAGCTTCCGCATAGCCGGAAAAAGTTATAGCATATATGGTATGTCCCCGCTGACCGCCATACGCATTATGCAGGCGCGGGACATAAAAAAAGAGCCGGATAAAAGTATCGGATGCCTTAAGGCAATGACCCAAAGTGTAGCTTTAGGTATATCTGACAGCAAAAACATATTCAATATATTAAAACGCATCGTGCTCCGGCGAAAATTCCTAAAAAAAGCCTCACTCGACGAATTGTTTGACGCCTATAACAAAACTCTAAAAATGATTCCTTTGGAGGATATGGCTGGTATCAGCGCCGTTATGGAGCAGCTCTCACAATCAATCGCAAAGGATCATGAGTAAGTCCGCCAACATCGTCGCTGCATCATTGCTGAACAAACATCATGTAATAGTACGGATCGGGCGACTTAATTTCCGGTTTTACCAACCCTATATCAAGGATCTCGCACGGGCTTTCGCAGACGAACGGCTGGACCTTTCCATTGACGGGCGACAACGATATTCGCTGAAAACTATGTCAAAGCTACTATTTCACTGCCGTTGGCAACAACGACTGTTCTTATGGTACGCCGGACGCTACAGCGATTACCGACAAATCCGAATCGCAGCACAGAAAATCGCCGACATCACCACAGGAAAAGATCTGCTGGAATCAGTCAAAATCGACAAAACACGCAAGAAAACCATCACAGAAACTATTGGGAACAACTCTATTGCGGGCATCATGGCGACTATGATGGAACACCTGAACATCAGCTACCGTGACGCCTTCGAAAAAGTGAACTACCCCACTATGATGTTGATGATGATCGACAAGGTGCGATCGCTCGTGGGCGATGAAAAGAAAATAGTCAAGGGCAGCGGCAAGGAGATGGCCGCAAGAAGAAGACAAAAGAACAAATGAGCGCATTATCATTCAAAATAAACGCCGAAACCGATAAATTAAACAGTTTTATCACCTCTCTGGAGCGATTGAAACAGGTTTTGGCTACTATTCCTTCAGGAACAAAGGAGTTTGACGTTGTAAATAAGAAAATCGCTGAAATGGAGGCTCGTGTCGAGCAATCAATAAAGCGAATTACTCAAATGCAGAACGAGGCGGCAAAAACAGTCTCACAAACAGAGCCCCAATCACTATCTACCCCATCGTCAACTGCATCTACCGCAGGAGCACAGGCTGCCAATGCGGAAGCCGAAGCATGGCGCGGTTTGCTGGATGAATTGCACGCTGTAAGTCTTGCAAAGCGTGAAAATATCGAACAAATAGAACAGTTAAAAGCCGCAAACCGAGGTCTGAAAGCACAATATGATGCTTTGAATAAAGCCGAGCAGAATGGCTTCGCCTTGACGGACAAACAAATTGCCCGTCGAACATCCTTATCTTTGACTTATGAAGAAAATAAGCAAGCTATTTCACGAATGCGCCAAGAGGTTGCGAACCAAATCAAACTGGAGCAAGTCGCACATGGCTCTATAGATGAAATGTCGCAAGCCCTCGCTCGGATGCGGACCGTTTACAGATCGCTCAATGAAGGAGAACGCGGGAATACATTCGGTCAAAACCTTCTCAAAAACATTCAGGCTCTCGACACAAAGATCAAAGAACTTGACGCTTCGATGGGAGTTCATGCCCGCAATGTCGGTAATTATGCTTCCGGTTGGAATGGACTGTCGTTCTCAATCCAGCAGGTCGCTCGGGAACTACCGTCGCTGGCCATAAGCCCGCAAACCTTCTTCCTCGCCATATCCAACAACCTGCCCATTTTAGCCGATCAGCTCGCCTTAACAAGACAACGGGTGAAAGAACTCAAAGCCGAAGGCCAATCATTCACACCGGTTTGGAAGCAGGTTATTAAATCGATCATTTCTTGGCAAACGCTTCTGGTTGCCGGAATCACGGTTTTAACCCTTTACGGCAAGGAAATCACCGAATGGGTTGGCTCGCTGTTCAAGGGGAAACAGGCTTTTGATGCCGCAAAACAAGCCGCAGAGCAATTCCACGCGACAATGACTGAAGGGGCAATTTCCGCTCAAGCCGAAATTACCAAACTCGATTTGCTGTACCGGGCAGCAACAAATGTAGCTAAACCCTACAACGAACGAAAAAAAGCGGTCGAAAGATTACAGGAAATATATCCCGCCTACTTCGGAAATATGTCCGAAGAGCAAGTTATGGTCGGGAATGCTATTAGCGCTTACAACAATCTACGGGATGCAATTATTGAAGCTGCACAAGCACGGGCAGCGATGGATGACATTACAGAACTTCAAGGGCAAAAAATAACTATTGAATACTTACCTGAATACCAACAATTATTCGGCACAAAGCAACAATATAACGCTATTTTAATGCGAGGACGCTTAAAAGGGCAAACAGATGAAGAATATACGGCTTTATTACAATCATACGTCAAAGCCATGGATGAAGCCCAAAAAGCCGCAGAAAAAACATTAGAAAAAAATAACAATGAGTTATATAAAAAATTCAAAGAAAGCGGAGCTAAATATCTTACAGAATATGTTGATTCATTAAATCAACAAAGTGAATATCTTCTTCACACTGCTGAAAAACTCTACACTTCATCCACTTGGGAAGAGAACAATGCCGAAGCAGAGGCAGCCCGCCGCAAAGCTGAACAAGATGCCCAAAAAGCGGCTTCACAACAGGGAAAAAATTTGAACGATCTCGGAAAAGCGATCCAAAAGCTGCGCGATGATGCTCTTCAAGCCGAGATCGATTCAATGAAGGATGGGACAGAGAAAAGGGTTGCACAAATAGAACTCGATTATCAACGGCGGGCAGAGGCGATCAACGAAGCAGAACAACGCATCATAGAGCTCCAGGGAAAACTAACCCAAAAACAAGAAGAGCTATTCGCTCAACTTCGCCAGGTAAACGACAATCGCCGCAAAAACGAGCGACATGAAGCGATCGCAGGTCCACCCATAGACACAAACTTTGCCGAATACTGGAAAAAAGAACAAGCCGACTGGGACGAATATTATATGAAATACGGCACTTTCCGTGAGAAAATGCAGGCCACCAAAGATTATTATGACCGTAAGATGGCCGAAGCGACCACTGAAGGTGCGCGAGCTGCAATCCAAGCCGAACGAGATGCGGCTTTGGCTGTATTCGAAGTGCAAGCCTCCGACTGGGCAAAGGAAATCGTAAACTTGTCAGTCAAAAATCTTGAAGAATTGCTTTCGGAAGCCGAAGCGCAATTAGCAGCCGCTGAAGCGGCTTATGACGCGCTCGCATCTTCCGGCACACAGGAAGCTGCCGGATATATTGATACGATCAACAAGCTCAAAGCGCGAATTGCCGTATTAAAATCACTACTCGGAAAAACAAAAAAAGAGGTATCCGACAGTAATTGGGCCGAAGGAGCCAGATTACTCAATGAATTATCCGCAACCGCCCGCGAAGCGGCAAATGCCTTGAGCGAATTTGATGAAGGATTAGGAAAAGCTGCGACTTTCATCGCAACAATGGCAAGTGCCGCAGGAAACCTTATCGCTACAATAGAAGGCGTAACAGACGCAGCAAGTGCAGCGGGGACTGCAATGTCCGCATTGGAAAAAGCAAGTCTCGTTCTCACAGCTATATCAGCCGGATTTCAGTTAATACAAGGTGCGCTTAGTTTATTCAATTTTGGCCCGGATTATTCCGAATATGAGGAATTAAAACAACAATACGAGGCAATAAACGACATTTGGGATAATCTGATAGACAAAAAGAAAGAATATATTGACATATCGTATGGGCAAGAAGTTCGCCAGACAGAACAAGAAATAATTGATTTAGTCAATAAACAGACAGAATCCTATAAGGAACTCGCCCGTGCCCGTCTAAATTCTGGCGGTTCAACGACAACGCGAACGATAGGACGCCGGACCTGGAGAGATATGTCTGCCGAAGGGTGGGCACAAGCCAGAGAAGCATTAGGAAATGATGTTTGGAAAAATGAATGGCAGAATGAAGCCAATCGAATGATGTGGCTGACGGACCTTTCCGCCGATCAATTACGAACATTGCGAGATGAAGCCAGCATTTTCTGGACACAACTCGATGGAGATGTCCAAAGCTATCTCAATAGCATCATCGAAGGGGAAGAAAAAATAGAAGATGCCCGGAAAAAGGCACAGGAACAACGTACGCAAATATCATTCGATTCCATGTACGATAATTTCATCAGTACTTTGATGGATATGGATGCGAGCGCAAAAGATTTTTCAGAAGATTTCTCCCAATATTTGATGAAAGCTGTACTGACAGCAAAAGTCGGGACATTGCTTTCAGATCAACTCGAAGGTTGGTATGCAGCTTTTGATGAAGCAATGAAAGATGGAGTGCTGACCGAAACTGAAACCGAAAAATTAAGAGAATGGTGGGACGAAATTGTCAAAAGTGGCCTCGAAATGAGAGATACCATAGCACAAGCTACTGGGGTAGAAAACATTTCCAGCCAATCGGCTACATCCCGAGGATTTCAAGCTATGTCGCAAGATACCGGAAGTGAGCTTAATGGACGTTTCACGGACATTCAAGGAAAAGTTACCGACATCCGAGGATATGTTATGACCGAAACACAGTCTATTATCGGACTTATATCGTCTATAACAAGCATTCAGATTGCTGCTGTCCGAAATGTGCAGATCAGTAATGAACTGTTGCAATACGCCGTAAAAACCTATCTTGAAGTCGCTGAAATCAACACGACAACCCAAGCAATGAACGATACATTAACCTATATAAGGGAGGATATAACGGCGATAAAACGGAATACGGCAAATATATAGCGAAGAAACTCACATAATGAGAGAAGGGGCTATAAAGCCCCTTTCTGATTATCGATTTTTTGCACACCCTCGACATCGAACAATCTCCACAAGAAGTTTGTCGCCATCCAAGACGATCATTCCGTTTCTCCGATTGCCCGATCCCGGCTGGTGGCAATCACACGCCAATATGATCCGCAGGCAACGGAATCCGGCCGTTTCAAAGGCTTTGCCGATCATCGTTATTTCCGATTTTTTATTTACATATATCCTGTTCATAATGTGCAAATTTTAGTTATTAATCTCACGTTCTGAATTAACCGCTGTATCGAATATCATAAACTCACCGTCAATCGCCCACTCTCGAATTTTGTAGCATCCCTTCGGCAGGTAGGCTGCGTGATGAATAGCTTCGGCTTCGCTGGGGAATAACCCCAGCCGATAGCCGTCCGAAGACAATTCGTAAATCATAGCTAACAAAGTTTGGAGTTCGACTTATTCATAAATTGCGCGTATTGCGATTCTTTTCTGACCGACAGCATCCGTTCAAGCTGTTCAGCCAATCCCTTTTGCGTACAATACACAGTTACGGGAATTAGAATACTGCCATCGCTACGCGGAATCGGCTTTTCCTCCACGAGGTTAAAGTATTTCGCATCGACAAACCGCTGTTTAGGTTCGTTGCGGTTGGCAAAGAACACGCCTTTCTCGCGTAGTTTCTTAAATAGAGTGTTACGGCCGAAACCGAGCTTGAGGATTTTCGCTGCCTGCGAAATGGAAATAAGAGTGTCAGAGCTGAAGGCAGCGTCCGCAAAGTCGGCCTTGGGCTGTAGCTTGGCGATAGCCTTGTCCTTTCGCTCGTTGGACTACTCCAACTGCTCGATTTGCTTGGCTTGGTTGGCTGCGAGTTGCAAGGCTTCCGAGAATGACTGCGGAATGACAAAGCCGCCAGTCTGTTTTTCTGTTTCGAGTTCCTCCCACCTATCGATGATGCGCTCGCGGAGTTGGGCATTATAGCCGCTGGCAAGAATAAGACATCCTTTCTTGGAGAGGTTGAAACAAGGTAAAGAACGCCCTGTTTTATCGGTATATTCACTCACCACAAAATTGTGGGCAGATACACCTTGGTTAAGTAAGTTTCTAATATCACGCAAAATAGCATCGTGACGTTTGCCTGTGATGTCGGCAATTTGCAGCGAACTCATAGATTGAGTTACTGCGATTTGATTCTCTTTCATCGTAAGGTATTTATGAAAGTTAAACAATATGTAATAATACAAGAAAAGCATCGCCTTTCCCGTTACCTTACACCACAGAGGGCAGTGGGTGCATTAACACTCCACACGGGGGTACGATGCTGTATCGTTTCGATAGAGGTACAAAAAATACCACTAACGATTATGTTGGCGGTTTAACTACCGCCCTCTGTAATGTAAGGTATTACAAAGGTACTACTAAATCTTGAATTTGCAAATCTTCCGAAAATTTTATGTGGCTTTCCTACATCAAAATCCCCACCAGGTTCTTTTGGCAGGGATAGAATCGTAGCTGGTTATTTCAAGCAAGCAATATTAAAAGTCATTTAATGTATTCTGTTCACGTTGTTCTTTTTCTTCTTCAATCTGTTTTAGTACAGGTGCATTTGTATATGTCATTTCTCCTCTTAACATATCAAACTTAACAATAACATTATCTTTAATTTTATACCAATCAGGGTCAAAACCTTCAAGTAATTCTACTATCCACGATTTCCAATCAGGATGAGCATCACTAAATTTAGAAAAGGCGTCTAGTGTGCTTAATTCTCTATTATCAATTAAATTTCCGTCTCTCACAAAAGAGCATTTAAGGCTGTATAAGGAATCGTTGTGATATGCTTGCGAGAACCTCATTTTAGCATCACCATATTTAGTGTGATATATATAATAAAAGCCACCTCTGTCTGTATGTATTTTCCCTGCTTTTTTTAGGGAATTGAAGTGATCTTTTACTTCCTGGGGTGACATTCCAAATTCAAAATCAAGAAATATCTTTGTTATTGTTTGCGGACTATTTTTCGCAGCTTTTTCGGCAGCAAAATATTCTTGGAGGTGTTCAATTTTGGGATCTTTTTTGTTTGTACACCCTGAAAATGCATTTAAGATAATGCATACTATAAAAACAAATAAAAATCTTTTCATACTTAACCTAAACTTAATCTAATAAGCATATGCAACAACAATCACACTAAAAATAACAAGAAACATAATTATACCAACTATTATAATATTTCCCTTGGATGATTGTTCTTCGACAAGCACATCTGATATGTCTTGGTCGTAATTTTCTTTGAAGATATCTTCTTGATATATACTCTTTGTATTTCCTTTACGTGCATTTATGAAGAAATCAGTCAGCCTCTTGACATCATTCGTCATCCCCCACAATTTGAAAAAGAGGATAATTTGCAGAATACCGAATACCAGCACCACAGCGGCGAGAATAAAAGTAATTGTTTCTTCCATACTGCAATAATTTATTGGTTATATATTGCAAAAGTACAAAATTCCCCCCCCCGCAAAATTTTGAAAGAAATTTTTGTTCAATGTGCCAATAATAGTGTATTTTGCACTATATGAAAATAGAGAAAGACATAGCCGATTTGGACTCATTCATCAAAGGAATCGAACCCGAAGTAGTGGGATTCCTCGACGAGCGAGCACATCAGGCCGTTGCTCTCCAACAGGCAAAATCCGATTATCAAAATCATACATGGAACCTTCGGAGCGCGGTCGGATATGTCGTAACTTATAATGGAAAAGAGAAAAAACGATTCATAGGAGATCAAAACCACCCTGACCCGCGAGCTGCCGAAGCCACAAACAAATTGCTGAACGAAGAAAATAAAGCAGGGACCGGTATTATTTTCGGAGATGGAATGTTCTACGCCTCCTTCGTGAGTTCGAAAGGATATGATATCATAGATACAGCAGAATTATATTTAGCCAAAGCCTTAAACGATAAAAAATGATCGGAGATTTATTGATAAACGGATCGGATGCCTATGCAAAAGGGATTGCGATGGGCGACGATTTTCTGGGAAATATACTATCCCCCTCTTCATTGAAAAGTTTTGTCGAGAATGACGATCCGACAAAAAACGGTAAAGAGGTTATTTATCCTCAAACACCGAAGTTGGCATCACGGGATTTGACATTAACTTTCACAATATTTGGTAATACTACGACAGAACACCTTACCAATTACAAAAATTTCATCGCTCTATTGCAAAAAGGAGAAATTTCCCTGTCCATACCGGCATTAGGAACGGAAGTGTATCATTTGACCTACGTCGGCGATTCAGGCAGCTACATGATAGAAGCCGATCGCCTGGCATCGAGATTAACAGTGAAATTTAACGAACCCAACCCCGCAGATCGGGCGGCACGCGAATAGGAAAGGCCGGGAATCTATC
>OGYM01001909.1_pt1 | contig 14364 bp, 13 predicted proteins | sample 1576491 | NCBI WGS metagenome assembly OGYM01 (sample SAMEA3541515, study PRJEB24748) | human gut metagenome | biome: human gut; feature: human-associated habitat; material: faeces | place: China | collected 2012 | reverse complement strand
GATACTGCACAATGGCTTCCGCCTTTTTCGTACCAATACCAATTAGCGCTTTTTGAATTTCTGATGCACTGGCGGTATTGATATTTAATTTATCACTCACTGCTTGTTGTGTAGTTTGTGATGCGGTTTGTTGCTGAACTTGCACTTGAGGTTGAGCCTGTTTAGCCACCTTATCTTCTGCAAACACTTGCGAACTCAACATTGTGGCTGCAACAAATAATGAACTAAATAAATGTTTCATCAATTTCATAAAAATGCCCTTTATTAACAAAAAGTACCGTTGATTCATATCAACAGCGACATTTTTAAGAAACACCGAAAACACGCAAGAAATTGACCGCACTTTTGCGATCCTGATCGCAAAAATTATATTTAAGTAAATGAAAAAACGACCTTAGCGCACCACCACTGCCGTGCCACTTGCAATCACCATAAACATGCTTTTCGTGCCTACCGTTGTGTAGTTAACTTCTACGCCAACAATGGCATTAGCACCCAAGGCATGTGCTTTCTCTTCCAGCTCTTTCAACGCATCTTGACGCGCACGACTAATACGACGCTCATAAACACTAGAACGCCCACCAATCACATCTGTAATGCCCGCAAAGAAATCACGCATGAAATTGGCACCCGCAATCACCTCACCGAAGACGACTTGTTTATATTCTACGATTTGTTTCCCTTCAACATTAGGGGTTGTTGTCACAATCATTTTGTATCCTTAAATTCTCGTTAAAAATTAACCGCACTTTAGACGCTTAATTTTGATTTTAAAACAGCTAATGCCTTCGCACGATGAGAGATTTTCTTTTTCTCTACGGTTTCTAATTCTGCAAAAGTACAGCCTTTTTCTGGGCTAAAAAAGAGCGAATCATAACCGAAGCCATTTTCACCTTTTTCTTCATAAATGATATTCCCTTCACATTCACCTTGAGCAATGATTGGTGAAGGATCACTTGGGTGTTGTAATAACACAATCGTACTCACAAATTTTGCTTGACGACGTTCAGATGGAACATCAGATAATTCTGCCAGTAATTTTTCACGATTTTTCGCATCGGCTTCCTCACCATCTACTCCAGCATAACGTGCAGAATACAATCCTGGCGCACCATTTAATGCATCTACCACAAGACCAGAATCATCCGCTATTGCCGGTAAACCTGATTTTTCAGATGCATAACGCGCTTTCAAAATCGCATTTTCGACAAACGTTAAGCCTGTTTCCTCTGGGCTTTCAATGCCTAAATCTGTCTGAGCAATGACTTCAAAACCGAAATCAGCTAACACATCTGCCATTTCTTTTACTTTGCCTTTATTACCCGTGGCAAGCACAATTTTTTGCTTCATGATTCTGTCCCTCATATCAAATATTGTCTTATTTTAGCATCTCACCAAAAATTTTCGGAATAAATATTGACCTTAACCTTAGGTTAAAGTTTATGATTGGTGCTCATTCAGTTATCACATAGGAGAAAAACATGAAAAAACTTATGACTTTTATCACACTTAGCGCTGCTGCAGTTTCAATTTATGCCCAAGCTAATGAACAACCGCATCAAGCACACATGAATATGCCAATGTCGACAGATTCTGCAATGCAACAAGAATTAATGCAAGGTATGAGTCAAATGCATCAAGACATGATGGCAGCTGCGCAATATAAAGATCCTGATGTTGCTTTTGCAGCAGGTATGTTGCCACACCATATTGGCGCAGTAAAAATGGCGGAAGTTGAATTAAAATACGGAAAAGATCCTGAGATGCGTAAGCTTGCTGAGAATATTATTAACGCTCAACAGGCAGAAATTGAACAAATGCAAAAATGGCTTAAAGTGCACAATAAAAAATAAAATAACACAAAAAAAGTGCGGTAAATTAACCGCACTTTTTTAATAGAATTAGTTTACTTCTTTTATTCGTAGCTCTTTTGGCACTTCAAAGAACATATTCTCTTCTAAGCCTTGAAGCTCTTCGATACTATCCGCACCAAATTCTTTTAATCGAGCAATTACGGATTGCACCAACTCTTCCGGTGCTGAAGCCCCTGCTGTCACACCAATTGTTTCAACGCCTTCAAACCAATCTGCTGCCACATCATTTGGATCATCAATCAATTTTGATTTCACGCCCATACGCGATGCCAACTCAGCTAAGCGGTTAGAATTCGATGAGTTTTTAGAGCCTACAACCACGACTAGATCACATTGTTTTGCTAATTCACGCACTGCTTCTTGGCGGTTGGTTGTGGCATAGCAAATATCGTTTTTATGTGGGCCTTGAATAGCAGGATATTTGTCTTTCAATGCACTGATAGTTTCCGCCGTATCATCAAGAGAAAGCGTAGTTTGTGTCATAAAGGTTAAATCATCATTTTCTTGAACCGGCAAACGAGCAATATCTTCCACGCTTTCAATTAAGAAAATGCCACCTTCGGCATTATTATACTGCCCCATTGTGCCTTCTACTTCTGGATGCCCTTTGTGCCCGATCAAAATCGCTTTTGTCCCTTTACGGCTTGCACGAGCCACTTGCATATGCACTTTGGTTACCAACGGACAAGTTGCATCAAATACTTTTAACTGACGATCTTTCGCTTCCTGACGAACGGCTTGTGATACGCCATGAGCAGAGAAAATCACAATAGCGCCATCGGGCACTTCACTTAATTCTTCCACAAAAATCGCCCCACGATCACGCAAACCATTCACCACAAAACGGTTATGCACCACTTCATGACGGACATAAATTGGTGCACCATGAATTTCAAGCGCTAATTCAACAATGCTAATGGCTCGATCGACCCCCGCACAAAACCCGCGAGGATTAGCTAAAATTATCTTCATTTTTGACCGCTCTTTTTATCACCTTTAAAGGCATCTAATGCTAATAAACCCGCACCAATACAAATCGCAATATCTGCCACATTAAATACCGGATAATGATGAATACCCCAATAAAAATCAAAGAAATCCACCACAAATCCGTTATAGGCACGATCTACCATATTGGCTAATGCACCACCAATAATCAGTGCATAAGCTGAGTTTTGTAATTTTTGTTCTACAGAATTCTTTTTCATAAAGTAAGCCAGCATTAAAGAAATCCCGATTGCTAGCACGATAAAGAAATATTTCTGCCAACCATCATGCTCAGCTAAAAAGCTAAACGCTGCGCCATAGTTACGCACATAGGTTAAATTAAAAACGGGTAATAGGTTCACGCTTTCATAGAGATCAAAGCGTTGCACTACAATATATTTGGTCAGTAAATCAAGGATAAATGCGACCGCACTTAGCCAAAGGAATGAAAGTCCTGTTTTATTTTTTGTCATAGGAAATTATCTGTCTTTATAAATGGACGATGATTTTAGCAACTCGAACAACCTTTATAAAGTAAAAGGCATCAAATCATAAAAGGCGAACACATTGGTTCGCCTTGCAATGTTAATTACTTTTTCTTCACCGGTCTTTGCCAACCTTGAATATGACGTTGTGGTACACGAGTAATCACCAGCTCATCTTTCTCAATATTTTGAGTGATCGTTGAACCAGCCCCAATGGTTGCGCCATCTGCGACGGTAACAGGCGCGACTAACTGCGTATCCGATCCAACAAATACATTGTTACCAATGATTGTTTTAAATTTATTTGCACCGTCATAGTTACAAGTAATGACACCTGCACCAATATTACAGTTTTCACCGATTTCAGTATCACCGACATAAGTAAGGTGGTTTACTTTAGAGCCTTTACCTACTGTGGATTTTTTAATTTCCACAAAGTTACCCACATGGGTTTCAGCGGCTAATTCAGCACCTGGACGTAAACGAGAGAATGGACCAATCGCTGCTTTCTCACCAATTGTGGCATCTTCTAAAACAGAATAAGGCTTGATCTCAACATCGTCACCAATAGTCACATTTTTCAATACACACCCAGCGCCAATTTTTACTCGATCACCTAAACGCACATTACCTTCCACAATCACGTTCACATCAATTTCAACATCTTTACCGTGTTCTAATGTGCCGCGTAAATCAAAACGTTCAAGGTCAATCAACATCACACCTGCAAGTAAAAGTTTTTCTGCTTGTTTACGTTGATAATAGCGTTCCATTTTGGCTAATTGTAGGCGATTATTTACCCCTTCAACTTCCATAAAATCAGTTGCTTGCACAGCTACAATCGGACAACCATCTTGATGAGCTAAGCCAATTACATCAGTAATATAAAACTCGCCTTGTGCATTATTATTATCTAAACGCGCTAACCATTTTTTGAAACTTGCACCATCTGAAACTAACACACCTGTATTAATCTCTTGAATTTTAAGCTGCTCAGGCGTTGCATCTTTTTGTTCAACAATCCCTACAACTTTGCCATTTTCACGTACGATTCGACCATAACCTGTTGGGTTATCTAATACGACGGTTAACACTGCGATACCATTTTCAGGTTTCGCATCGATTAATTTTTGCAATGTTTCCGGTGTGATCATTGGGCCATCGCCATACACCATTAAAACATTTTCATCATCACGGAAAAAAGGCATTGCTTGTTGCATAGCATGTCCTGTACCCAATTGTTCCGCTTGGAATACCCAGTTCACGCTTTCATTTGCCAGACACTCACGCATTAATTCGCCACCGTGACCATAAATCAAATGCACGTTTTCCGCACCTAATTGATTTGCCGTATCGATCACATGTTTTACCATCGGTTTACCTGCCACTTTGTGCAAGACTTTAGGTAAATCAGAATACATACGAGTGCCTTTACCAGCAGCTAAAATCACCACGCTTAATGCTTTATTTGTCATAAATTCTTCTCTTCTTTATAAAAAATTTGGGCGTATTCTATCGTAGAATGGAGAATATGATAAGCCATTTAATTTTCATACATTCCTGACAAGACAAGATTGTATAAAAATCTCAAATCCTGTAAACTATCCTCCCGTCTTGATAGCTAATCATCTTTTTCTTTTATTTTTGACCGCACTTTTCAGCATTCTGCACAAATTTGCATAAAAGATGATTGGCTATAATCATTTTTATCCCAACATTTTTAGGTCTCTCACTATGGCTACAAATTATATTTTCGTCACAGGCGGTGTGGTTTCATCGTTAGGTAAAGGTATTGCTGCAGCATCATTGGCAGCAATTTTAGAAGCACGTGGCTTAAACGTGACTATTATGAAATTAGACCCTTATATCAACGTGGATCCGGGTACAATGAGCCCAACCCAACACGGCGAAGTGTTCGTGACACAAGACGGGGCGGAAACCGATTTAGACTTAGGTCACTACGAGCGTTTTATTCGTACCAAAATGACAAAACGCAACAACTTCACCACAGGTAAAATTTATTCTGAAGTATTACGCAAAGAGCGTCGTGGTGATTATTTAGGTGCGACAATTCAAGTTATCCCACACATCACCAATGAAATTAAAGATCGCGTGATTGCCGGTGCACAAGGCCATGATGTGGTAATTGTGGAAGTAGGCGGAACAGTGGGTGATATTGAATCGCTTCCATTCTTAGAAGCACTTCGTCAACTTGCCGTACAAGTCGGACGTGAGCATACTCTCTTTATGCACTTAACGTTAGTGCCATACATCCCGACTGCGGGCGAAGTAAAAACCAAACCAACTCAACATTCTGTAAAAGAATTACTTTCAATTGGTATTCAGCCAGATGTGCTTATCTGCCGTTCAGATCGCATGATTCCACCAAACGAGCGTGCAAAAATCGCCTTATTCTGTAACGTACCAGAACGTGCGGTCATCTCATTAAAAGATGTGAATTCAATCTACCAAATTCCGGCATTATTGAAATCACAAGGTTTAGATGAATTCATCTGCCAACGTTTCCACTTAGACTGCCCTGAAGCTGATCTTTCTGAATGGGAACAAGTGCTTTATCAAGAAGCCAACCCTGTGGGTGATGTCACTATCGGTATGGTTGGTAAATATACTGAATTACCAGACGCGTATAAATCAGTGAATGAAGCCTTAAAACACGCAGGTTTGAAAAACCGTTTAAGCGTGCATATCAAATACATTGACTCGCAAGATGTCGAAACCAAAGGCACTGACGTATTAAAAGGTGTCGATGGTATTTTAGTACCGGGCGGTTTTGGCTATCGCGGTGTAGAAGGCAAAATCTTGACTGCAAAATATGCGCGTGAAAACAATATTCCTTACTTAGGCATTTGTTTAGGGATGCAAATTGCATTAATCGAATATGCGCGCAACGTTGCTGGTCTTGAAAAAGCAAACTCATCTGAATTTGATCGTAACTGTGAACAACCTGTTGTTGGTTTGATTACAGAATGGCAAGATGCGGAAGGCCACATTGAAACCCGTGATGATAATTCAGATCTTGGTGGTACGATGCGTTTAGGGGCACAGCAATGTCATTTAATTGAAGGCTCAAAAGCGCGTGCATTGTATGGCAAAGAAACGATTGAAGAACGTCATCGTCACCGCTATGAAGTGAACAATAACCTGCTTCCACAAATTGAAAAAGCGGGCCTTAAAGTAACTGGTTTATCTGCGGATCGTAAATTAGTGGAAATCATTGAAGTACCAAACCACCCATGGTTTGTGGCATGTCAATTCCACCCAGAATTTACGTCAACGCCACGTGATGGCCACCCATTATTTGAAGGCTTTGTCAAAGCAGCTAGAGAAAATCAGTTAAAAACTGAAAAGTAATTTACTGATAATTCCATAAACAAGTGCGGTCAAAAATTCTTGTGTTTTTGACCGCACTTTGCATTTTTAAGCATTTTAATTTGATTGATTCTATTACCGTTTCACCAAACGATAAGGCAAGATTTGCATTTTACATTTATCAGAAATATCACCTGAATCGAAATCATCAATAAAATGCCAATGTGCGGTATCTTTTGTTAAATCAGTGAGATAAATTTGAGTGTTACCTACTTTATAACGACACTCACCAATAACAAAATTCCTTTCACTACTGGCTTCATCCATGTAATCACCGTGAACAACTTGGATAAGCTTCGCATGATTGGTTAAATCAGTGTAATACCACCAAATATCAAATTTATCTTTATCATTAGCTAGCTGAACTTGCAAACTCGGCTCTATAAAGTTCGTATTATAACTATGAGCTTGCTTTATTTGTGAGCTTATTAACTCATTATCTTTCCAAAGGTAATCATAATTGAGCTGGCGATTTTCATAAAATGCAACTTTACTCTTTAAACGAATCGTCGGTAGAATAACTTCACCTTCAGGTATTTCACAACTGGCTAAGGTAAAATCAGAATAATACATCGAAGGCCCCTTACCTTTTATTCGTACAAAAACAAAACTTCCTCTACTCAAACAAGACTGTCCATTTATAGAAATCATTTCTGGCATGCCTAAGTCAGTATCATGTTGTTCACCCAATCTAACCAAATTATTGATTCTAACAACATGACTATTTAATGAAAGTTTATTTAAACGAAAATCGCCCCACTTAAAATACGTATTATCGAGCGTAATAACATAATCTGGCGCATCTTCTCCGGTTGTTGCAAAAACAAATGCATTCGGAGATAAATCATCAATACCGGCTAAATACGGTTTATCTTGTAACTGAACACCTCTAAGCCCCCAATCTTGTGGAGCTGAAGAAAACAAAAAATAAAATACAAAATAACTCAAAATAAATAATAACGTGACAATTCCAAACAATATACCAATTGTCCACAAAAATATTTCTAATGGTGTCTTTAAACGCTGCATATTTCCTAATATCTCTCTTAATCAATGTATTTGTGTATTATGCTTTTCTTATCAATACAGAAAAATGACTACTTTCCGGAATACTTTCATCATTTTCTTACCCTATAAAAAAGCAAATTTATTTAACTACACTTCAAAAAACATTTGAATTAGTATAACATTTTAGTCAACTATTTATCTAACTTAAATAAGTGGTTACTTTTAAATATATTTATAAAACATTCTTCAATTCAACTGCTTGTTATAAAAGGAATAACCATGCATAAATTTTTACTGACAACCCTTCTCTCTAGCCTTTCTACCTGTGCTTTCGCACTTTTCCCTATTCAAACTGATTGGCAAGCTAATCACTTACAAGGCAAAGTGAAATCTGTTATTTCACATTCGGAAGATAATCCTGACGCGGCAGAAGGAGAGGTGGTCACGAACGATGTTCGTCAATTTTATAACGAACAAGGCTTTTTGATAAAAGAAAAGGAACAGGGCGTTCTTTTTGATAAAGAAAAGATCACAATTCGTTACTATAAGTATGATGATCAGAATCGATTCCGATAAAACGACGGCGAATTATCGATATGATCAAAACAATCGATTAGAAGAAATTCGTTACACTATCGATAAAGAGACTCATGGAAAACTCTACCACTATCAAGAAAACCGCGATGGTTCAGGCGTCATTTTAGAAATCACCTATGTAGGCAAAAAGCCGAAAAAGCCAAATTTTCAAGAAGATTACATCAAAAGAATTTACGACAAAGATGGCAAACTCATCTCTGAAGCTGTTTATTATGCAAAACTTATTGACGGCCATGCGAAAAAATTCCATTACAAGGACGATAAACTCATCAAAGCTTGTGACTTTGATGATAATGGAAAAGAAAGTAATTGCGAAACTTATCGTTATCTCGAAAATGGCGACTTTGTACATAACACGTCTTTTAATGAGGGACGAGCAGATTTTACTTATGACAAAAACCACAATGAATTAAAACGCCAAATTTTTGACAAACACGGAAAATTGGAAGAAACCCTCACAACGCGTCATAAATTTGATCAACACGGTAATGTGATTGAAAGCATTATGTATGATGAAAAAGGTATATGGTTAGATAAAACCACAAAGAAATATGAATATTATGAGTAATCTCTTTTAAACTGAGCATTTTTATTATGTTTTTTAAATCTAAACCACGCGCTGAAAAATTAGACAAAACATTAATCACCAAACTGGACAAAATCTTTCAATATTTTAATGCGAAAGAAGAACCATCTGAGAGGTTATTTGCCCGAAATCACAAAGTTGCTCCGATGGCAATCGCAACCTATTGGCATTATGGTAAAGCCAATTTAGATGAATCTGAATTGCTAGAAAATACGGGATTATCTGATTTATACCAACCTCTAGAGTTGCTTCTGAAAAAAACAATGAAATTGCCTTGTATTACGCGCATTGAATTTGAAGAGGAAAATTGGGTTCAATTATTTCTTTCTATTGATTTTAAATTAAACCCAACAGATAGCTCGCTTTTTAGAGTTTTTATTTTTCCCGATCAGGATAGCTTCGTTTTCGCCGTAACAGATGAAGCGAAAAAACTTTGTCAGGATATGGTACTTGCCAAGCCATTTAATCAAAAGAGTCCGCATTATGAGAAATTTTTACATTCAGTTGATGCTGTGTTTAATGCGATTGAAAAGCCAGAAGATTTCTCTCTATTAGATCAAAAACTCGCAAAAATTGAACGTTATCTTCAAACGCAACAAGATGGATGTATCGACGTCAAAAACACCCTCTTTGAAACGCCTATCAATGCCTATCAATTTTACTATTCCGACAATTGGGATGATTATTCCAAAGAAAAATTTAAGGAATTAGATTTTGACGGCAATATGTATGATTTACAAAGCCAATTTTGTAACCCAATGGGATTCGTACCTGCTTCTCGAGAAGAATTTTTTAATGGTTCTGGCTATTCTTTTTTAAATATTGCGTTCGGCATAAAACCGCATAGAGAATATGAACATATTATTAAAGAAATTGAATTTGAATTTCCTCAAAGAATTGAGTTATTTGCTGGGCAACCTATTTGCGATGCCGCATATTCATTACAACATACTGATAAGCTTTTTATTTCTAATGTAATGGCAGCGATTTATTATGCCAAACCGCTTGATGAACAACATTACAAGTTTGATTTGTTAAAACAAGCCGTTGATTTGATTTGCGATAGCATTGACAGACGTGAAACTGAAATCAATCAAGAGGCCTTATTCGATGAATTAATTATGTTGCTTGAAACGAAAAAATACATCAAAGCAAAATATATTAAGCAAGTTAAAAGCCTCTATAAATGGCTAAATAAAGACCTTGAAAAATGTCGAGAGAAAATGATCGCATTTGGTGATATTTATGAGGACGAAGATTTAGATGAAGAATACGCTAAATTGAGCCTTATCAGAAGTTATCTACATTGCTACCAAGATGACTGGAAGATTGATTATGACTCTCTCAATCATTTTCTTTCTGAGTCTCTTGAACAAACTTTCGAAATCACTTTTGAAGAAGCAAAGCATGACTTTGCACGTATTAAGGCTAAAGTAGAAGCAAAAAGTGATTATACTTTGCTTTATGTTGATACGGGTTCCGACAATTTCTATTGCTTAGTTTGTCCAAAATCAGCAGCGCCTCGCATAATAGAAATTGCAGATATATTAAATTTACCTATCAACCATTAAATTTCAGATAGGAAAACATCCTAGCGGCAATAAAGAGCGGTCAGTTTTTGTTGCATTTTTGCAAAATATCTCAGTGATTAAATAGAGGAATTTGTAATGTGAGTGAAAAGTAATTAAAGCCCCGCGCTATAAAAATATTTTAGATAACTAACAAAGTTAAACTTCTAACTATCGCTGAGGTCGTAATTTAAATAGAATACGCTTTTATCTACACGGAAATGAAAAAATGAAACTTGCTGTTATTTTACCCGCATACAATGCAGAAAATTTTATTGCTGAATGTTTAGAGTCATTATTGAATCAGACATTTAGTGATTTTTGTATTCTTGCAGTTAATGATGCTTCTACCGATAACACAGGTAACATTCTCGAAACTTATGCAGCAAAAGATACTCGCTTACGTGTTTACCATTTACCACAAAACCAAGGTGAACCTGCTGTAATGCAATTTGCCATGGATATGCTTAACTATATGAATGTTGAATATGTTGCACGTATGGATGCCGATGATATTTGTGTACCGCACCGTTTTGAAAAACAAGTTCAATATTTAGACGAGCATCCCGAAATTGATATTTTAGGAAGTAATGCACTGCTCTTTAATGATGGGCAAACTGATAAAACGACTAAAATAAGTACACTTCTTCTTTTAGATAAAGATATAAAAGCACATTTTTCTTTAGCTCGAGACAATATCATTAATCCCTCTTCAATGTGGCGACATTCTAGTATCAAGGCGCTCGGGATCAATTATGCACAAACAGCCACTGCACCCGATTTTCATATGTGGGTACAATGCGCATTACACAAAAAGACATTTGCGAATTTACCAGAACCCTTGTTGCTTTATCGGATACATCAAGGCCAAGCGAGTAAAATACATGACAAAATTAGCGAGTCTGTTCAATACTCTATGGAGCTATGGATAAGTCATTTATTTCCAGAATTAACACCTAAAGAAGTCAGCCTATTAAGTCTTATACTGCACGGCAAAACCATTAAATTACGCACTGAAGAGTTTGAAATCGCCTTTTCGGCTTATGACAAAGTTCGTTCTAATAATGGAAACTCGCTATTTGGAGAAGATCGAGAAACCATGTTTAGTATTTTAGACAGACATACGCAAGCTTTAAAAAATGTATTCTATAAACACATATCTTAATATTTAAAGCGGTCATTTTTAGCTAATTTTTACAAAAAACGCTGTGAAACATCACAGCGTTTTATATTTACGATTACTTATCAAAAATAGCTTTCGTATATATTCGACTATAGTAATAACCACTTTCTGGTCTAAATCCCATATAAAGCTCATTCAAATAAATCGTAAAGCTTGGTCTATCAATTTTTAATAAATCTTGGTTAAGCGATTTAAGCTCAGCTTTAGAGATTTTTTTCATCGGGTCTAGCTGATGTTCTTTGAATACTTTGTGAATATGTTCATCCATATTCGTACAATATCTGTCATGATCTTCAATAAAGCAAACCTCTGGCTTCTCTTCGGGCTTATCCGCTTTTCCATCAGATTTCATATAAGTCTGAACCACTGTACGATCAAATCCAGGCTCCGGTACACGAATCCATTTTTTATACGGCGTGACATCAATTGACTCCCATAGAAATGCTACTTTTGTACCTTGGTCGCTAATTACTTGGCCATTGATGCTGATATGATCACCATAAATATTTAATGCCAAAAGTTCTTCGGATTTTTTACCATATCTCTGCTTAAATATCTCGTGTCTTTCTTTATGAGGATCTTCTACATAAGAGTCTAGCGCTATATGACGAACCATATAAAATGTTACATTATCTAATTCTTCCCAATCTTTAAGCTCGCTCTTCGGCATATTTTCTAAACGCTCTACAAAATCTACATCATCACGAATTTTTCCTTGTCCATCAGATAAATTAAGCTTTGTGAGTAAATGCTCAAAACGTTCCGCTTGGCTTTGGTAAGCGATTTCTTGTGGATTCACTACCCAAGTCATGGCAAAAATTGCCACCATTACAACCCCAGAAATCAGCCGGTATTGACGTGCTTTTGGCACAATCAGGATCGCATAAGCAATTGTAATCGCCGTAGCCAAGGCCACTAAATAAATACGCTGTTCCGTCCAAGCATAGGCACTAATACGGCGATCAATCGCCAGCCATAGTAACACGATTGGCACAATAGCAAGATATGGATAGAACTTAAAGAAAGTTTCCCAGTGGGCTTTAGCACAAATAGAACATAATGCATATACGCCTAAACCACCAAGCAGGTAAGGCAAGGTAATATTAGCCAGCATGCCTTTTGGTAATACGCCTTCAAAAATAATTTGAACAACATAAGCATAAAGCAACACAGTGAAAATCATCAATGCTGGTGCTAATACGAAATTAACTAAAATTTCAAAAATGCGATTTAACGTCATTTCCGATTTAGCTTGGCGCTGTTGGAATACTAAGAAAAACAGTGGCTGAGTAAAAATGCCTAACGAAGGATAAAAATGACTGTCGAAACTATAAGAAAACTCGACATTAAAGAGTGTTGTAATCGTAAATAAAATAGCCGCTACTAATCCAAACACCAATAAACATACCGCCGTTGCTAAGCCAAGATGGAATAGATTGGTAAAATTACGGTAGGTAAATCCTTGATTATTTTTTTCAAATGGAAACCCTAATAACACCAGTAACGCAATAAAATTTGCGCCCCAAAACTTAGGGCTATAGCAATAAAAATCAGCATTATCATTCACTTGCCAAATGGTGAAAACAGTAATGAGAGGCACAATCCATGAAAAACGATACCAAGAATATGGGCGAGATAAATAAATAAAGGCAAACAACATCGGCTCAAATAGCCAATAAGCTAAATGATCTTTGCCTGAGTTCATATCGACAAACCAAATTCCAATTGCAAATGCACTAATTAGAAAAATTTCAATCGGATGTGCAGACACTGCATTTTTTATCTGCGCTTTAGTCTTTTCGAAAAATGTTGAAACAGACATAATCATTCCTTTTTTATTCTATAAAGTCTTAATTAACACTTAATAATTCATACTAAAACAGTATGGAATTTACTGACACTTTAACGAACTTTTATGGATAAATCCACTAAAATTAAATAGATATTGGATAAAAAGAGACAAAATATCACCGCACTTTATTGAAAAACAAGATGCAGATCAAAGTGCGGTCATTTTTCCAAGACAAATTTCTAAATTTGCTTTATTATATTGCCACTTTAGGTTCGCCTAACTAATTTTAATTAACTTTAAACAGAGGAAAACAAAATGGCAAAAATCGTTAAAGTCATTGGTCGTGAAATCATCGACTCTCGTGGTAACCCAACTGTAGAAGCTGAAGTTCATCTTGAAGGTGGTTTCGTTGGTTTAGCAGCTGCTCCATCAGGTGCATCTACTGGTTCTCGTGAAGCATTAGAATTACGTGACGGCGACAAATCTCGTTTCTTAGGTAAAGGTGTATTAAAAGCGGTTGCTGCAGTAAACGGTCCTATCGCTGATGCATTAGTAGGTAAAGAAGCGTCTAACCAAGCTGAAATCGACCAAATCATGATCGATTTAGACGGTACTGAAAACAAATCTAACTTCGGTGCAAACGCAATCTTAGCGGTATCTTTAGCAAATGCAAAAGCAGCAGCTGCATCTAAAGGTTTACCACTTTACGCTTACATTGCAGAACTTAACGGCACCCCAGGCGTTTACTCTATGCCATTACCAATGATGAACATCATCAACGGTGGTGAGCACGCAGATAACAACGTTGATATCCAAGAATTCATGATTCAACCAGTTGGCTGTTCCGGCTCCGTCCCGAACAGTCCGGTGTCAGTCCGACCATTTCCAGCGTCT
>OGYM01001897.1_pt1 | contig 14419 bp, 11 predicted proteins | sample 1576491 | NCBI WGS metagenome assembly OGYM01 (sample SAMEA3541515, study PRJEB24748) | human gut metagenome | biome: human gut; feature: human-associated habitat; material: faeces | place: China | collected 2012 | reverse complement strand
GATTTCCTCTGCAGCACCTGGATTTGGTACGGTGAAAAGACGCTCGTATAAACGGAACTCCGCTGGGTGATTATGCACTGCAGATACCCAGTGAATAACCCCTTTCACTTTACGACCATCGGATGGATTTTTACCTAAGGTTTCTGGATCGTAAGTACAGAAGATGGTGGTGATTTCACCATTTGCATCTTTTTCGACACGTTCAGCTTTAATCACATAAGCATTACGTAAACGCACTTCTTTACCTAATACTAAACGTTTATATTGTTTGTTCGCTTCTTCACGGAAGTCTGCACGATCAATATAAAGCTCTTTCGTAAACGGTAATTGACGCTCACCTAATTCAGGACGATTCGGGTGATTTGGTGCCGTTAAGGTTTCTTCGCCTTCAAAGTTTTCAATCACTACGCGAACAGGATCAATCACCGCCATTGCACGTGGTGCGTTTTCGTTTAAATCTTCACGAATGCAGGCTTCAAGTGCAGAATACTCTACGACGTTATCTTGTTTAGTCACTCCGATACGACGGCAGAATTCACGTAATGAAGCCGGTGTATAACCACGACGACGTAAACCTGAAATCGTTGGCATACGAGGATCATTCCACCCATCAACAATGCCATCATTCACTAATTTCAATAATTTACGTTTAGACGTTAATGTGCCTTCTAAATTTAAACGAGAGAATTCGTATTGATGTGGCAATGGACGTTCAATACTAATATTTTCCAACACCCAGTCATATAAACGACGGTTGTCTTGGAATTCTAATGTACATAGAGAGTGTGTAATACGCTCAATCGCATCAGAGATACAATGAGTGAAATCGTACATTGGGTAAATGCACCATTTATCACCGGTTTGGTGATGGCTCGCAAATTTAATACGATAAAGCACAGGATCACGCATGACCATAAATGGTGAAGCCATGTCGATTTTTGCACGAAGACTTAATGTACCTTCGGCAAACTCACCGTTTTTCATTCTTTCAAATAACGCTAAGTTTTCTTCTACGCTACGATCACGATATGGGCTGTTTTTACCTGGCTCGGTTAAGGTACCGCGATATTCGCGCATTTCGTCTGGAGAAAGTTCATCCACATACGCTAAACCTTTTTCGATTAACTCAATGGCATAGCCATAAAGTGCATCGAAGTAATCTGACGCATAACGCGGTTCGCCTTCCCATTTAAAACCTAACCATTCCACATCGGCTTTAATGGAATCCACATATTCCACGTCTTCTTTCACCGGATTGGTATCGTCAAAACGTAGGTTACATAAACCGTTATATTCTTTTGCTAAGCCGAAGTTTAAGCAAATCGATTTAGCGTGGCCAATATGCAAATATCCATTTGGCTCTGGCGGAAAACGAGTATGAATACTTTTGTGTTTACCCGAAGCTAAATCTTCATCAATAATTTGAGTAATGAAATTGTGTGTGCGGGTATTTTCCGCATTTTCTAGGGTGTGTTCTGTATTGCTCATAAATTTCTCAATAAATTGAAAATAATTTCCCCATTCTATACGAAAAGTCTGACGTTGTGAATTTGATCCCAAAACTAACCGCACTTTCATTAAATTAATACTGAATTTTTTAGGATTTTTAGGTCTAATTTGAAGATTTTTCGTGCAAACTGAAAAGTTTACCTTTAGAATACACTCTCACTGAACAAACGTTCATTTTTTTATTTAGGATGACAAAGTCTTTATGAAAAAACGCTTTTTTATTTTACTCGGATTACTCATTGCTGCTGGTGCGGCTTATTATTTTTTCTCTAGCAATAGCAAACAAGAAACGACTTATCTGACTGAATCGGTTACACGTGGCAATGTGGAAAAAACCGTTGTTGCTTCTGGTTCAGTTGAAAGCGTAAATGAAGTTGATGTCGGCGCCCAAGCTTCGGGTAAAATCACCAAACTCTATGTCAAGTTAGGGCAAGAAATCAAAAAAGGCGAAATGATCGCTGATATTGATTCCACCACCCAAATTAATACCTTAAATACAAAAAAGGCGGCATTAGTCAGCTATCAAGCACAATTAAAAGCGAAGAAAACCGCTTATGATGTTGCCCTTTCAAGCTATAACCGCTTATCAAAACTTTATACACAAAAAGCGACGTCTTTAGATAGTGTGAATACGGCTAAAAGCACACTTGATAATGCGAAAGCTGAAATGGAAGCCATTGAAGCCAATATCAAACAAGCTGAAATTGAAGTGAATACCGCAGAAACCAATGTGGGTTACACCAAAATCACCGCTCCAATGGACGGTACCGTTATTTCAGTGCCTGTTTCTGAAGGTCAAACCGTTAATGCCAACCAAACGACGCCAACGATTGTAACTATTGCCGATTTAAGCAAAATGAAAATTAAACCTGAGATTTCGGAAGGTGACATTACCAAAGTCAAAGCTGGTCAAGAAGTCAGCTTTACTATTTTATCGGATAGCCAAACCGTATATCACTCAGTCATTGATTCTGTTGATCCAGCTAATACCACGACAACTGATAGTTCTGCAACATCATCTTCGACAAGTTCAAGCAGCAGCTCAACGACCAGTGCAATCTACTATTACGCCAATGTTTTGATTGATAACCCTGATCGTACTTTACGCATCGGAATGACGACAGAAAACAACATCAAAATTGCCAACGCGAAAGATGTGTTATTGGTTTCCAATATGGCTATTCAAAAACGTGATGGCAAAAGCTTTGTAAATGTATTGAATGACAAAAATCAACCTGAACAGCGTGAAGTTGAAACCGGTGTTCAAAATGATTTCAAAACCGAAATCAAATCGGGTTTAAACGAAGGTGAGAAAGTTATCGTGTCACAAGTCGCGAATGGTGAACAAGTTGGCTCTATGCCTCGTGGTCCAAGAATGTTCTAAAAGTGCGGTAGAAAATTAATGAATATTATTGAAATTAAGGATCTCAACCGTTACTTCGGTGAAGGCGAAAATCGTGTTCATATTTTGAAGAATGTCTCTTTAAATATTGAAAAAGGCGATTTCGTCGCGATTATTGGGCAATCCGGTTCCGGTAAATCGACCTTGATGAACATCATCGGGTGTTTGGATACGGCAACTAGTGGCTCTTACAAAATTAATGGTAAAGAAACCATTGAATTAAGCAAAGATCAGCTTTCAGATTTACGTAGCCAAAAATTCGGCTTTATTTTCCAACGCTATAACTTATTGTCGAGCTTGACCGCAGCAGAAAACGTCGCCTTGCCTGCAATTTATGCGGGGATGTCGCAAGAAAAACGTCTTTCTCGAGCAAAACAACTTTTAGAAAAATTAGGTTTAGGCGATAAATGGCAAAATAAACCAAGCCAACTTTCCGGTGGTCAGCAACAACGTGTGAGTATTGCGCGTGCGTTGATGAATGGCGGTGAAATTATTTTAGCCGATGAACCCACTGGTGCATTGGATTCACAAAGCGGTCAAAATGTGATGGAAATTCTGCGCCAATTACATGCAGAAGGCCACACTATTATTATGGTAACCCACGACAGAGAAATTGCCGCCAGTGCGAATCGCGTGATTGAAATTAAAGATGGAGAAATCATTGGCGATACGCAAAAAGAAGCAGTAAAAAGTGCGGTCGAAAATCAAGCGAAATCTAAACCGCACTTTGGGTTCAGCAAAGATCAATTTGTTGAAGCCTTTCGTATGTCTGTGAGTGCGATTATTGCCCACAAAATGCGTTCTCTTTTAACCATGCTCGGGATTATTATCGGGATTACTTCTGTGGTTTCCGTCGTGGCATTGGGAAATGGTTCACAGCAAAAAATCTTAGAGAATATTAAAGGTATTGGTACAAGTACCATGACCATCTTTAATGGTACAGGCTTTGGTGATCGTCGTGCTGAACAAATGCAAAATCTTACGATTAATGATGCCACTGCCTTAAACCAACAAAGCTATGTACAAAGCGTCACGCCAAATAGCTCATCAAGTGGCACATTAATTTATGGTAACCAAACTTTCTCCTCGACCAGTTTAAAAGGTGTAGGCGAACAATATTTTGATGTGGATGGTTTAAAAATAAAATCAGGCAATTTATTTTCAGCTCAAGATGTTGCTGATAACAATCAAGTAGCCTTAATCGATGAAAGTGCGAAAAAGTCGATTTTCCCTGATGAAAATCCTATCGGCAAAATCGTGATGTTTAATAAACGTCCACTACGTATTATTGGCGTGGTAACTGATAAACAAATGGGCGGAGCAAGCAGTTCACTTAATCTCTATGCGCCTTACACTACCGTGATGAATCGTATTTCGGGCAGCAAAAAAATTGGTTCAATTACCGTAAAAATAGATGATTCAGTGAATACGACTGTTGCCGAAAAAGGGATTACGGAATTGCTCACTATGCGTCATGGTAAAAAAGATTTCTTCATCATGAATAGCGATACCATTAAACAAACCATTGAAAGCACAACCGGCACGATGAAATTACTGATTTCTTCCATCTCCTTTATTTCATTGATCGTTGGTGGGATTGGGGTGATGAATATTATGTTGGTTTCCGTGACAGAGCGAACTAAAGAGATTGGTGTGCGCATGGCTATTGGGGCAAGACAATTCAATATTCTACAACAATTTTTAATTGAAGCCGTGCTGATTTGTTTAATTGGCGACGTGACAGGTATTCTGCTTTCGGGTTTAATCGGTCTGCTATTTAACGTATTTATGACTGACTTTACGATGGCATTCTCAACTGGCTCAATTGTTGCCGCAGTGGTCTTCTCTACCCTGATTGGTGTGATCTTCGGTTATATGCCGGCAAAACGTGCAGCACAATTAGATCCAATTACAGCTCTTGCTCGAGAATAAAGAAATTTTGTAAAACACAAAAGAGCGGTTAAAATTCTCACTAATTTTTGACCGCACTTTAATTAAAAAGAAAGGAAAAATCCATGTTAAAAATGAAAAAATTAACCTTAGCAATCGCGATGGCAACTGCGCTAGCAGGCTGTGCTAACATCGGCGATTCTTATAAAGCGAGCCAGCAGGATTACCAAAATTATGCGGAAATCACCAAACAATTTAATGTAAAAGAAAACTGGTGGGCGCTTTACAATGATTCACAATTAAATCGTGTGGTAGAACAAGCATTAGTTAACAACAAAGATTTAGCCAAAGCGTCTGTTGCCGTAAATCGTGCTCTATATAATGCAAATCTTGCAGGCGCAAATTTAATTCCGGCATTTAGCGGTTCAACCCAATCTTCTGCAAGTAAAAATGTGAAAACAGGTGGTAGCTCAGCAGTAAGCCATCAAGGTGCATTAAATGTGAGTTATACATTAGATTTATGGCAACGTTTAGCAGATACTGCAGATGCCGCAGAATGGTCACACAAAGCAACGACTGAAGATTTAGAAGCAACGAAACTTTCACTCATCAACTCTGTTGTAACAACCTATTATCAAATTGCCTACTTGAATGATGCGATTAACACCACGCAAGAAAGCATTAAATACTACAACGATATTAGCAGCATTATGCAACGTCGTTTATCACTAGGTGTTGCGGACAGCGCAAGTGTAGATCAAGCACAACAAGCGGTATTGAACGCACGTAACAACTTGATCAACTATCAAACACAACGTAAAACAGCAGAACAAACTTTACGTAACTTACTTAACTTAAAACCAGAAGAAGCATTAAATATCAACTTCCCACACATTCTTAATGTAAAAAATGTGAGCGTAAATTTAAATGTGCCAGTTTCTGTGATTGCGAATCGTCCTGATGTGAAAGGCTATCAATATCGCTTAAGCAGTGCATTCAAAAATGCAAAAGCAACTGAAAAAGGCTGGTTCCCTGAAGTCACTTTAGGCGGCAGCTTAACATCAAGTGGTACTAAAGTCGGTAACGCATTGCACAATCCAGTTGGTACAGGTTTAATCGGCATTAGCCTACCATTCCTCAACTGGAATACGGTGAAATGGAATGTGAAAATCTCTGAAGCAGATTATGAAACCGCACGTTTAAACTATGAGCAAAGCATCACTAAAGCCTTGAATGATGTAGATACCAACTACTTTGCCTACACACAAGCACAAAGTGCCTTTGCTAACTTGCAAAAAACTCACAGTTATAACCAACGTATCACTAAATACTATCGTGATCGTTACAATGCTGGTGTATCTGAATTACGTGAATGGCTTGCTGCGGCAAACACAGAGAAAAGCTCTCAACTTTCTATCTTGAATGCGAAATACAACATCATTCAAGCAGAAAATGCCGTATATAGTTCAATGGCAGGTTATTACTCCCGTTAAAATCATGATTAAGGAAGTTTAGGCTTCCTTAATCTTTTTTATGGACATGAAAAATGAAAAAACAACTGATTTTTTATTTCATTCGCCACGGTAAAACCGTTTGGAATACGGAAGGTTTAATGCAAGGTCATGGCGATTCCCCTTTAACCGAAGAAGGCATTAATGGTGCGAAAAAAACAGGTGTGGCACTTAATCATATTCCTTTCATTGCCGCTTATTCCAGCATATTGAAACGTACTATCGCGACCGCCTCTCACATTATCGGCGAACGTGATATTCCACTTTTCCATCACCAAGGTTTAAACGAACAGTATTTTGGTTCTTGGGAAGGCAAAGTTGTTGATACGTTAAGAGAACACCCTGAATTCAAACAACTTATTAAAGATCCTGCCAATTACAAAGCTCAAGTAAATGGCGGCGAAACGTTTGAACAATTAGGCGAACGTGCAATGAAAGCATTACAGGATATTATTAAGATCCACGATCAAGGTAATATTCTCATTGTGTCGCATGGCCATACCTTGCGTTTATTGCTTGCCTTGTTAAACGGCGCAACGTGGCAAAATCACCGCGATGAAGATAAATCGGTATCGCTCATTAATACATCAATTAGTGTTGTACATTATGACGATGAGAACGGTTTTCGCGTTGAGAAAATGAATGACGCGGATCATTTAAAATAAACAAATTTCGCTAAAAAAATAACCGCACTTTGGATGACCTAAAGTGCGGTTAATTTTTATGATGTTTTTGTGATTATTTCACTTCGCGGAATAAAATCTCGCTTGGAATCACAGAACCTTGCCAGTAAAGCTCAGTTGATACTTTCTCCGCTAAATCTAAGAAAGATTTCGCAATTTCACTGTCTGGCGCTGCAACCACAGTTGGTTTACCTGCATCCAAATCTTGACGAACTTGGATATTCAACGGTAACTGACCTAATACTTTCACATTGTATTTTTGTGCCATTTTTTCTGCACCACCAGTACCGAAAATCGCTTCGTGATGGCCGCAATTGCTACAAATATGCATAGACATATTTTCCACAATACCTAACACTGGTACTGACACACGTTCAAACATCGATACACCTTTCACCGCATCTAATAACGCAATATCTTGTGGTGTTGTGACCACTACCGCACCCGTTACAGGGATTTGTTGTGAAAGCGTTAATTGGATATCACCCGTACCCGGTGGCATATCGATCACTAAGTAATCTAAGCTATCCCATAAGGTTTCATTTAAAAGCTGACTTAATGCACTACTTGCCATTGGACCACGCCAAATAGTTGCATTATCTTCATCCATTAAGAAACCAATCGAGTTTGCAGATAAACCATGTGCTTTAATCGGGGTAATATGTTGGTTATCTGGTGAAGTTGGGCGTTGATGTGGGGCGCCTAACATATGCGGAACAGATGGACCATAAATATCCGCATCTAAAATACCCACACGAGCACCTTGAGCTTGTAAAGCAAGCGCAAGATTCACCGAAACGGATGATTTCCCTACCCCTCCTTTACCTGAAGTCACCGCAATGATGTTCTTCACACCTTTTACAGCGGGTTGATTATTCGCACGTTTTAAAGTAGCGATTTGATAATTCACCACCCATTTGATTTCTTTGCTATCTGTTGCTTTTAATAACGCATCAGAAAGCTGTTGTTTCACTTGCTCCACGCCAGTATTCCATGCAAAAGGCAGTTGTAATTCAATGCGTAATACGTCACCGCCTTTTTCTACTTTCTTCAAAGTATTTAATGCGATTAAGTCTTTTTGCAAACTTGGGTGTTGGAATTGTTGGAAAACTTGCAGAACTTGAGATTGTTGTTCTGCTGTTAAATTTTCAGAAAAAGCAGTTGCCATAATATTCCTTTAATAGTAGTAGGTAGTAGAGTAAATTTGTCAGGGATATTCTACCCCTTTTCCCCCTCAAATGTTAAGCTAAAAGTATAACTAAACTAGAAAAAATCGCACTAATCGGGTAACATACTCACAATTTTTGCAAAAAGAATAGAGAAAAATAATGACAACTCAACCTCGTAAAATTTTAGTCACTTGTGCATTACCTTATGCAAATGGCGCCATTCATTTAGGCCATATGTTAGAACATATTCAAGCGGATATTTGGGTACGTTTCCAACGTATGCGTGGCAATAAAATTCATTTTGTCTGTGCTGATGATGCGCACGGCACACCAATTATGCTAAATGCCGATAAATTAGGTATTACACCAGAAGAACTAATCGCAAAAGCAAAAGCTGATCACGTGCGTGATTTTGCAGGTTTTAATATCAGTTTTGATAACTACCACTCTACTCACAGTGAAGAAAACAAACAAATCACCGCTGACATTTACAATAAATTAAAAGCAAAAGGCTTCATTAAAACGAAAGTGATTTCTCAGTTATTCGATCCTGAAAAGAACATGTTCTTACCGGATCGTTTCGTCAAAGGGACTTGCCCAAAATGTAAAGCAGAAGATCAATACGGCGATAACTGTGAAGTTTGTGCCTCTACTTATAGCCCAATGGATTTAATTAATCCACGTTCTGCAGTATCAGGTGCAACACCAATTGTTAAAGAGTCTGAACACTTTTTCTTTGATTTACCTGCTTTTGAAGGCATGTTAAAAGAATGGACTCGCTCTGGTTCACTTCAACCTGAAATTGCAAACAAAATGCAAGAATGGTTTGAAAGTGGCTTACAACAATGGGATATCTCTCGTGATGCACCTTATTTTGGTTTTGAAATTCCAGGTGCAAAAGATAAATTCTTCTATGTTTGGTTGGATGCGCCAATTGGCTACATGGCTTCTTTCAAAAATCTCTGCGATCGTGAAGGCATTGATTTTAATGAATTCTGGGGAGAAAACAGCGATGCAGAACTTTATCACTTTATCGGTAAAGATATCGTGTATTTCCACAGCCTATTCTGGCCGGCAATGTTAGAAGGGAGCGAATACCGCAAACCAACCAATGTGTTTGCTCACGGTTATGTCACCGTAGATGGCGCCAAAATGTCAAAATCACGCGGTACATTTATCCAAGCCAGCACCTATTTAAATCACATTGATCCGGAATGTTTACGTTATTACTACGCAGCAAAATTAAACGATCGTATCGAAGATCTTGATTTCAACTTGGAAGATTTCGTTCAACGTGTCAATACGGATATTGTTAATAAATTAGTCAATTTGGCTTCTCGTAATGCTGGATTTATTGCTAAACGTTTTGAAGGCAAATTAGCAGATAAATTAGAAGACGAAGCACTTTTCGCTGAATTTACTGCACAAGCTGAACAAATTGCTGCTTATTATGAAAGCCGCGAGTACAATAAAGCCATTCGTGAAATTATGGCATTAACCGATAAAGCCAATAAATATATTGATGAAAAAGCCCCTTGGGTAATTGCGAAAGAAGAAGGTAGAGATGCCGAATTACAAGCGGTTTGCTCAATGGGTATCGAGCTTTTCCGTGTATTAATGTCTTACTTAAAACCGGTTCTTCCAAAACTGGCTGAACGTGCAGAAGCGTTCTTACAAACAGAACTAACTTGGAATAATATTGCACAGCCTTTATTAGGTCATCAACTTACTCCATTTAAAGCGCTTTTCTCTCGTTTAGAGAAAAAACAAATTGATGCAGTAGTAGAAGAAACTAAAGCTCTTTTTGCTGAAGCAAACAAAGCGACAGAAAAAACAGCGGCAAAAGCGACCGCACTTTCAAATGTTGAACCAATTGCTGACACTATTACCATTGATGATTTTGCTAAAATCGATATGCGTGTGGCAAAAGTACTGAAATGCGAAGCAGTACCAGAATCAAATAAACTCTTACGTTTTGAATTAGATTTAGGTGACCATACTCGCCAAGTGTTCTCTGGCATTAAAGCGGCTTACAACAAACCTGAAGAATTGGAAGGTCGTTTTGTTATTGTGGTTGCAAATCTTGCACCGCGTAAAATGAAATTCGGCGTATCAGAAGGGATGATTCTTTCTGCTGGTACTGGCGGAAGTGATTTATTCTTACTTTCAGCTGATAGCGGTGTCACTGCGGGTATGCAAGTAAAATAATTTGATGTTTAGGCGACTTCGGTCGCCTTTTTTATTGCCAAATAGAATTAAATACCCTACCATATCAATCAGTTATTTATCACGCAAATTAAAAGGAATTCATTATGACAAACGAACTTATCTGCTATAAACAAATGCCGGTTTGGACAAAAGATAAATTACCTAAAATGTTCCAAGAAAAACACAATACTAAAGTGGGAACTTGGGGCAAACTCACCGTACTAAAAGGTAAACTTAAATTTTATGAGCTGACCGAAAATGGCGATGTCATTGCTGAACATATTTTCACCCCAGAAAGTGATATTCCATTTGTTGAGCCACAAGCCTGGCACCGAGTTGAAGCCCTTTCTGATGACTTAGAATGTACGCTTGGTTTCTATTGCACAAAAGAAGATTACTTCAGCAAAAAATATAATATGACTGCAACGCATGGTGATGTGGTTGATGCAGCTAAAATTATCAAGCCTTGTAAAGTGCTAGATTTAGGCTGCGGACAAGGTCGTAATTCGCTTTATTTAAGTTTAAAAGGCTATGATGTAACCTCTTGGGATCACAACGAAAACAGCATTGCCTTCTTAAATGAAACCAAAGATAAAGAAAACTTGAATATTAAGACCGCTGTTTATGATATTAACACCGCCAATATTCAAGAAAACTACGACTTCATTTTATCTACTGTGGTATTTATGTTCTTAAATCGTGAGCGTATTCCAGCCATTATTAAGAATATGCAAGAACACACCAACCCAGGTGGTTATAACTTAATTGTAGCAGCTATGTCTACACCTGAAGTGCCTTGTCCATTAGCCTTCTCATTTACGTTCTCTGAAGGTGAATTAAAAGAATACTACAAAGATTGGGAATTCTTAGAATATAACGAAAATATGGGCGAATTACATAAAACTGATGAAAACGGTAATCGCATTAAATTAAAATTTGCGACAATGTTAGCAAGAAAAAAATAATTCACTAATTTAGAAAAGAAAATGACCGCACTTTGTCAAATAAAGTGTGGTCATTTTTTTATGGTATTTTAATTACTCTTCAATAGAACGTAATAATTCATTGATACCCACTTTACCTAAAGTTTTTGCATCAACTTTTTTCACGATCACTGCACAGTATAAGCTGTATTTACCACATTTAGATGGAAGGCTACCTGAAACAACCACAGAACCAGCAGGAACGCGGCCATAGAACACTTCACCAGTTTCACGATCGTAGATTTTAGTTGATTGACCGATGAATACACCCATAGAGATCACACAACCATCTTCAACAATCACGCCTTCAACCACTTCAGAACGTGCACCGATAAAACAGTTATCACCGATAATGGTTGGGTTTGCTTGTAATGGCTCTAATACACCACCGATGCCTACTCCACCAGATAAGTGAACATTTTTACCAATTTGCGCACATGAACCAACAGTTGCCCATGTATCAACCATGGTACCTTCACCCACATATGCACCGATATTTACATAAGATGGCATTAATACACAGTTTTTAGAAATGTATGCCCCTTTACGTACTGTTGCAGAAGGTACGACACGGAAACCTTCTTGAGCAAAACGCTCTTCTGTATAGTCAGCAAACTTCAATGCCACTTTGTCGTAGTATTTGGTTTCTGCACCATCAATGATTTGGTTATCATTGATACGGAAAGATAATAATACTGCTTTTTTCAACCATTGGTGAGTAACCCATTCACCATCAATTTTTTCTGCAACACGGTATTTACCGCTATCTAATCCTTCGATCACTTCTTCGATTGCTGCACGAGTTTGTGCATCAACTGTTTTAGGGGTAATTTCCGCACGTTTTTCAAATGCAGCTTCAATAACTTGTTGTAAATTTGACATTTTGCTTCCTATTGTTGATGTGAAATAACGGTTGATAGTTTTATCATATTTTTGACTTTCAAGCAAAAAACAACCGCACTTTCTTTTGATTTAAAACATAAAAAAAGCGAACCTATCATGGCTCGCTTTTTCTATTTTAGTTCTAGTTAGTTGATAACAGAAACATTTAATGATGAACCGCCAACGATTCTTACGCGACGACCAGCTTTAAAGCTAGGATCTGCTTTTTGAACTACAACGATCTCTTCTCTATTATCTTTTCTGATAACAAGTTCTGCGCCATTAACTTGGCTCATTTTCTCTTCAGCTTTGCTACCAATAATCGCCCCACCAATTGCTCCTACTGCAGTTGCAATTGCTTGTCCAGTGCCACCGCCAATTGTACTACCAGCGATACCACCTAAAGCACCACCACCAACTGTACCAATTACACCCGGATTATCCGCTTGAATTTTAACAGGACGAACAGAAACAATAGTACCATAGCTAATTGAACGCGCTTCTTTTGCTTGTCCAGCTTCATACACATCACCGCTAAAAATATCGGTATTTGCACAACCAGTTAAGCCGATAGACATCATAAGTGCTAATGCTACTGTTACTTTTTTCATAAAACTAACCTTCTAAAAATAAATTAGATTGGGTTTCTTGGAGACCAAGTAGAAACGTTTTTCACGCCTTGACCGTTGTCAGATACTTTCACACAAGCACCAGTTACTAAAGTTGAATCGTATTTGTGAACGATAACTTCGGTTTCACCTTCTTGTTTGTATGAGCAGTCGTTTTTACGAACGGTTAATTTTACATCATCACCTTGTAATTCGGTGAAAATAACTTGACCTTTATAAGCGCTTTCATCTTTTTGTGATTGAGATGAACAAGCTGATAAACCTAAACTTAATAAGACAGTTAATGCTAAGGTAATTTTTTTCATTACACTAAACCTCGAGTATTTTCTTTATTGTATAAGGATGAACCTTTATGCAAACATGATTTTCTGTTTTATCAACAAAACTCACTGCAATTGATGGATTGGGCAATTGCTCCCCTTCCACCTTAGGTTCGCTCACCTTCATGGTTAATTGAGTTAGTTCCTTCCATAAAAATGTATTGCAAATTCGATTAACCCAATCCTCAACAGATTCATGAGATAAAAACGGCATTACAATTTCAATATGTTCCCAAGTTTCTTGGGGATATTGTTTATTTTTAGGAAACGGTAATTCAATAACATCGACAGGCTGACCAATGAAATCAACTGGCTCATCTAATTCAATCAAATAGATAGGACGCCCATTGACGATATTATCGCTTAAAATTCTACCGCACTTTAATAACTCTGTCAGCCAATTTTTTGCTTTTTCTTCACTATTTGCTCTTAAAGCTAAATGATCAATTTGGAAATCATTCAAATTCACTTTCATAACGGCGGCTAATTGCTGAATTTTTTCCTGAAATAAAGGCAATTCTTGATAAAGTGCGGTCGATTTTTCCATTAAATTTGACATTTTCTCCTGCTCTTACTTTGAGAAATCTATAAACAACGGTATCATAGCCGATTATTTTCATTATTCAATTTCAAGATTAGGAAAAACCGTGAATATTCAATCTATTTTATCCGATAAAATTAAACAAGCGATGATTGCTGCTGGCGCAGATGAACAATGTGATGCGCTTATTCGTCAATCTGGTAAACCCCAATTTGGTGACTACCAAGCAAACGGCATCATGGCTGCAGCTAAAAAACTAGGATTAAATCCACGTGAATTTGCACAAAAAGTTTTAGATCATGCCGATCTTTCTGATGTCGCTGAAAAAACTGAAATTGCCGGCCCAGGTTTTATCAACATTTTCTTAAATCCAACTTGGTTAGCGAATAATGTTTCTGCTGCATTAAAAGATCAAAATCTTGGTGTAAGCGCAAATGAAAAACAAACTATCGTGATTGATTATTCTTCACCAAACGTTGCGAAAGAAATGCACGTAGGTCACTTACGCTCTACCATTATCGGTGATGCCGTTGTTCGTACCCTTGAATTTTTAGGTCACAACGTTATTCGTGCGAACCACGTGGGTGACTGGGGGACGCAATTTGGTATGCTCATTGCTTATCTTGAAAAAATGGAAAATGAACATGCGAGCGAAATGGAACTTCAAGATCTGGAAGCGTTCTATCGCGAAG
>OGYM01001889.1_pt1 | contig 14451 bp, 9 predicted proteins | sample 1576491 | NCBI WGS metagenome assembly OGYM01 (sample SAMEA3541515, study PRJEB24748) | human gut metagenome | biome: human gut; feature: human-associated habitat; material: faeces | place: China | collected 2012 | reverse complement strand
ATCGTCGTTGTATATCATATCGAAGAGTTCTTGGTCGAAATCGGGCCATTTCTCGAACGCAAACTCCTTGCGGAATACGCCTGGAGAAATGTTGCGTGCGATGAGTGCAGCCTCGATGGGCAGCGTGCCCGAGCCACACATAGGGTCGATGAAGTCGGTTTCGCCCTTCCAGCCAGTCATCAATATCATACCTGCTGCGAGCACTTCATTCAATGGTGCCTCCACACTTTCTTGTCGGTAGCCACGACGGTGCAGCGATTCGCCGCTGGAGTCGAGCGACAGGGTAGCATTGTCTTCGGCTACGTGTATGTTCAGACGAATATCTGGATTGCTGACAGAGATGTTCGGGCGTGTGCCTGTGTTTTCACGGAACTGGTCTACAATGGCGTCTTTCACCTTGTAGGTAACAAAACGTGAGTTCTTGAACTCTTCCGAGTAGACCACCGAGTCTACCGAGAATGTCTTTCCCTTCAGAATATACTTGCTCCAATCTATCTTTTTCACTTCATCGTACATATCTTCTGCGCTCTTTGCCTTGAAGTGTGCGATTGGTTTCAGTACTCTTATTGCGGTGTGCAACTGGAAGTTAGCGCGGTACATCATTTCCTTGTTTCCTGTGAACGACACCATTCGCCGTCCAATCTGCACGTTGTTAGCACCCAGTTGGGTGAGCTCTTGAGCCAAAACCTCCTCAAGTCCCATAAAGGTTTTGGCAATGAGTTCAAATTCTTCCATTAATTTGTTAGTTAAAACTTTCATCTTTCTGCGCTTCAACACCGTTTGCGGCATTGCAGACGAGATGCTTTTCTATTATTTATGATTGTTATTTCTGCTTTTCTGTTTGTTGTTTCAGGAACATTCTTACAGCCGTTCCATCGTGTCGTTACCATTGTATGAGCACAGAACAACGGTAATAACTGTTGCAAAGATAATGATTTTCAGCGAAAGAACAAGAAAGTTGCACAAAAACTAACGATAAAAACAGACTTTTCCGTAACTGAAAACCCCACCGCCGTGCAAGCGATGGGGTTTATTTCTGAATGTTCAGCTCTTCAACGAGGGCTATCCAATAAATTTTACGTTTAACCGAGATACTTCATCAGCACTCGTGCATTACCACTTAAGCGGATTTTTTCGATTGCCTTTTCACGAATCTGGCGCACACGTTCGCGTGTAAGCTGCATCTCCGTGCCGTATTTCCTCCAATGCCCGATACGCTGATAAGCAGCAAAAACAATTCCCTCTCCTGACGGGTGGCAAATCCGTATAACACATACGCATCTTCACGGATGGCCTCATATATATAGAGTTTGACCTCCTTTTTTCCCTGTACGGCAGAGTAAGTGTTCAACGACACATTAATTCCATATCCTAATCCATTACACTCTACAACCACCCACGCCGGAGTAGCATCCACAAGTTCTCCTTTGATATATTCAATCATGTTTTTCTAACAATTTATAAAATGGAGAACAAAAATAACGATAAGAAAGTTATAAATTGTAAGTTCAGCCAGATTTTTTTGGAATTCGTGGCTTTATTGCTTGTTTGGAATGATTCTAATTCTGTATTTTTGCGCCAACTAAAACGAAACAACTTAAAACAAATAAGAAATATGAAAAAGATTAGAGCAGCCGTAGTAGGTTACGGAAACATCGGAAAATTCACACTGGAAGCGCTTGAAGCAGCTCCTGATTTTGAAGTAGCAGGTATCGTACGCCGTAATGGAGCAGAAAACAAACCTGCAGAACTGGCCGATTATCCTGTAGTAAAAGATATTCGCGAACTGAAAGATGTAGATGTAGCTATTCTGGCAACTCCGACCCGCAGCGTAGAACAATATGCAAAAGAAATCCTTGCATTAGGCATCAACACGGTAGACAGCTTCGACATCCACACTCAGATTACCAGCCTGCGCCGTTCTTTGGGTGAAACAGCAAAAGCTCACAACGCAGTAGCCATCATTTCTGCCGGATGGGATCCGGGAAGCGACTCTGTAGTACGTACGCTGCTGGAAGCCATCGCTCCGAAAGGAATCACTTACACTAACTTCGGTCCGGGCCGCAGCATGGGACACTCTGTAGCCGTTCGCGCCATTGCCGGAGTAAAAGATGCGTTGTCTATGACTATTCCGGTGGGAACAGGTATTCACCGCCGTATGGTATATGTAGAACTGGAAGAAGGTGCAGATTTCAAGACAGTAGAAGCAGCTATCAAAGCTGACCCCTATTTTGTAAACGATGAAACACACGTTATTCAGGTTCCTTGCGTAGACGACCTGAACGATGTAGGTCACGGTGTAAACCTGGTTCGTAAAGGTGTATCAGGTAAGACTCACAACCAGCTCTTCGAATTTGACATGAAGATCAACAACCCGGCTCTGACAGCTCAGGTACTGGTTTGTGTAGCTCGTGCTTCTATGAAGCAGCAACCGGGATGCTACACCATGATTGAAGTTCCGGTTATCGACCTGTTAGCAGGCGACCGTGAAGAACTGATTGCTCACTTGGTATAATACATAATCTTTAACGCTACGGGCCGACTTGTCACACAGATAAGCCGGCCCGTTTTCATTTATACATCTTATAACCATTTCTTCACAATCTCCTCCGTACGCTCCCACAGTTCCTGCTGTTGCACATGAGGAAGATACTTCCCGGATAACCTTACAGCACGTCCGCTTACATTCAATGTACCGGTACGCTTGCCTGCCTCTTCATCCAGCAGCAAACCGATTGCCGTGGCTGCCCCTTGACGAGGTGTCCGGATAAACGGCCGGAAGAAAATATCCGTCAAAGGGTCAAACCACATGTGCATAGTGATAATATCCGTCGAAACAATGCCCGGATCAGCCGCATTCACCACAATTCCTCTCTCCTTCACACGAGCTGCCAGTTCAAGCGTAAAAAGCGTCAATGCCAATTTTGTATTACTATAAACCGGAATTCGCCAGAAACTCCCTTTCTTTCCACGCAAGAAAAAGTCCGGAAAATCCAATTTGCCGATTGCATACGTACACGACACCATGTTGACCACTCTGCTCCCCTCTCCCATTAGTGGAAGTAATTTGCGTGTCAACAGATAAGGCCCCACATAATTCACACTCACCGTACGCTCCAGTCCATCCTCCGTCAGTCTGCGACCGGTTTCCATCGTCCCGGCATTGTTCATCAGCAATGCCAGTCTCTCCCCACGGGCACAGAGTCGCTCCGCAAAGTCAGCCACAGAAGCCAACGAAGCCAAATCAATGTACATGACCTCCACCTCCGGATTCCCCGTTTCCTTCACCAGCCACTCTCTTTTAGCCTCAGCCTTTTCCCTGTTACAGCAGGCCATTATCACCCGATAACCAGCCAACGCCACCGCACGAGTAATCTCTGTTCCCATTCCTCCGTCGGCACCTGTAATCACTGCTAATTTACGCTCCATCTCATCCCTTGCTTTCAATTCGTTCGATTTCTTTCTTCAGACAAGGCGGCAGTTCCTCCTGCAAATGCTGATGACAAGCCATGTCCAACGTGTACATACGGGCAATGCAATAATTACTATGACGACAATTGCACCGTGCATTCTCTTCCCGTCGCATACGATTCACAAAATCGGGCTCATTCAGCAGGGCACGCCCCATCTGTACCGCTTCAAAACCATGATTCAATACCTCCTCTATTTTCTGTCGCGACACCAGACCTCCCACATACACCAACGGTATGTCCAGTGCCTCACGAAACTTCAAGGCATCTTCCAGAAAATAAGCCTCACGGAAAGGAACAGAGGGAATCATGTATTTACCTACCAGTCGTACGCCATACTTCAACCACCAACAAGTCATGTAGTGCGTCATGGTTCGGATAGGCATCTCCCCCCGCATCACATACATCGGTGCCTTACTGACAAATCCGCCGCTCAGCACCAGCGCATGTGCTCCCAATTCCTGCAGTTTCCGTGCCACTTGTAACGACTCATCCAATTCCATACCTCCCCGAAAACCGTCGCGCATATTCATTTTCACGAGTACAGCCATGTCATTTCCCGCTGCTTTCATCACTTCCTCCATCACCATCTCCATGAAACGCATACGGTTCGCTAACGTTCCGCCAAATTCATCCTTCCGGTGATTGGTAGAAGGGGAAAGAAACTGACTAATCAGGTATCCATGCCCGGCATGTATTTCCACCGCATCGAATCCTGCTTCACGCGCCAAACACACAGACCGTCCGTAAGCCTTCGCCATTTCCGGCAATTCATCGGCACGCAACCCACGCACAAAAGTAGGTGAATACAAATTGAATCCGCTGCTTGCTCCTACCGGAAGGCATCCGCAAATACTCTTATGCGACATATTACCACAATGCCCCAGTTGAATGCTTGCTGCAGCCCCTTCGGCATGTACCGCATCCGTCAGCTCACTCAGCCCCGGCACAATCTCCGGCCTCATCCACAACTGCCGGTCGAATGAAAGTCCACTACGCGTCACGGCTGCATACGCCACCGTAGTCATCCCCACTCCACCGGCAGCCACCGAGCGATGATAATCCAGCAATTGCGGTGAAGGCACATTTCCCGGACACATGCTTTCAAATGCGGCTGAACGAATGCTACGGTTGCGCAGTGTCAGCGGCCCCAAAGTGACCGGAGTAAATAAAAGTGAATCCATCTTTCCTCCTTTCCCTAATATATATAAGGTATAATTCTTTTTCTGCTGCCTACCGCCTGTTTTCCGAACTCCTCACAATAGCGTTTGTAAATGGCATCGGCACGCGGCACCAAGTTGGCAGCTGTCCACCACACAAACACCCAGGCCGCAGGAGAAGCCGTCAGTAAGGCAAATCCAGTCCATTCCACCAGCTCCCCAAAGTAATTGGCAGAAGTCACATAGCGATAAAAACCTTTCTCCGGCAGGTAATGACGCGTATCTCCCGGCTTCCGTAAATTCCGTATTACATGGTCTGCATGCAGATTAATGGCCATTCCTATGAAAAATATCGCGGCTCCTACCCAAGGTAAAGGATTTATCCAAAAGGTGGCCGGTTCGTACATTCCCGGCAAAGCACAACTGAAAAAGCTGGCTGCCAACAAGGTCGCATTGATTACATTGAAAAGTATCCCCATCGCCATGATAGCCAGCGGCATCCGGCTCTTCCCTTTCATCAGTAATGGAAAGACAAACGAACGTTGGAAATAATGTAGCATGAACAATCCTACGAATATGACCTGCGGAGTATACGCCTCTACTCCTGCCTTCCACGCCCAAAGCCCCATTGCCACAAATGAAGGAGCTTCCATCAGTACCCAGCCTACTTTGTTCGGCACAGACCATCCCCACGAGCGGGTACGAAACATGCCGTACCCGGCCTTCACAAAATAAAGTGCTATAAAGACTATCACTGCCAGAAAGGACAGGACATATAGCATGATTTGATAAGTTTCGTAATTCATAGCATGCGGTTTTGCCTTTGAAGATACAGAAAATATCTGTAAAGAGGAAAAACAGCACGCTTTCTTCTTACTTATCAACCATTAATTATGAATTACTTACGGTTTTCTCTTTTTCAACACTACGTTTTCAAATCTAAAACAGTAAAGAGTAAAAATCCCTGCATTTCTCACCAAAGGCGTCAGAAATACAGGGATTTAAGTGTATCTGTGAAAAACTTACGTCATTCCACCGTTACAGACTTAGCCAGATTGCGTGGCTGGTCGACATCCATTCCACGGCAAACTGCAATGTAATAAGCCAGCAACTGCAACGGAATGGAAGCTACTAACGGATCCAGACATTCCAGCGTAGCGGGAAGTTCGATGCTGTAATCAGCCAAGCTACGGATAACCGTGTCTCCTTCGGTTACTACGGCTACTACTCTTCCCTTGCGAGCCTTGATTTCCTGAATGTTGCTCAACACTTTTTCGTACAAGGGCGACTGTGTGGCCACGATGACCACCGGCATTTCGGCATCAATCAGAGCAATAGGGCCGTGCTTCATCTCAGCTGCCGGATAACCTTCGGCATGGATGTACGAAATTTCCTTCAGCTTCAAAGCTCCTTCCAAGGCAACCGGGAAGGCATATCCGCGACCTAAATAAATGAAGTTGCGAGCGTATGTAAACATCTTTGAGAAATCGGCGATGAACGAATGCTGCTTCAAGACGGTCCGCATCTTTTCAGGGACGGCGACCAGTTCTTTCACCACCCGATGATATTCTTCCTCCGAAAGTGTACCTTTTTCACGCCCCAATGCCAAAGCCAGCAGGGTAAGCACGGTAACCTGTCCGGTAAAAGCTTTCGTAGAAGCCACTCCGATTTCGGGCCCCACATGGATATAGGAACCGGTATCCGTAGCACGGGCAATGGAAGAACCGATGACGTTACAGATGCCATAGATAAAGGCTCCCTGCGACTTGGCCAGTTCAATGGCAGCTAATGTGTCGGCAGTTTCTCCGCTTTGGGAGATAGCAATCACTACGTCATCAGGATGAATCACCGGATTGCGGTAACGAAACTCGGAAGCGTATTCCACTTCCACCGGAATGCGGCAGAAACTTTCAATCAGTTGTTTGCCGATAAGTCCGGCATGCCAAGAAGTACCGCAGGCTACGATAATAAAGCGTCCGGCACGCAACAGTTGTTCCTTGTAATTGGACACAGCGGAAAGGGTGACCGTACAAGTGTCCGTATTCACGCGCCCACGCATACAGTCGCTGATGCAGTCGGGCTGGTCGAAGATTTCTTTCAGCATGAAGTGGGGGAAACCTCCTTTTTCCAGCTGCCCGATATTAAGGGCTACAGTCTGTGCCTCATGCGGACACTCTACATTATTCAGGTCGACAATCTTCAAGGGAGCATCTGCCCGCAGTACGGCTATTTCTCCGTCAGAGAGATACACCACCTGATTGGTGTAAGTCACCATAGGAGTAGCATCGGAAGCTAAGAAGAACTCTCCCTCGCCTACTCCGACAACTAACGGACTACTCTTGCGGGCAGCAATAATCTCGTCGGGATGCTTACGGTCGACCACTGCAATGGCATAAGCACCGATGACTTCCCGCAAAGCTAACTGAACGGCGGTCAGCAAGTCCAAATTTCCTTGCTGCTGGATGTAGCCAATCAACTGCACCAGCACTTCCGTATCGGTACTGCTCTTGAAGGTGCAGCCCTTGGCCTGCAGCTTTTCTTTCAGCACAGCATAATTTTCGATAATCCCGTTGTGTACCAGTGCCAGATCACCGTTCTGGCTGCAATGCGGATGGGCATTTACCGTACTGGGCTCTCCATGGGTGGCCCAACGCGTATGGGCGATTCCCACACAGCCGGACACATCCTGCCCTTCGGCTGTCCGTTCCAAATCGGCTACTTTTCCCACAGACTTATACACATTCAACTGATGAGTGTCGCTCATCAAGGCCGATCCGGCACTATCATATCCGCGATACTCCAGGCGCTTCAGGCCTTCTACCAATATCGGCCAAGCCTTTCGCTTTCCGATATATCCTACAATTCCACACATGTTACTTTTAACCTTAAAATATTATAGAAATCTACCTAATCTGTCAGCGAAATTACGATTTCTCACAATATAGAGGGAATTTAGGGAGAGATTTTCTATGAAAACACCGATTTTTATATTAAATTAGTACCGCAGTTTCAACTTTACGAACGATTTGTTTGTTTATATAGAAACAGAATTGAAATTTATCAACTTTAAATCAAGAAAAAAATGAAACATTTACTTCCTGAACTTCCTTATCAACTGGAAGCACTGGCTCCGAAAATGAGCAAAGAAACACTGGAATATCATTACGGAAAACATTTGCAAACGTACATAGACAACCTGAACAAATTGATTGCCGGTACGCCTTACGAAGAAAAAACGCTGGAGCAAATCTTGCTGGAAGCGGAAGGGCCGATGTTTAACAATGCAGCCCAGACCTGGAACCATACGTTCTTCTTTGATACACTGACTCCTCAGCAGCCGGAAATACCTCAACCTTTAGCAGATGCGTTGACTCGCGATTTCGGTTCGGTAGAAACTTTCAAAGAGAAGTTTACACAGGCAGCCACCACGCTATTCGGTTCGGGATGGACTTGGCTGGTGAGTGACAAAGACGGACATTTGTCCATCGTCAGCGAATCGAACGCCGGAAATCCGCTCAAGAAGGGACTAAAACCGCTACTGGTTATCGACGTGTGGGAACATGCCTACTACATTGACTACCGCAACCGACGGGTAGCTTTCATCGAAACATTCTGGACACTGGTGGACTGGCAGAAAGTAGCTGCCCGTCTCTAAGATATAAATCGGGGCCTCGGCAAATGAGCGGAGGTCCCGATTGTTTTATCTGTTTTTACACACTATGAAAAATTATTCGGTCTTAATGTGATTCACCGGATTTTCACGAACGGCTCCCCAACTGATGAGACACACGGAGCCTAAAGAAATCAAGGCTACCAACAGAAAGGCAACGCCAAACACGCCCCACATCGCCATGGGTGAATAGTGCAGGATACCGTCTATCTGCTGTACACCGAACCACGCCAAAGGAACGGCCAACAGCATGCCTGCCAGCAAAGACAGCAGGGAGAAACGAAGCAGTCGTGCCCGTTCCATACCTGCACTGGAACCAAAAACCTTTCGGATGGCCATGTCGCGCTTGCGCTGGCTGATGAAATAAATGCTCATGGCGGTCAGTCCCAATAGGGAAATCAATAGAGCTGCACACGTGAAGGCCACAATAGTAGTACGCATGTGCAACAAATCTTTGTAGACTTCCTTGATTTCATCGGCATACCATTTAGATTCAAAGGGAATACCCTCCACCACTTCCGAAAACAAGGCATCAAGTTCTCTCTTATATGCTGCCTGATCGCCTTCAATGGTTTCTACCAGTACGTTCCAGGGCCTTACTTTGTCCGGATGCTCTACTGAAATCATGGTGGGTGACTGCGGAAGGAGAATGGAACCGAATTTGATGTCGGCATACCGTCCGCCTACAGCATACTGGCGGCCATATTCATTCCGCAATTCTGCCGTACGCGCGTAATCCAGCTGCAAAGAATCGAACGTACTTTCGGAGAAATACATGTTCCCCCATTTCCGTGGAAGTTTCCTATCGTCGAACACCTGGATGTGAAAGATGTCCAAGAAGGCTGAATCGGTACGGAACACCTGAAAACTGACATTTTGAGGTATCCCGTTGTTGTCGTAAAGCTGGGTGGTATTGTTGTTTCCCCGGTTTACAGGCGTACCGGCGGTCAAGCAGACATTCTTTACAAAGGGCTTCTTACGGGCTTCGTCACGAAAAAGACGTATCTTCTCAGAGGAACCAACTGTCATGGCAGGATAGTCGAGCACATGACCGTACGTATAGCCCAATGGTTCACGAAGAATCCGGTAGATTTGTGCGGACAGATAGAGGGTGCAAGTCAGCATGGCTACGGTGAGTCCGCTCTGTACCACATACAATGCCCGAAGGTACACCGCCTTGGTTTTCCGACGGAAAGTGCCTTTCACCACATCCAGCGGATGGTAGTGAGAAAGCAGAACAGCAGGTACCACTCCGGCCAGCAAGGAAAGCAGAACAATGCCTATCAAATAGATTAGCAAAGTGATGGCGTTTAAGTCGCCCCAGATGTCCAGCCGTGTTTGCAGCAGGTCACAGGCCGTCGGTTCCACAGCCTTAGCCAACAGCAAAGCCAGCAGAAAGGCTCCTGTGGTAAACAAGGCCGACTCTCCCAACAAACGCCAGAAGATACTCCGTGCGGAAGAGCCCAGCAACCGGCGGGTAGCCATTTCTTTGGCACGATAGCTTACTTGTGCCACGCACATGCTGACGTAATTGAATACAGCCATCAGCAGAATCAGAATACCTGCCACTAAGAATATCCAGACTTTCACCGGATTGTACTGACGTAGCTGAAGACTTATTATTTCGGAGAAACACACGTCTTTCAACGGCATCCAGAATGCCTCACGGAACAACTTATGCTGATATCCCCAGGAAAAGGTTTTGAGAAAAGACAGCATATCGGCAGCTTTCTGATCGGGATTGACACCTTGAGGAAAACGGACCAGTATCGTCGTCCCTCCCATGTTGTTCATATCCGGATTGCGCATACTGCTTCCCCAGTTCACAAAATCCACATAGTCGAATGGTACAATGGCTTCTACCTCATCGGGGATAACAGAGTTATCAAAGTCTTTTATGATGCCTGTCACTGTGTACATCTCCTTCTTGTCTGCAGACAAACGAAGCATCTTGCCTTCCGCAGGTTCATCCCCAAACAGTTTACGGGCAGCCGATTCGGTCAGCACGATGCTATGTGCATCGACCAGTGCCTGTTCCGGATTTCCCGACAACAGCGAATAGCCAAAGAAACGGAGGAAATTATCTTTCACACAATATATTTCGAGGCTGGTTTTCCGGTTTTCTATTACCGCATAACTCCCCGAGTTACAAGCTTCAGCATTCACAGCGCACCAGTCGGCCATTTCCGGATAACGGTTGGCCAGCCGTTCACCCACCAGGTAATTGCTGGCGCTATATTCCTCGTTCGACAACACATAAATATGCTCGATGTCCTTTATATCGCTGCCCACAGTGAGCTGCCGCACCACCATATTGGCAATGAGCAGCACAAACATCAGAGAGATGCCCAGTCCTGCCACGTTGACCAATGTAAACAGCTTGTTGCGGTGAAGATAGGTAAAATAAGTTTTCAGTCCTTTCATCGTATTTTATAGTTTTATGTGTTTATTCCGTCTTAATACTCCGTACAGGGTTTTCATTGGCATTCTTCCAGCACTGGAATGTCACTGTCAGTACCGTAATGAGACTGACCAGCAGGAAGGAGGCCACAAATACCCAGGCACGGATAGGCGTCTTGTCGGAGAAGCTTTCCAGCCAGTCGTGCCCTATCCACCAACCAAAGGGAACTGCCAGTACGAAGCAGACCACCAGCATAACGAAATAACGCTTGGTAAACATATAGAGAATCTCACCAGTGGAACTTCCCATGATTTTCCGGATACCAATCTCCTTCCGGCGGTATTCGCTTTCAAATAAGGTCAGTCCGAACACGCCTATCATGCTGAGCACGATGGCAATCAAGGAGAACAACAGAATCTGACGGGTGAAACGCAGTTCCTGATGATAGTTCTGGTCAATCACCTCATCCATGAAACGGAACTTGAAGTCACGCCCCGGAGCTATCTTTTCTGCGGCCTCTGTCAAGCGGTGAATCATGTCCACCTTATCTACCCCCGAAGCCACCCGGATGTTCAAGATGCTGTTCGCATCCCAGACATCCCAGTCCGCATAATCTTTTCCGTAAATGAAGAAGGCCATCGGCTCTACGGCATCGTTGTTGCGGAAACTGCAGAAACGAATATTCTCACAGAATCCGACCACAGGATAATCACCAAGAGTAGCGGGTTCGTCCACCTTCATCCAGGGATATTTCTTCCGGGCTGCTTCGTTGAAAATATACACATCTCCGTCGCCCGGTTTAAAGTTCCTCCCCTCAGTAATCTTGATGCCAAGCACAGATAAGTAGCGGTAATCTACCGGAAAACAGACCAACTGTATGTAACGCTCTCCTTCTCCTCTTCCCCACGACATGTAGTTATCGGCTGAACTTAACACGAACCTGGAAATCGAAATGCCTTCTATACCCGAAAGGCCGGACAATTCACTGACAATCGCTTCCCTGCGATCGAGATATTCATAAGGAATCGCTCCCACCAGTACGACCTCCTTGTCATAGCCATAGTCGCTCTGCTGAATATAACGGCTCTGCAGGTACATGATGCCCACGGAGATAATCAGCATGAAAGAGACAAAGAACTGGAAACAAACCAGAAACGTACGCAGCATCTTTCCTTTCGGGGAAAGACCGAACGAGCCTTTCAGTACCAGTGCCGGCGGAAAAGAGGTGACGTAGTAAGAAGGATAGGCTCCAGCCAGCAAGCCCATGCACACGGCCATTCCGCCCAAAGCTATCAGTAGGTTCGGATGATTCATCAAAGAGAGGTCTGATGCCACCAAGGTATTCAGGGAGGTGTCTTGCAACAGATAGAGCCAGAGCAAGGACAACAGGAAGCCACACACACAAACCAATACGGATTCTAACAGCAGATACATCCGCAAGGAGAAAGTGGAAGCCCCCAACACCTTTTGGGTATTGATGGAACGTAACCGCATGGGAGTTTCTGCCAGTGAGAAGTTCATGTAGTTGACTGCTGCTGTAAGCAGAATCAGCACCGATACACACAGCAGCAGGTACACGGCGGCCTTGCTGGTAGCCGCCTTGTTGCCCACCGTAGAATAGTGCACTTCGTCCAGCGGTGTAAAATGAATGAAATTCTCCCAGTCTTCCTCTCCCTCTCCGCTAATCAGGTCTCTTGGAATATTCAGCTTGCAGCTTTCGATGACCGACCGCTCCACATCGGTCAATGAAGCTGGACTGTCAAGCCGGATATACAAGGCATAATTCCAGTTTCTCCAGGAATCTTTGTTCAGGTTCGGGGAGTAGGAGGAAAAAACACAGTTTCCTAACTGGGAGTTTTCCGGCATGTCCTGATAAACTCCTCCTACCACCAACGGCTGGTTACGAGATTTACGGTCTACGTAGATGGTCTTGCCAATGGCATCCGTGGTACCGAAAAAGCGACGGGCCATGGATGCGGAAATCAGGGCATGGCCGGGTTCATTGAGGGAGGCGGTTGTACCGCACACCATAGTAGGCTGAAATACCTCCAGGTAATCACCAAATCCCGTAAACCAAGGTTCAGAGTAAATGTGTTCGTCTACCTCAAAATCATTGAGAGAGTTTGACAATGAAGTAACTGAAATGGCCTGTATGTGTGGAGAAGAAGCTCCCACCAGCTCACAGAAAGGACGAGCCAGCCAGATTTGCCAGCCGTAATCTCCGCCTGCATCCACTTCTACCCGGTAAATACGATCGTGTGCCGGATAGGCTTTGTTGTAGTTATAGTCGTAGTCCACCTGCGTCAGAATGACGAAACAGGCCGCAAAGGCAATACTCAATCCTAACAGATTCAATACGCTGGCCGTAAAGAAACGCCGGAAGGTATGCGAGAAATTTCTAAAAAGTGTGTTCATGAGTGGTAAGTGTTTTTATACTGCAATTACGAAATTTATTCACCGACTTTCAACCTCCGGGTAGAAACGCTACCGATTCCGTCTTTGGAGATTTGAGCCGATTTAGCTTTTCCACTTAAAGTGAGACTACCGACACCTTCTATGCTGGCATCCAGGTGTTCGCAATCTACGGCCAGTTCACCGCTTCCTACACCTTCCAGACTGACTTGCACATTCCGGGCATGCAAATCGGCCACGTGCAGACTGCCCACGCCTTCCACATCAAACTTCACATCCTTCAGGTTCAGGCGGGACTTGCAATTGAATGAACCAACACCTTCAAAAGCTACTTTCTGCAAATCGGGTGCACTGATGTAAATAGAGAGTCCGTTCACGTTTCGGGTAGTTTTCTTTCCTTTCTCAGCCCACGCAATCAGCAATACTCCGTCTTTCACCGTACACTTTGTCTGGTTTACCCATTTCTTTTCTCCCTCTACACGAAGAGAATAGGTATCCGACTGAGTAAAATACACACTGGCCACACTCTCCACTTCAATGGAATGGAAAGGATTCACACTGCGGGTTTCACTTACTTTTTCTTCGTTACCACTTCTTGCACTGGCACAGTTTACACACATCAAACCCATTACCAAACCTGCCAATATACGTACTATCTTTTTCATCACAATTTATTTTTTAGTTTAACACCAATACTTCATTATCTTTATAACTCTCATAACCTGAAACGATGACGCGTTCGCCTTTTTCCAGTCCTTCCAGCACCTCATAATACTGCGGATTCTGACGTCCGATGCGGATTTTACGACGATAGGCCTTCTTCCCATCCTTGTCGACCACGAAAATCCAGTTTCCTCCGGTCACTTGGAAGAAGGTACCCTTCGGAATCAGCACGCTTTCGGTAGGCTCACCCAGCTGCAGGTCGATGTAGTAGGTCTGTCCGCTACGGATGTTCTCCGGACGGTTGCCCTGAAAGATGAAATCCGTACGGAAACGTCCCTCACGCACTTCCGGATACACCTTGCGCACCTTTAAGTTAAACGAAGAACCCTGACGTTCAAAAGTAGCGGGCAGCCCGTTAGTCACACGGTCGATGTAGTGCTCGTCAATCATGGCCTCGATTTTGAAGTCCGACAAATCATTAATCTGTCCCACCATCTGTCCGGCGTTGATATTCTGTCCTAATTCTGCATCCAGCAATCCTAATTCTCCGTCAATCGTAGCCCGTACCTCCAGTTTATCCTTCCGTTCGCGAATCAGCAAGACATTCTTGCGCATGTTCTGCAAGTTATCTTCCATCTGATCCATCTGAATGTTACGGTAAATGGAGTCCTGCAC
>OGYM01001887.1_pt1 | contig 14460 bp, 7 predicted proteins | sample 1576491 | NCBI WGS metagenome assembly OGYM01 (sample SAMEA3541515, study PRJEB24748) | human gut metagenome | biome: human gut; feature: human-associated habitat; material: faeces | place: China | collected 2012 | reverse complement strand
GAGGGAGCCTTTGGCAGAATGGAACAATTCTCCTTCTCGCCAGAGCCTTCCTCCGTGAGGGAGGTGGCATCGCGCAGCGATGACGGAAGGAGTTTCTTTTTGCCACGCGGCAAAAATCTTTGCCAAAATGCCGTATTCCGGTTGCTTTTTGTCTGGGCGGATAGTATAGTGGTGCTGTTCTCGGTGCTGGTGTATGAGCTGGCAGGCCCCACGCTGACCAAGATCGCACTGACTGCCGCTGGAGAGATCCGTCCCGAGGGACGCACCAGCGCCCGTGTGGAGAACAAGCCGGAAGAAGTTGCATAAAAGGTTGTTTTTTGTCGAAATGTCACGCAATCATTGACGAACCATGTTATTTTTTGTATACTGAGTATATCGAGATTGGAACAATTTTCCTGTTGTGTCATGGATTGGCTGCTGCAGGAAAATGAATGAAGGAGATTGGTATACTATGAAAAGTACCGGTATCGTCCGCGGCATCGACGCGCTGGGCCGCATCGTTCTGCCCAAGGAGCTGCGCACCAATATGCATCTGGACACTGACACCAAGCTGGAGATCTTTGTGGATGGCGACTCCATCGTGCTCAAAAAGCATCGGCCCGCTGGCAGCTGCGATTTTTGCGGCGAGGTGGATGAGTCTTCGGTGCAGTTTGCGGGCTACTGCATCTGCCCGGCCTGCCGCCGCAAGATCGGTGCACTGTAAAACACACAAAAAGGAGGCTCTGCTATGAGCCAGATGATCGATTTCACCGTCCCGTCCACTGTACCGGGGCGGACTTTGCATGCCTTCCGCTGTGTGCCGGAGGGTGAAGTAAAGGCGGTTCTGCAGCTGTCCCACGGCATGGTGGAATTTATTGACCGCTACAAGCCGCTGGCGGAATATCTGGCCGGGCGGGGCATCCTTGTTACCGGCCACGACCATTTGGGCCACGGCGGCTCCATCCGCACCAAAGCGGACTACGGCTACTTTGCCGAGCCGGACGGCAACCGCGCCGTTCTGGCCGACCTGCACGCCATGACCGTGCGCACCAAAGAGCTGTACCCGGGCGTGCCTTATTTTCTGCTGGGGCACAGCATGGGTTCGTTCTATGCCCGGCAGTACCTGTGTGAGTATGGCAGCGAACTGGACGGAGCCATCATCATGGGCACCGGCTTCCAGCCCAAGGCGCTGGTGCAGTTTGCCAAGACCCTCTGCCGGGTGCTGGCGGTCTTTCATGGCTGGCAGTACCGCAGCAAGTTCGTGGCCAACATGTCCTTTATGGGCTACAACAAAGGGCTGGAGGGCCGCACCACCCACGACTGGCTCAACCGCGATCAGGCCGAGGTGGACAAATATCTGGCCGACGAACGCTGCACCTTTACCTTCACGCTGAACGCCTACTACAGCATGTTCAGCGGCATCCTGCGCCTGCACGACCCGGCCTTCCTTGCAAAGATGCCCAAAGGCCTGCCGCTGCTGTTCTTGGCTGGCGATGCCGACCCGGTGGGCGAACAGGGCAAAGGCGTGCAGCGCGCCATCCAGAGCCTGAAAGATGCCGGTGTGCAGAACATTGAGTGCAAGCTGTACCCCGGTGCCCGGCATGAACTGCTGGTGGAAACGAACCATATGGAAGTGTTTGAAGATATCGGCAGCTGGCTGGAAAAGCATCTTGCCTGATCTGCCGCATCCGTTTTACCGTCATTCTGAGGAATGGCGGTACTTTTTTGCCCTAATGACTGGCGGCGCTTTTGCCAGCCTGACCGGCAAAAATGCCCGGCACTGAAAGTTTTCCTGATTGCTGAAAAAGTCCCCGGAACCAGCGTTCTGGGGACTTTCTGCGTTTATTTTCAGTTATGCTGTTATGCTTTCTTGGGTGCGATCCAGCCGTCGATCATATTTACCAGTGCCTTGCCGCGGCGGCCCAGAAGCCTGGGCAGCAGGACACGGGCCATGGCCCACACGCCTGCAAAGTTGTACAGGATGATCAGCGCCGTGATGATGCCGGTCCACAGGCCATAGAGCGGCGTTTCGGCCAGCAGCACAAAGGCTTCGATCACCAGCGCAGCCGCATTCACCAGCACGCGGCCCGGATGTACCTGCATCCCGATCATGCGGTGGGCATCGATGGCGCGCAGGGTGAACACCAGCGCAAGGCCAAGGAAGGACGCATAGGTAGCACCCACAGGCCCCCACCACTTGATGAAGAAGTAGTTCATGATGCAGTTGCTCACAGCACCCGCCATCATGGTGATCATGCTGCGGGTGGGCTTTTTATTCACCACATACACGCTGTTCATAAACTGGTTGAAGCAGCTGCAGGTGGAAGCCAGCACAAGGAACGGCACAAAGTGCCATGCATAGTAGTAGTTGGACTTCATAATGTGCATCACCGGGCGGCACAGCCAGATGATACCGGCTGCGCAGCAGAACAGCACACTGGAATAGGTGCGGAAAATTTTGGTAAAGAACTTTGCGCGGCCCTCTTCCTCGGTCACAGCGGAGAGCTGCCATGCATCGTAGAAGATCAGGCCCAGCGTAGTAAGGATGGTGGGCAGGAAATAGCCGGTGGAAAGCAGGCCGCTCCACGCATTGCCGTCGCGGCCGTCCAGACCGTTGCACATCTCACGCACAAAGAACAGATCGGATGCGTTGATGATCCAGAAGCTGATCTGTGCCGGGATCATGGGCAGCGAGAAGCGCAGCATCTGCTTCCACAGATCCTTGTTGATGCCCTTCAGCTCCACATAGTTCCACAGCTTGCCGGTGAACATCAGGAACAGCACACTGGAAAGGTCGCCGCTGATGATGGCCAGCAGGTAGCCGTTGGCACCCCACTTGAAGCCCACCAGATACAGCACGTAGAAAGCCATGGTGGCCACGGTGCACAGCACGCCGTCCACGGCCACCAGCTTGTTCCACTGGCGGCTGCGCACGAACTGGGTGCACAGGGTGCGCAGGCAGCTCATGAGCACATAGATGTAAATGAGCAGGCCATACTGTGCCATATCGGGCAGGAACTGCGCAATGGGCCAGCACAGCACCAGAATGCCAAAGCCGCCCAGAATGGTCAGCAGGCCGTTGGTGAACACCTGTTTTTCGCTGTTGCCCTTGTCCAGACCAAAGCGGATGATGGCGTTGGACATGCCCATGGACACGAACGGGATGAGCAGGTTCGCGTACTGGCTCAGGATCTTGGAAAGGCCCAGATCGGAGATCTCCGCCATTGCATAGGTCAGGAACGGCTGGACGATCAGGGTGAGCAGCTTTGACGAAAAGCTGGAAATTGCAAAGATCAATGTGTTGCCGGCCAGCTTTGAATATTTATCGCCGGACTTTTTTTCGTTTTCCAAGGGAACTTCCCTCCTGTTTTACAATTCGGATGCGGGCCGGTCTGTGACCGCCCGCATCCGCTTTCCCACTATTTAGTCACTTTAAAAGCGCCCGCCGGGCTTTCCAGTCCGGCAGCAGCTTTGCCACCTCGGCCCAGAACGCCGGGCTGTGGTTGGGCTGCAAAAAGTGGCAGTACTCATGCACTACCACATAGATCTGCGCCGCCGGGGGCATATGATACAGCTGCAGCGCAAAGGTGATCTGCCGCTTTGCCATAAAGCACACGCCCCACCGGCTGGTCATGCTGCGCACCTTGATGGTGGGCTTGTGCCCGCCCAGCACTCCGGCAAAGGCCGGGTAGACCTTATCGCTCATGGCCGTAAAATAGGCCAGCGCTGTTTCCTTATCCGGCAGAGGCCGCGCCTCCTGCGCTGCGCGCCGCATGGCACGTTCCCGGGCCTGCTGCACCCAGTCGGCGCGTGCGGCCACAAAGCGGTCTGCCGCATCTGCACTTGTCCGCAGGGGGATGCTCACCGCCACGGTGCCATCCTCCCGCACACGGATGTTCAGGTTCTTGACCCGTTTGCGGGTCAGCTCGTATTGGATGCCGCCTGCCGTGCGCAGCTGTGTCTCCTGCTTTCTGCCCGCCATGAGGTCAGGTAGTCTTTTTTGCCCGGTGCAGCATTTCCAGCGGCAGCTGGGCCAGCACCACGGCTGCAAAGATCAGCGCACAGCCAAAGACTTCCCGCGCGGAAAGGCTCTGGCCGAGCAGCAGCCAGCCGCCCAGTGCGCTGAACACGCTTTCCAGACACATGATCAGGCTGGCAATGGCAGGGTTCAGATCCCGCTGGCCCAGGATCTGCAGGGTGTAGGCCACGCCGCTGGACATGATGCCGCAGTAGAGGATCGGCAGCGCATTCTCCGCGAACTGCGCTGCGGAAGGTGTCTCGAACAGCAGAGCCGCAGTGGTGCTTTCCACCGACACCACCAGAAACTCGGCAAGGCTCAGCCGCACACCGTCCACCTGCGGGGAAAAGTGGTCCACCGCAATGATCTGGAAGCTGAACAGCACCGCACAGCTCAGCAGGAGCCAGTCGCTGGACTCGATGCTGCCAAAGCCGTTTTTCATGCACAGCAGGTACAGGCCCAGCACGGCTACCACCATGCTCACCCACAGCTGCGCGCTGCCCTTGCGGCCCAGAAACAGGCCGAACACCGGCACCAGCACCACGTACATGGCGGTCAGGAAGCCGGCCTTTGCCGTGGACGGATTGATGGTAATGCCGATCTGCTGTGCAGCGGAAGCAGTAAACAGAAGAGTGCCGCACACAAGGCCTGCCGCCAGCAGCTTTTTCTTCTCGGCAGCGGTCTTGGGCTTTGCATCGGTGCCGCTTTTGCGGCGGATGGCATCAAACACCATCACCGTGGGGATCAGCACCAGTACAGCCAGCCAGCTGCGCCCGGCCAGAAAGCTGTAGGCTCCCATGCCGGAACCGGCGCTCTGGGCCACAAAGGCCGTGCCCCAAATAAAGGAGCACAGCAGCAAAAGCAGAGAGTTCTTGGTTTGTGTGTTCATCAGCCAATGCCCTCCACCTTCAGCAGGCCGTACAGGTAGTACTTGCTGGAGTCATAGGAGATGGTCACACGGTACTGCGCCGCCGGATCCAGCCCGGAGATGGTGCAGCGGTAGTTGGTGCCGTCGGTGCAGATATAATAGGTGCTGTCGGCTACATACTCTGCGCCGCCGTCCACCTTTTTCCACACGGCCACCTTGAACCGCTGGGTGCCCTCAGCCGTGCCGCAGCCCATAATGCTCAGCGTGCCGGAGGGCACGGTAAAGTAGCTGGTCTGGCGGCTCCAGATGCCGTTGAACACCGCATACAGGCAGCCATCCGCCGTGGCCGTGGCAAACTTGGCCGAGGGGTCTGCAATGCCCTGAATGATCAGCGGATCACTGGTCTGGTCGGCCCAGCGGGTAGTGTCCTCTTCCTGCACTTCGTCCGAAGTGCCCGCTGCCTTGTGCACGATGCTCTTCAGGGTGTCCTTGCAGCCGGTCAGGCCCACTGCAAGCACCAGCGCCATCAGCAGCACAACGATCCTTTTTTTCATCTTCATACGTTTCCTCACGAAGCAATGCGCTTCTCTTTGTTTTTTTCATCCCTCCGCCCTGTTCTTGTACAGAGCAGATACAGATATAGTATACCGCATTTTTCGGCGCTGTACAAGACATTTGTCCTGTGCCGTACTGCAAGAAAAGCCCCGCCGGGGCTTTTCTTTTTGTGCGGTTTGCCGCCTGATTTTACGTTTCTTTGCCAGTGACCGCCCGCAGGGCAGCACACTCGACAGCGGCCTGCTCCGGCGCACCTGCACCAAACAGACTGCCGTATCGGTACAGCGCCCAGCCACCCGCGTTCTGGCTGCGCAGGTCCTGCACCTGCCGGGCCAGCACATCGCCGGTGCTCCAGCCGCTCACGCTATCCGGGTTCGCGCCGCCGTCACCTGCGCCCACGCGGTACGCGCCCAAGCCAAAATAGAGCGCCACGCCCTCTGCGCGCGGGTACGCCAGCCACGCGGGCACGATGTTCTCAAAGGCAAAGCGGGTGCTGCCGCTCTGCAGCGTGTAGCCATAGCCCCAGTAGATCTGCGGGCAGAGATAATCCACCACCTGTTCTTCCCCGCCCGCTGCCAGCCACGCCGTCACATCGCTGTACTGGCTGTTGAGGTCGTTGTCGGGATTCCCCTGCGGACTGATGCCAAAGCGCAGCGTCGGGTCTGCAGTCTTCACCGTGTCGTGCACCTTCTTGACCAAAGCGTCTAAACCTGAACCTCTTTCCAATTTATCAATTAATTCTTTTCTATCAATAGCATAAGCAATTGCTTGTCTTATATCTTTATCTTTTAAAGCTGGAACTTTATCAAAATTAAAATACAATCTATAATTATGTAAACCAAAATTTTTAACAATTTTAAATTCTTTGTTATTTTCAAAATTTTTTAATAGGTCAACAGGAATTACTGTAATATCAATTTCTCCATTTTGAAATGCTAAAACTTTATCACTGACTGGTATCCATTCTATTGCTGTTGCAGCTGGTTCTAATCCCCAAAATTCATTATTCTTTTCCATTTTATATGAACCTTGTTCTGAATTATATGTCACTAATTTATATGGACCTGACCCCACAATATCTCCTTCTCCTGAAAATTTTTCTGGGTCATCTACTTTCTCCCAAATATGTTTTGGAATTATTCTCATACTACCAATTTTTTCAAGTGCTACTGGTGTATAATCCACTGTATGAATTATAACTTTATTTCCATCAACTGAAACTGAATCTATTAAGTACTCTCCATTTAACATAAGCCCACCTCTTACTGGTGGGTGCTTTTTAAAATATTCCACAGTAAAAGCTACATCTTCTGCTGTTAAATCTTTTCCATCATGCCATTTTGCACCATCTACCAAAGTAAATGTAAAAGTTTTTCCATCTTCACTTACTTCCCATTCTTTTGCTAGCCAAGGAATTAATCCATTCTCATCTTTTTCTAATAATGAATCATAAATTAACTCCATTTTGAAAAATCCTGGTCCTCTATTTTGATGTCTAAATGGATTTGGATAGCCAAAATCTCCTCCTTCTAATCTAAGAACTACTCCATTTTCTTTTGGTTTTGCTACTTCTTTTTTTTCTTTATTGCAAGCAACTAAAAAAAGTAAACATAAAACAAAAATTCCTATAATACTTAGCTTTTTATTTTTCACTCAAAACCTCCTAATATAAAAAAATTTTATAATAAAATATTTAGTTTATTATAATGTATATTGCACTATGATGTCAAATACATTTTTTTATTTTTCTGCAAAAAAAAACTACATAGCTAAATAACTATATAGTCTTTTAGGGAAATAATAATCTATATACACTAGTGTTAGTGCCTTATTTATACACTTACTTGGTAGCCATAAATGTTTCCAGAGCTCCACAAAGGTTCTCTCAACATTTATGGACACCTGTAAGTGATATAAGCTAATTTTGATGAGATTAGAATATAACTCTTAGTCCTAAACCTCCTCTTAGGTTTTCGCCCTTAGTATCATATCCTATATTTGCAGTTACTCCATATCTTGTGTTATCCAATCCAACATTCAAGTCAAATTTTACATTTCCTCTTCTATTTTCTTTTTCTCCTCTTATGTTGAACCAATCTGCATCTGTATGAGCTACTCTTGCTTTATTCTTTCCATTTGCAACTCTTCCTAGCTCATTTTCATAAGCTACTCCTAATGTTGTTCTTAATGCTTTCATTCCAAAGTAGTGTTTAAATCCTAATTCTGCTCCTATTTCTGGTCTTACTGAGAAATAATCATTATGTTTTACTTCTAATCTTACTTCTCCTGATTTTTCTCTTATCTTAGATACTCTTCCATATTCTAGTTTTAATGCTGCATAAGGTCTTAATGTGAACCCTTCACTTAATCTAAATTCTTTTCCTATTTCATTCTTTACACCTATTCCATAAGTATAGTATCTTGATTTTGCATTAAATATTTCATCTACTACTAAGAATTTTCTATGCATTTTATTGTATCCTACAAATATATCTCCTGATATTGTCCAATTTAAGCTATTATTATCATCAAATGGGACTGACTTAAATAATCCTACCTTAGCTTGTAATTGTTCTTCTTTAGAATTTCCAATATCTTTGAACTTAAATCTATTATGAACTATACCAGTATACCAGCCTGTTCCTCTTCCAAGTTTGATATCTTCATTTTCATGAACATAAGCTACTCCATAAGCATTGTATTTATAGTCTATAACTCCTGCTGTATCTGTTTTATATTCACCTTTCATTCCAAAAGTCTTTATCTTATTGGAATCTTTTGAAGGGTTAGACCAAGAATCTCTTAAATGATTAAATTCTTTATCTAAAATATTTCCAGTTGCTTGTACTCTTTGTTGTACATTTGCATATTGATGTCCCATCATTTCATCATAGGCTTGTGTCAATAATGCTTCTTCATTTTTACCTATACCATTAAGTTTATTAAATATCCTCTTTTCAACTGAATCAAGAGCATTCATATCATATCTTTGTTCTAATCCATCAGTAAAATTCCAAGCATTATCTGTTTTCTTTACAAAAGAAGTATAAGGTAACTTTGCCATTGCTACACCTGTTATTTGTCCATAATTATCTAACACAGGAGTAGCTATCCAAGTTAACGAACCAGCTATTGATGTTAATTTAAAGTTTCTTCCTTGAATTTGATCTAAGAAAGGTTTTATTACATCTCCTTTTACAAACCATTGCTTCTTATTAGTTTTTTCTGAATATTCAGTACCAATAATCAATTGACTGTTTATAGGTGGATTAGCTCCATCAATATCAATAGGTTTTGTTCTTCCTAATGTATCTACATAGAATCCTATATCAGACATTCCAAGATTTGATTCTTTTCCTATTAATTTTCCTATTTTTTCAACTTCAGAGTCTGGGATTGGCACTCCATTTCTTAAGAATGTAGGTTTACCATTTTTTACAGTGATTGTAACTCCTTCGTAGTCTTTATCAGTGCCTTTTGCTCCTCTTAATTCTTGTCCTTCTGGATCAGAAGAAATTTTAGAATTAATTTGTTTTTGTAATTCTGCTATATCAGCAGGAGTTACATCTTTCCAACTAATTCCCCAAGTTCCTTTACCTCTTACTTTGATTTCACCATAGTTTTTAATTACTGCATATCTTTCTACATTACCTTTTGAATCTCTTTTACCTCTAATTAGAACTCCATAACTATTATCAGCATCTATATAGATTTTTCCATGGTTTTCAAGAGTTGAACCATTCATTACAGCAACTCCTGCAAGTCCTGTAACATTTTCATTTACTTTTCCATCTCTTCCAGCATAAGAATCTGTTGTTGTTATTGTTCCATAATTTTTAAAAGTAGCTCCGTCATCAACATATACTCCTGTCATACTTTGGATTTTATTAGTTGCTGTTGCTCTGCTTCCATCTAAACTGATAGTTCCTTTATTTTCAACAGTAGTTCCTACACCTTTTCCATACATACCAATAGATTTATTATTATATATTCTAATTTCACCTTCGTTTACAATATGTCCACCATTATCAGCAGCCATTCCTATACCATAAACAATTTTTGAAACATCAGTATATACTTTTCCAGTCATTGGGTCTATATCATCAGTTGCTCCAACTAATATTCTTCCTTTATTTGTTGCCTTTCCTCCTGGTGCATAGATTCCTATATTTCCTTTACCAGTTGAAAAATCTATTGTTCCATTATTTGTAAAATCTCCACCATTCTTAATATAGAAAGCTATTAAATGATTAGAATTATTTGCACTGATATCTCTTTTATTATTGATAATAGCTTTTCCATTGGAATACAAGAACACACTATCATTTCCCATAGTTACAGTTCCTGTATTTGTATTATTATAAATATTAGTTTTATTTACATCAGTGTTATTTAAAATGAAGCCATAAGATTTTGCCCCAATTGAAATCTTAGATGCTTGATCATTTATTTCTGTTCCATTTACTGCATACACACCAGTTGGTTCACTATCTTTTGTTGTTGCAATATGTGTATCAATATCTAATTCACCATTTATAGTAGCCTTTCCATTTTGTTTGTAAATTCCTACACCTTGGTCTTTTACATGGATCTTTCCACCATTCATTTCTACATTTGAATTAGTTGTAGAATAAATACCAATAGATTTTTGTCCAACATCTATTGTTCCTGATGTATGTTTAATATTTGAACTTCCTTCTGCTGTATAGATACCTATTGTTGGCTCCAATGAATTTGCTGAATCAGCAATATTTATATTAGCTTTATTTTCAAAAGATTGACTACCCTTCAAAAATACTCCTAATGTTTTTTTACCAGCTATTGTTAATTCTCCATTATTAACAACAGACTTTGTATTATTTGCATTAGAATAGATTCCGATAGATTCTGCCCCACTTAAAGAGATTTTACTATTATTTATCAAATTAGAGTTTGTTGCTAGAATTCCTCTTGCTTTATCTTTTGTTCCAGTTATTGATTCTGCATTAGAAACAAAATTAGCATCTTTTAGGAAAAGCCCAGTAGAATCTTGCCCTAATTTTATTGTCTTTACTCCAGTTAATGTTGAGTTTCCTTCTATATATGCTCCTGTATAACCATCAGCAACATCCATATCAACTTTAGTTCCTGCTCCATCTAATTGAGCTATACTATTTTTTAGATATAGCATAGTATTTTGGGTTGCTCCTAAATTTCCTAAATGAGAAATAAATTTAGAATTTTCTAAATATGCAAGCACACCTTTATTTGAAAAATTTGCACTTCCTTTAGCAGTGATATCTGAATTTTTTCCATAAAAAGCTATACCATCCTTTCCTACTGTTATCTTAGAATCAGTAGTTAAATTTGTATTTTCAGCATACATAGCAACTGATGGTGACCCAGTCATCTTATCTCCTACCGTTATATTTCCTGTATTTGTTACAGAATTTCTAACTGTATAAGATTGTCCTTTACTATATAAACCGACTGAGCCATTACCTAATGCTATATTAGCAGCTGTTGTCATAGTTAAATTCTTATTATTGGCATTAATTGAATCTTGTCCATTTACTGCATAAATACCAACATTTTTAGTTGCTCCACTTTCAGAAGTTATTTGTCCACCTTTATTTTCTATTTTTTCAGCATTTATCAAATACATTCCTGTTGAAGCATCTCCTAAACTTATTTTAGAATTTGAAGTTGTTTCTATTTCTAATTTATTTGGATCTGGACTAGCAGGAGCTCCTTCATATTTTCTTGTATCTTTATTGTAGAAACCATAAATACCTATTGAATTTTTTCCAGCTTTAATAGTTCCATCATTTTTACCTCTTGCAGAATTTATAAACATTGCTGTTGACTTCTCAGCAGCTGAAAAATCAATAGTTCCATGATTTGCTGCTTCAAAATTCCCTTCTTGCCAAATAGTCATATCATGATTTTTAATTCCTTCTGCCATAAGTCCAATATTTTCCTTAGCTGTAATAGTTCCATCATTTACAGAAGTAACTGTTTTTCCAGTAGCAATAGAAGTTTCTCCATTGATAACATGAGTTAAAACCATTCTAGGTTTTAAATTTTTGTTTCCATTAATATGGACTTTTCCTTCTTCAGAACGAACTTCTTCTGCTGAGTTTCCATTGTTATTGAAATGCCAGTTGTCTACATTAACGTGTGAACCTTTTTTACCATAAACTCCTACACCTTGAATATTTGAGCCCACTAATTCTATTGTTGCATTTCCACCATTAAATGTTGTTTCTTCAGAAGCAATAGCCACAACTCCTTTTGTCCCCTTTAATTTAATAGTATTTGAACCTAAAGTAACTTTTCCTCCTGTTGCTCCAGCCTTTTTAGTTATAAATATTCCTGTTCCAGCTGTTGTTCCATCTCCTATTTCCATATTTCCAGTGTAATTAATATTACTGTCCTTATCAGCAAAAATACCTACTCCACTTTTTCCAGCTGTGATAGGGGTTGTTATATTATAAGGAGTTCCAGCTGTTCCTTGTGCATCTGCATAAATACCTATTGCATATTTATCCTTATCACTTGGATTAGATCTTGGTACTGTATTTCCAACTTTGATTCCCTTTATATAAGATTGAATATCTGTTTCACCTTTTAATAGCAATCCTATTATTCCATCTCCACTTCCTTGAGCTGTATAATCTAATTTTGAAGTATTACTATCCAATGTAGCTTTATCTCCACTTGCTCCTTGTAAATATACTCCAACTCCATATCCTGTAATTTTCCCAATATTAGCTCCAGCTAAGGCACTATCTTTACCATTTACATAATAAGCAACTCTATTTTGATTTACTGTTCCTAAATTAATTTTTGCACCAGCTGTATTAGCTACTTTTCCTCCCTTTGAAACATATACAGCTGAAGAACCATTAGAAACAGTTGAATCTTTTAAAGTGATTGTTCCCACTTTTGAAATATTTGATTTAGGTGCATAAATTCCTGCTGATTCTTGAGAATTGATATTAATATCTCCTGTATTTTCTAAATCTACATCAGTTATATTTGAAGCGTCATTTTTTGCATACATACCCACTGATTTTTTTGTATTTATATTAATATCTTTTGTATTTTTTACACTAGCTGTTTTTCCTGACTCTGCTTGTGCAAACATACCTATTAATGATTCATGTGATGTTGAACCATCAGCTTTACCTAAATTAATAGTTCCTGAATTTTTTGCAGTATCATTAGTTCCATTATTTTTTGCAAATATTCCAACTGACTCTTTATTTTCTAAAGATATTGTTCCAGTAGATGTATTTTCTCCTACACCACTTCCTGTACCATTATCACGAACAAAAATTCCTACTCCACTTTCAGCAGTTACTTTTATCGTTTTATTATTTTTAACAGTTCCAGAATCTTCCCCTAACATTCCTAAAGATTCTTTTCCATTGACATTTATAGTATCATTATTATCAGCAGTAGAGTTTGTATCTTTTGCTAACATTCCTATTCCTTTTTCACCTGATAAAGTAATAGTTTTATTATTTGTGATACTAGAAGCATTTTGTCCCAACATTCCTATTGATTCTTTACTGTTTACATTGATATTACCTGTGTTTATTCCAGTGGCTTTATCAGCTAGAATACCAATATTCTTTTCATTTGTTGCAGCTGAAGCTGTTAAATTAATAGTTCCTATATTTTCAGCTTTTACATTAGCTTTATCAACGGTTGATTCATTTTTAATCATCATTCCAACTGATGATTTATATTCTATATTAATATTTTTACTATTTGATAATGTTAATTTAGCAGTATTAGGAGTTCCTGTTTTAACTTTTCCTAACATACCTGCTGATTCTTCATTAGTAACTTTAATAATTCCATCAGCAGTTTCATTACTTCCAGTTGCTGTAACATTTTTATCTATTTCTACTAATATACCTGCTGATTTTTTTCCTTCAATAGTTATCTTCTTTTTGTTTGTAGCATTACTATTTTTAGCATACATAGCAGCTGATTCATCTTTTTTAGTTGTTATAGAAGCAATTAAATTTGTACTAGTTCCACCATTTTCAATATTTGCTTCATTTCCATACATACCTGCTGAATTTTCTTCTTCTATAAGGATTGTTCCTTTATTTATAGCAGAAGCTTTATTTGTACTAACAAACATTCCTACTGATTCTTTTTTCTTAGTTGTAATTTTTCCAGTTAAATTCTTCACATCATCTTGTTCATTAGTTAAAACAGTAGTTTTATTACCAACAGTAGTTCCAAACATTCCTACTGACTTTTCTTCATTTATTAGTATTTCATTTTTATTTGTTAAAGATGAATTTTCTCCTGCCATTCCAATAGAGACCATTTTATTGGCTGTAATTTTTCCTTCATTGATTAAAGTAGATTCATTTTTACCATAAATACCAGTAGAATATGCAGTATTTAAAGTAATAGTTCCTATCATACCACTTGAATCTTCTTTATTTTTATTAGTAATCTTAGAATTATCTGCTGAAATTCCTACTAATGCATCAGTTTTACTATTAACAGTAGTAGAATTTGTTGTTTCTATTGTCCCGTAGTTTATTACTTCTGATTTTTTATTAGCAATAATTCCAGCTGTTTTTATAGCAGAAAGTTCTATTTTCCCATTTGTATTTTGTGGATTTCCATTAGTTATTTGTGAATATTCCCCTATAATACCTGCTGATGACTCTTCTGTTACATTTATATCTTTTTCATTTCTTACTAGTGATACAACATTAGTACCTGATGTTCTATTATCTTTTACATAGATACCTGCTGAACCTTTTGTACCTACATTAATTTCCCCAGTATTTGCTATTTGCTGTGATGAATTATTTTGTACAGCTTTATCTTCAATCAAACTATATATCCCTACTGATGATGATTTAGAATTTCCACCATTTAAAGTTATCGTTCCTTTATTAAATATAGTTTGAAGTGGAAAAGGTGCATTTTCAGTTATTTTTGCAAAAATACCCACTGAATTAGAATTTTTAACTTCAATAAGATTATTTGTATCAGCACTATTAAATACTGAACCATCAGT
>OGYM01001882.1_pt1 | contig 14468 bp, 16 predicted proteins | sample 1576491 | NCBI WGS metagenome assembly OGYM01 (sample SAMEA3541515, study PRJEB24748) | human gut metagenome | biome: human gut; feature: human-associated habitat; material: faeces | place: China | collected 2012 | reverse complement strand
TGGCCTTGATTGCCACGGCCTCCCGCATATCCTCCTGGGCCTTGCGGTATTCCGCGTAAAGGGCCTTTTTCTTTTCGGCCAGCTCACGGCGAGACTTTTTGAGCGCGTCCATCTTGGGGAGCTTGGCCCCGGCCAGAATATTGTTCAGCGTGACCTTGGCCGCCCGGTAGCTGGCAAGCTCGGCCTCGTGCGCGGCAAGATATTTCTTGCTGTACCGAGCTGCCTTGTAGCCGTCGAACACAGGGCGGGTCTTGGCATAGTCCACTGTGGCAGCCATGAGCTCGGAGGTTTTGGCAAGGGCCGCCTCGGTGTCCCGCAGTTCCCCGGCCAGCGCATGAAAGTGATCCACGGCCCCGGAGGTTTTGGCGGCCAGCGCGTCATAGTCACCCAGCCCATGCTCCCGGAGGTATTGCAGGGCGGCGGCCATCTGTTTGAGGTTGTAGACCTTGGCCCACCGTTCATAGGCTGGGCCCTTGCCCTCGCTCAATCGTGACTGAATGTCGATAATAAGATTGATCCGCTGGGGCGGCGGGGCCTCGTCGGGGATCTCCGGGGCGGGCCGTTCTCCAACAATCACCGCCCGGATGTCCTCGGGATCGTAGCCGTCCCCCAAGGTGGATGCCCGGAGCCGGGTGGGTTTCTTCTGCCCCGGCACAAGGAACGAGATCACGCCGCCCCGCCCACGCTTCACGGCATACCCGGCCCCCTCCATAAGCCGTAGGAATGCCTCGAAGTCGGCGGGCTTTTTTGCCAGCGCATCACCGATGGCAAGGCGAAGCCTCTGCTGTGCAGACGGGGGGCGCTCACCGATCCATTGGCCGTAGTGGAGGAAACGCCCCTTGCTGTGGAGCTTGGGGTTGGTAATCACGGACAGGTCATTCTCCAGACATACCCGGTCAGAGAGCCGCCGCAGGGCGCTGGCCGATCTGAAAAAATCCCGGTATTTGTGGGCGCAGTCCAGCGCGGTTGAATTGTAATAAATGTGGTTGTGGATATGGCGGCGGTCTGTATGGGTGGCCACAAAAAAGGCGTGTTTGCCCTTCGTCCAGCGCATGGCTGTCTCATATCCCACACGGTTTGCCTCCTCGGGGGTGATCTCTCCGGGCTTGAATGACTGGCGGATCTGATAGCACAGCACATCCGCATCCCGCTGCTGTTCCCGGCCCGTGATGGCTTTGTACTTGGCCTTGGAGAGCAGGAACTCCGCATCGGCGGTCATGTGGTCGCACTCATAGCAGGAGATCAGCTCCCCGCCCTCGGTCTTGTCCGTGTTCTGCCCGTATTCAAAACGGTCTTTCAGCGATTGGGCGATGGTTTCCCCCTTGCTGATGTGGTGAGCCTTTAGGTAGGTCGTGGCCATGGATATTCCCCCTTTCCAAGAGAAAAGCGGCGGCTACGCATAGCCGCCGCCTCGCTGCTTCGGGACAAAGTGTCCCAAAGTAATCAGTCCGTGATAAAGCATTTCAAAGAGCAGTTGAGCCCGTCCAGCTTGCAGATCAGCCACTCGGCCACGGCAGGCAGGCCAAAGGGAGAAACGCAGAACGCGATGATCAGCCCCCGGACTCCCCAAAAGGCATCGCCGCCAACAAACCACGCAAACAAGGCGGTCACGGCGCAGAGCAGACACAGAATGTTAAATGCCCACGATGCCAAAGAAAAGATAAATGACAGCACCCCGACTGTGAGGGTCAGAGCCAGAACAAAGGGGGCGGCGATGATTTTCAGAATGATCCGCATGGTTTTATACCTCCTTAAAAAGTTGTTGTTATCCTCTACAATACCATTATAACTCCGTAAAAATGGGACAACAAGGATGCCTTTGGCTTTCTCCACCTCGGGACTCGTCGGCACAAACTGCGCTTGTTCACTTCGGGACAAAGTGTCCCAAAGTTCACCCGCTCCGTTGCGCCTCCTCTCCCCACAAAGTCATCCGACTTTGCGGGGGCCCCATGATCCCCGAAGTTGAGAAAACCGGGGGACGGCACAAGGCCATCCCCCGGACATTCAGAGCTCCGTCACAGCGGAGAGCTTTTTGAGCAGATCGGACAACGGCTCCCACAGGGCCGCATAGTCCTTTTGAAGCTGGGCAATTTCCTCGGGATAGATGCCGCCGTAGGTGTTGGCCTGTATCGCCACTTGATTGAGATTATTTGCACAACGGCGCTGTAAGGACACCAGCTCCCGGATGTCTGAGAGGTCAACATGGAGCACATACCCATTGGGGGCCATCTTGCGGATATAGGCGCTTAGATTGCTGATCCCGGCTTCGGCCATGCGCCCTTGAATAACCTCCATTTCATCGGGGCGCACCCATACATAGATCGGCATACTGCGGACGCGCTTTTTTGTCATCGCTCCTCGCGCTCCCGGCTGCGGCGCTTGTTGGGCGGCTCTTTCACCTTATCCAGTTTCTTTTCCCGTTCCGGGGGCAGAGCCGGAAGCTGGTTGTTCAGAACGCCGTCGATCATGTTGTAGTTATGCTCGGCGGCGATCTCTGCGCTTTTCATGGGATTATATCTTTCTTCCATTTTGATCCTCCTATCGGTCGCCCCGGTCGGGGGCTTTTTTCTTGGGGGCAGGATCGCCCCGGTTGGCCTCGGTCAGAGCAGCGGCCTCCTTCATCTGCTGGGCAATCGGTCGGGGCCTGCCGCAGCTTTCCCGCCGCAGCTCGGAAATATTGGGTGCGGGACGGAGCTCATAGTCGGACGCCTGTTTTTCCGTCAGCGGTTTGGTGTAGGTCAGATGGCCCCACGCCACAAACGCGCCGCCCTCCACGGGGATACGCTGATCGTAGTTGACGATCTCATCCGGGGCGTTATGGGGCGGCTTCGGGAATGTGCCGATGTCCACGGGCCGCTGGGTGGAGTAATACTTGTAAAGGCCGGGGGCCTCGATTTGCACGACTTTGACCTTGTAAAGCCGCTGATAGTCCTGCACCCGGTCTGCAAAGTCCTTTTCCATAGCAGTCAGATCGTTACCGTAATGCCCCCACTCATATTGACGCTGGCCGTTTTTGTCATCGTAACAGGCCCATGTAACATAGGGGGACGGAGCGGTGGGGTGTTCACCCAGCGCAAAGCCCCGGCCGTTTTCCAGCATCACGGCCTTCAGAATGGCATAGCCTTGGTTTTTGTCCATAGACACCTCCTTTTAGACAGCCGCACTTCGGGACAAAGTGTCCCAAAGTACGGCATAAAGATGTTGACAGCATTTTTTCAAACCAGGGGCAGGCCATAGAAACATACGGGCCACCCCTAAAGCGGCCCCAAAAAGCCTTGAGATACCGGGCTTTTTTCGGGCCTAATTGTCAACAGACCAGCCCCGCTTTTTCTTCATGTGATCCCGCTGCTGGCGGCGGTGGGCTTTCTTGGCACAGGCCGGGGAGCAGTAGCGCGTCCTGCCGTCCGGGAGAAAGACGCTGCCGCAGACCGGGCAGAGCCGGGTTTCCGGGGCGGGGCCCTCGGCGGTCAGCCCCGCCTCCAGCACAGGGTCAAGGGGCAGAACGGCATCCCGGAAGTAGCGGCAATAGCTCCCCGTCCAGCATTTCCCCAGCATATAGCACTCGCAGTCCAGCGGTAAGCAGCCGTATTCCCGGTCGTAGTTGGCGCACCACTTTGTCACCAGCGCACGGATTTTTCCCTTTTCCTCTCGGGTCAGCTCACGGGCCACAGCATCACCTCCCGCCCGGCTTGCCCAAAAGCTCACGGTAACAGGACACACAGGCGATGCCCCGCCAGTATGGACAGCCGTGACAGCGGGAGCCCTTGGGTGCCTTGGACGGGGGCGGGGTCTGAATGTGGGACGGCTTTTTCATCATGGCCTCAAAGGGGCTTTTCGTAAAGTTCATGCCTCGTCCTCCTCTCCGGGTTCGGGATCGTCCTCGTCCCACGGAGGGCCGTCATCCTCAAAATCGTTGTAAGCGTCCATTTCTTCCTCGTAGTCATCCTCGGGCGCAGCGGCCTGCTGGTGCTGGGGGCGGTAAATCTTGAAGTCCCCCCCGGCCCCGCCGCCAATGGCGAAGATAGCCAGCACAAGGATCAGCGGCCCGGCCCCGTTCTTTTTCGCGGGCTCCTCGGGCTGTGGCTCCGTGGTAGGTTCGGGCTCTGGCTCTGGGGTCACGCCCGCACACTCGCCCATATTGATGGAGCAGACCGGGCAATCGGTGTTGATTGCACCCACCACGCATTTCTCCTTACAGGTGCAGGCGGGCAGCTCAACGCCAGCGGACTCCATAGCAGCCAGCAGATCGGCCTCGTCCACAATGCTGAAAAAGTAGGTTTCGTACTGTTCGCCGTCCTCGTCGGTGGGCTTGTCGTAGTCGATGACGATATAGAAAGTGTTGCCGCCGCTGGTCTGGACGGAAATAAACTGCTTGTTGGTGTTCTTGTCATAGAGCAGATCGCGGGTCACAAGGTTGCCCTCCTCCGCAAAGCCCGCGCCGGGTTCGATGGTGGGCGCGGGCTCGGGCTCCGTTGCGGGCTCGGTTTCCACCACGGGCTCAGTCTCATAGTCCATGACCTCGTCGCCGCCCCCGGCGTAGGCCGTAACGGAAAAGCCGCATAAAAAAACGACGGAGCAGAGCGCCGCCATCAGCATCCTAAATCCTCTTTTCATTCGCTGTCCTCCTTGTCCTCAGACTTCGGGACACTCTGTCCCAAAGTAGCCCCGCCGCCGTTCTGAATGGACTGGAGCAACAGGGGCAGATCGGTGAGGGAAATACTCATGCCCCGCACGATGTCCACGATCTCGCTGTTTTCCGCCTCGTGCTTTTTCTGTTCCAGCTCCTTCAGACGGGCCTGCTGTTCCGCGATCTTGGCCTTGACCTTTTCAATCTCAGCCTCGATTTTCGCGCTTTTGCTGATTGCCATATTCAAAAATCCTCCTTGTCAATAAAGTTTGCCGTAGGCGTAGAAGTGGGACTGCCAATAGTTCGTGTTGAGATTGGAATAATGGATGGGATCGCCGCAGTCGAGCATCCATCCGTCGCCCACATAGATGCCTACATGAGAAACGCCCGGCGTGTCATAGGTTCCTGTGAAGAAAACCAGATCACCGGGCTTGGGGTTGTTGGTTGGGGTGGAAATGTTGTAGAGCCCCTGGGCTCCCAGCCGTCCAAAGTCCCAGCCACATTGGTTGTAAACATAGCTGACAAAGCCAGAACAATCAAAAGAGGTGGAGGGACTGCTCCCGCCCCACACATAGGGAAAGCCCAAATACTTCTCGGCCTCCTCCAGAATGGCGGCAAAGGTTTCATCGGCCAGATATGCCTCCGGGACATCGTGCTTCGGGGGCGGGTTGGTGTACCTCGGCACATAGCCGGACTGCGGGAACAGGTCGGGGCGGTTGCCCAGCGTGGCCATATAGAGGGCGTATCGGGAAAGCTGTTCCTCGGACATCATGTAGATCGGCACATGGGACAGATTGAAATTTTCCAGCGTCACATAGCAAATGTAGTAGTCATACGGCACTTGGTAAGTGTCCGTGTGGGTGTTGCCCTCCTCGTCCGTCCAAGTGTCGGTTTCCGTCCGATACCGCACCTCAACCTCCACCTCCTCGGTCAGAATGTACTGGCGGTCAAAGAGGTTTTGGAGCGTACCCTGTACCTCGTCCACCGTCCACGCCCCCTCGTGGAGCGCGGAGATCATGGAGATCAGCACATAGGGGTCGTGCTCAATGTCATCGAGGTCAAAATGGTATTCGTCGTAATCGTGGGTGGACTCATAGCTGTCGAGGTAGTCCTGCAGTTCAGCCTCCAGCTCACAATAGGCGGCCTCGGCCCCCAGCATATCCGCGTCCTCGGACGCATAGGTGCTGGCCGCAACCGCGCCCACCAGACCGTTGCCCACCGTCACCATCGAGGAAACACAGGACTGGAGGGAGAAGATCAGCAGGGCGCAAGCCAGACCGATGACCACGCCCACGGGATGCCGCTTGACGAAAGCCACCGTCCGGGCCGCCAGCTTTTCCGTGGTGACAGCCGTTTTCTCAGCGGCCTTGGCCCCTTGCTTTGCGGCCTCCCGCGCCTGTTTCGCATACTGCTTTTGGATACGCCGCTTTTGCAGATACCGGGAAAAGGCCCCCTTGTCCAGCTCAGGATGCTCCAGAGCCGCCGCCCGGTACTGATAGTCCGCCGTAGCCTTGATGTACTTGGACTCGGCTCTTTGGACGGCCTTGGCCGGGTGCTCCCGGATAGTCTTTTTTACATGGCGCGTACCGTGCCGCAGAACAGACTCGCCCACCAGCTCGGAGCGGTGAGCGCCCTCGGTGCCCACATTTTCATGCTCCACCTCATAGATTTTCCCATGCACAAAGCCATGCACACCGCCCAGCGCCGCCCGGCCCGCACGCTTCACGGGGCCGGGACGCTTGGGCGGTTTCTGCTTCGCCAGCTTGCCCCGGGCCTTATCCAGCTTTTCACCCCGCTTTTCCATACGGAGCTTGGACTCCGCCGCCTGTTCCTGCCGGCTCTTGTGTCGGAACTTGGACTTCGGGACATTTTGTCCCGAAGTGCCGTTACTCGTCTTTTCGTTCATGGGTCATATCCTCCGGGCGGGTCGTCAGCAGATCGTAAATCTCACCACGCGGGAAACGGTCAATAAACGGGATGGTCACATTCCCATAGAACAACAGGCCCTCGCCCGAATTGGAGTGGGTGATGTAGGAAAGCTGGTGCTCTGAAATGCCGAGCTGCTTTGCCAAAATCGCCCGGTCACTCTGGGCCTGTGACAGCAGCACCATGAAATCGGTGTTGTCCAGAATGTTTGAGATCTCCGCGCTGGCTAAAAGGTCTTTCACATTTTGCGTCAATGCGCTGGGGACACAGCCCTTTTTACGGAGCATTTTCCAGACGGCCACAAAGTAGCTGGCGGTCAACTGGTCACGGAGCAGAACATGGAACTCGTCGAAGTAGCACCAAGTCGCCACCCCCGCCCGGTAGTTTTCATCCACGGCCTGGGTGACAAATTCGTTGGTAATGTGCATGGCGATCTTGCGGAGGTTTTCACCCATGCCCTTCAGCACGATGCACACCACCCGGTTTGAGGTCTGCACATTGGTATGGTGGTTGAACAGGTTGAGGGAGCCTGTGCAGTAGAGCTCCAGCGCCGTTGCCACCCGCTTTGCTTCGGGCTCCGGCTGTTTCAGAAGCTCCTCATACAAATCTTGAAGCAGGGGCGTTTTCGCATTTTCCAGTCCCAGCGCCATCTCCCGGTAGACCTGCCGCACACAACGGTCAATGACCGTCCGCTCGATGGGCTGTAAGCCCTCCTTGCCGCCCAAGATCAGCTCACACAGGGACAAGAGAAAATCTGCCTTCATGGACAGGGGGCTTTCGCCGCCGTTCATATTCAGTTGGATGTCCATCGGGTTTAGGTGGTTGGGGCTGTCCGGGGCAATCTCGATCACCTGGGCTCCCAGCCGTCGGGCCAGCGGGACATATTCGCCCATCGGGTCAACAATCACAATGCGGTCATTGGTGGTGAGAAATACATTGAGCAGCTCCCGCTTGGCCGCAAAGCTCTTGCCCGATCCCGTTGAGCCGAGGTACATTCCATTGGCCGACTTCAGCTTTTTGCGGTCAGCCATGATGACATTGTGGGAAAGGGCGTTCATGCCGTAGTAGAGCGCCTGCCCGCCCATTCGGAGCTCCCTTGTCATAAAGGGGATGAAAATAGCCGTGGAGCTGGTAGTCATGCCCCGCTGGATCTCCAGCCCGTTATAGCCGAGGGCCAGCGAGGAAACAAACGCCTGCTCCTGCTGCCAGTCCAGACGCTTTAAGGCGCAGTTGTACTTCTGCGCGATACCGCCCACGGTAAACACATCGTTTTCAAGCCGCTGGCGGTTGGGTGCCATGTTCACCACCGTAAAGGTCAGCAGGAACATTCTTTCATTCCGGGACTGGAGGTCGGCCAGCAGCTCGGCGGCGTCCTTGCTGAAAGTGATGAGGTCGGGGGGCAAAATCTCTATGTCGTACCCTGCCCGGACAGCCTTTTTCTGTTCCTCGGCCTTCATGCGGCCAATGTCGGAGATTTTTCCCTTGATGGTCTTAATGGCCTTGAGCTGATCCACCGTCTGAATGTGCATGGTGACGGTCAGCTCCGCATCCAATTCCAAAATCTCGGCAAGGAGCTTGTCAGACAGCTCCGACGCCAAAATCTGTAAATAGGATGCCGCGCCCCAATAGCGGCCCACCCGGAAAGTGCGGCTGTCCCGGAAGTCGAAGCTGTCCGGGGCGATATAATCCTTGGTGCCAAGGCCGTGCTTGGGGATGTCCTTCCACGCAAAGCGGAATGGCTCCCGGTTGCCGGGGTGCATCTGGCTATGGAGCAGAGCCAGCCGATCCCGGCCAGCCAGCGGCTCCGACTGAACGCCCAGCCGATGGAGGTTTCCCATCACATCGGCCTCCACACGCTCCAGACGGGGGCGGGCCTCGGCCACACCCTCGGCAGGCAGGCCAAAGGTGATATACTTTGTGCGCTCAATGCCGTTGTTGCTTTTGGCGATCTGGTTTTTCAGCATAGAGGTGAACTCCTCCCGGACGCTGTTGAAGTGATCCTCGGCGGGCGGGATATTCACCTTGTAGCGGCTGCGGTCACGGGAACGGCGGTTGATAAAGGAAAGCTGGAACGGCAGCGAGCTGTCAAAGTAATTGAGGAATGAGCTCCAGCCGCCAAAGATGGCCGTCTGATCCTCGGTGGACGCCACGGAATAGTTGATGTCCTCGTATTCCACGGTTTTTGTGTAGATACCGCCGGGGAGCTGGCACACGCCGTCCGGGTGCATGGCGATATAGGGAATGGTCTGCTGGGCGGAAAGTCCGGCCCGGCCTTTAGCGGCCCTTGCGGTGCCGCGCTTTTGGGGTTTGCTTCTTGTCTGCAATAGGCTCCTCCTTTCCCGCAAACGGAGCATAGATATTCTGCGTTTTGTACGGTCTGATGCCGGGCCGGGTGAACTTGGCCCGGATGATATTCCGTACCACCTTTTCAAAAGGCAGGCCGTCCCGCTCATACATGGCAAGCATAAACGCCGGGAGCATGACGGCCAGCATGAGGAACATGGCCCCGGTGCTGCCGATAGAGCTCCGGGACAGCAGATAGACCGGGACGCCTACCAGCGCCGCGCCGCCGAAACAGATCAACTGGCGCTTGGTTAAATTAAAGGCGATTTTGGTTTTGATTTTGGATAGGTCGTTAGGTACATTCACATAAGGCATAGGTCAGTTTCCTTTCTGAACCTCGGGACACTTTGTCCCAAAGTCCCGGATCGTGGGCTCTACCTCGTTTCCCCACACATCCCAGCCGGGCGGGGTCTGTCTTGCGAACAGCTCCACACGGGGAAGATTGCCCATGAGGGACACAATCTTGTCACGGGCCTCATCGGGCTTTTTGCTGTGGGCCTCGATGGGAGAAATGATAAACTGGTGGACATTGGCCGCCTGCCGCTTGGGGTGGCCCCGTGTTGCCAGCAGACAGATCTCAGCGTTTCCCCGCGTCCAGAAGCCCAGCCCATAAAACCAGCTATCCGCCTTGCGGTTCTTTTTCAGCCAGACAAAGGCCACGCTTTTATAGGTAAAGCCCCACGCCTCTATGAGCCGCAGGGCCTCCGGGAGCTGGGGAAAAGTCGCCCACAAAAAAAGCGCGCTGTCCGGGGCCGCAAGCTCGGCCACAGGCAACGCGCACAATTCATTGATACTCATTGTCGGGTAATGGTGCTCCGCCGCCCCCTGCAATCCCTTTTGGGTGTATCGCCAAGGGGGATCGGCGTATATGATAGGATATTTACCGATGGTCATTCTCCTTTCTCGCCACGCTCCACGGCCAGCCGCGCCTGTTCAATGCGCTGGGCGGCGGGGCCATAGATGGCCGGGGCGCTTTCAAAGCAGACGAAGCGGCGGCCCGTATTGAGGGCAGCCACGGCGGTTGTCCCGGAGCCAGCGCAGAGATCGGCCACCACCTCGCCGGGGCGGGTGTAGGTCTTGATAAGGTACTCGCACAGCTCCACGGGCTTTTGTGTGGGGTGGGTAGGATGTGCCACCGTCTGCACAAACAGCACATTCCCCGGATAGCGCCGCCCGTCATTGGATGCCGAGCCCTGCCGCTCAAACTTGCCGTAGTTGGGACTGGAGCCCTTGCGGGCGTGTACCTTGCTGTACGGTTCCCCATAAGTAAACTGCGGAAAGTAGGCCGGGGACTTCTGGTAGAACACCAGGATGTTCTCCGACTTTTTCAGCGGGGCGCGGTTGGCATTGAGAAAGCCTGTCCCGCGCTCCTTGTACCATATCCACTCATAGCGGAGCATGGCGAGGTTGGATGCCCCCAGCACCTTGTCATAGGGGCATTGAGCGAAGAACAGGGCCGCACCGTCGGGCTTGACCGCCCAGCGCACCGCCTCCCACAGCGCATCCAGCGGCAAAGGCACATCCCAATAGTTCCGGGTCGTGCCATAGGGCGGATCGGTCAAAAGCATATCCACCGAATGACGGGGTAAGGACAGCAGCCCCTCGATCCCGTCCATGAGGAAAAGTCCCTCCTGGGACTTCGGGACACTCTGTCCCAAAGCGGAAGTATCGGCCATAATCACGCCCCTTTCTAATGTGCGCCAAAGATACTTTTGCTGATAGACCCGGTTTTGAACAGCATGAAGCAGAGCAAAACCGTGTACCCCACACAGCCCCAAATGGCCCCGATGGGGTCGCCGCTGGTGGAGATACCCTGCACCAGCACGCCGTAGATGCCAACGCACAGCAGAATGAGCAAGCCTTGGAAACCAACGGCGAACAGGGATTTTAGGTAGTTCTGGCCCATCTGCCCGACTTCCCGGTTAGATAGGGTCGCCACGGGGATGGGGGCCAGACTGGTGAGCAGTAGGGTAAGAACCCGGCGCCTTACCATATCACTATGGCAGGTTTCCGAGAACTCCCCTCCGAACCGGACTTACACCTCTCGATGTATCCGGCTCTCCAGATGTCAGTCTAACTTTCCTGCGTGTAACTTATCGTGACAGTCGATGCAGAGTGCCATTGTCTTGCGCTTACGCCCAATCATGGCGATTTCCCATTGTTTTCTGCCACTTAAATCTTTGAGTTTTCGTATATGGTGTATTTCAAGCGGCACATTCTCTGCGCCACACCACTCACACCTGTTTGCTTGCAGTCTTTTTATAAGGCTATTACGCCCATAATTCTCAAAAATTCTTGCTACTATATCAGGATTTCCGCTTTCTACTTTAGTGTCCCGGCGGAACCCATTATTGTAAAACAATACCTTTCCGACCTTGCCGTTTTTCTTCGGATATTCCACAACAAAATCTTTCCCTTGACGGTACTTGCGGATAATTCTGCTGATTCGTGTCCGATATTTTCCAGCAAAGGTTTTGAGCATACTGTATCTCATTACATAGTAGAAGTTATTGAGTACAGACACGTTGTTTGCAAGTCGGTAGTAGTTATACAATCCACGGATTTCTGCGTTGTATTGGTTTAGGATTTCCAAATCGTCCAAGTGCAACAGGCGAGTGCGCCGGACAGGCTCCCAAACCTCTTTGTTTCCATTTTGTTTGTCGTATTTAATCTTGAGGGCATTGTAGGAGAACAATCGTTTTACCCACTTATCATGGGGAACATAAAGTAAGACTTTTCCATTGTTTACCCGTCTGGTAGCCCCGGTTTTGGTCTTTTTGTTGTGTTCGCCTTTGGCGATTGTGACCTCATATCCCAAGAACTTCGCAGCGTCGTGTCCATGAGTAATCAATGTCTTTTCCTCGGACATTTCCAGATGGAGTTTGTCCCGGATAAAGTAGCCTACATCTTGTTTAATCTGTTCTGCGTCCTCTTTGCTGCCGATAACTCCGATTAAGAAATCATCGGCGTATCGGATATAGCAAAGCCGTTTATAGCTATCGTCCATCTGGTCGCTATACGGTATAGATTTCAGACTACGCCGAAGTTCCCGGATTTCTGCAATTAAGCCCTCTTTTTCTTCCACGCTCATTCTAGAGATATTTCTTTTAAGCCTTTGTTCTTTTCCTCGGCAGACATCCAATTTCTTCTTGAACGCAGGATTGATTTTACGGCGGTTTCCGCAGTTGAATTTCTCTGCATACTCTGCCATATAACTGTCCAGTTCGTTCATGTAGATGTTTGCCAGGATAGGGCTGATGATGGAGCCTTGCGGAGTTCCGGAATAAGTATTGTGGTAATTCCAATCCTCCATATATCCAGCTTTCAAGAACTTCCAGAGCAGACCGATGAAATATTCATCTGCAATCCGCTTTCGCAAAATAGCAATCAACACATGATGGTCTACGTTGTCAAAACAGCCCTTTATATCCCCCTCAACGAACCACTTTGTCCCCGTAAAATATTTCTGCACATATTTGAGTGCCGTATGACAGCTTCTGTTTATACGGAAACCGTGGGAATAGTCGCTAAAGGTTGGCTCATAAATACTCTCCAAGATGAGCCGCACCACCTCCTGTATCAGTTTATCGTCGAATGACGGTATCCCCAGAGGACGCATTTTCCCATTGGATTTCGGGATATACGTTCTCCTTGCCGGGTTAGGCTGGTAGCTAAAATCCCGCATCTTTTCAATGAGGGCGTTTATCCTTGCCATTCCCATTCCGTCAATGGTTTTGCCGTCTGTTCCGGCTGTCATGTTGCCTGGTTTCGCCTGTATCCGCTGATATGCCAGCAGATAGAATTGTGGATTGTACAGGTTGCGGTATAACCGCTCGTACTTGTAACTCTTGTTACACGCCTTGGATTTTAGGCTTTCCAACACATTTTCAGGACTTCTCATAATGCCTCACGCACCTTTCCTTTTTATGAATTGGTTGACATCCTGCCTCCCTTCGCCATGTAGACGGCTTTCCCGCCCTCGGACTACTACGGAGGCTCCGTTGCCATGCCGGATATTCAGCGTCATCTTTCTTGGGTTTTTACCCCTTGAAATTTATCGCCTTGCGGCATTACGCATAGCCGGATAGTTCCGGCGTTCCGGTTTAGGCAATCTCCAGTTAGACACTTTGGGATAAGCGTATTGTGATGTCGGTAGTGGGTTTTCGTCCTTTTCCGCTTACTGCGGCTGGCTGTCATAAGTATCGTGCGGTCTGTGTTTACCTGTCACATTCCGCTATGACATACGGCGAATACAACCATCCTGCGCCGCCGGGTCGAGTATCCCGCCTCGGACTACCCTTAAAGCAGTTTAGCCTTGCTCCTCATTCACAATGTTGCGTCTTGCCGCTCAGTCGTGGGTAGATGGTTTTCCCAACTCGCGATTTTTCCGATACGCTATTGTCCCCCTTGTGGTTTCCCTCCGGGGTAAATCGGATGACGCTAAAGTGACGCGTTTCACGTCTTTGATACTTTTCTTTACCGGCTTGCTAAAGCCGGATTCCCAAAATGTCCGCGCACCGCCTTTGGATGAAAAGCGGCGCTTCTGGACGCGCTATATATTTCAAGCATACGGCCATAGACAAGGACGAAAATAATGATGTTCAGCGCCCACATGGTCGAGTGAATGAGCATGGACTGCATGAACAGCCCCACAAGGGAGCCAAGGCTCATGCCTTCCAGCGTTGTCTCCAGCGTCGCCAGCATATCCGGGGTGATGTCGGTTGAGCCTTGGATCACGCCAGCGGAGCGGGCAATCACGCTCTGCGACACATCGAACACCGCGTTTACAATGTTGAATGTGTTGGAGAGAATGAGGATGGCCGCCGCCGTTTTGAATATCCACTTAAAAAAGAGCCATGTGTCGATGTCGTGCAGGTTGTTCCTGTCTATGAGCATCTGGATCAGTTCATAGGTTGCAACAAAGGTTAGGATCAGTCCGGCAATCGGTAAAATCACCGTTTCGGATATTTGCCGTATGAGGGAGAAAACCCCAGCGTTCCACGCCGCCGGGGTCGTTCCCACCTGTACCGCGATCTCTCCGACTCGGGTATTCACCGTGTCAAAAAGCCCTGTGAGGTTTCCCATGATCCCCTCGATCAAAAGCCCTTTCAGCCATTCCGTGATCCATTCGGTGAGAATACCCATAAGCCGTTACCTTAAAACAGGCCAGACAGCAGGGGGATCAGAGTGGTGCCAATCACGATGATACCGCCGCCAGCCATGAGCTGTTTTATACCCAATTAGGTGTAAAACTCTGCTCGATGGCGGGCGGCGGCGTACAAAAAATCTATATGGTGTTTTTAAGAGAACCGTCCCGGCGGGACAGGTCAGGCAGTGACCTGTTCCACCTCTGGGATGGGTTTGAGATTAAAATGAATTTCGATAGAAATGTGTCTTGTTTTATCTTCGTCAATGCGCTCATGCACGACGATTTCTTTGATTAAGCGGTTGAGGGTGGCTGCGTCCAGCTCTGTGATATTGGCGTATTCCTGAATGGCTTCCACCCATTGTTTTGCGTCATTGGCAAGCTGGACTTCATCGGACAGCCGCTTTCTGCCCTCGGACACTTTTG
>OGYM01001880.1_pt1 | contig 14474 bp, 5 predicted proteins | sample 1576491 | NCBI WGS metagenome assembly OGYM01 (sample SAMEA3541515, study PRJEB24748) | human gut metagenome | biome: human gut; feature: human-associated habitat; material: faeces | place: China | collected 2012 | reverse complement strand
GCAAAGGGCAAAAAGGCTGACGCATTTATTTCTGCAAATCCTCATGTTGCACTGGCGCACCTGCCCGGCAAGCTGGCGTACTCGCACCGAGACCGTGCCGCCCGCCGGGGTAAACTTGATGGCGTTGGACAGCAGGTTCAGCAAAATCTGATTCAGCCGGGTCTTGTCGCAGTAGACGTCTTCGTCGGTCACGTCCATGACGTCCATGTAAAGCTCCAGCTGCTTTGCAAAAATCTGCCCGCTGACGATGGTTTTTAAATCGTGCAGCACATCCGAAAGGTTGACTTCCACCTCTTCCAGATGGAGCTTTCCGCTTTCAATGCGGCTCATATCCAGCACATCGTTGATGAGGGAGAGCAGATGATTGCTGGATGCAAGGGTCTTGGTAAGATAATCCTTCACCCGGTCCTTATCGTCGATATTGCTGATCGCCAGCGTGGTAAAGCCGATGATGGCGTTCATGGGGGTGCGGATATCGTGGGACATATTGGAAAGGAAGGTGCTCTTGGCGCGGTTGGCGGTCTCGGCGGCGGCAACTGCGTCGGAAAGCGCCTGATTCACCTGCTTATCAGCGGTGCGGTCGGACAAGACAAGGATATACTTCGTTCTGCCCTCTACCTCGCTGCCCATAGCGATGTTATGGAACCAGCGGCGCTCCTTAGTCTCCCGATGCTCATACTCCGTATCCCATTCGCGCTGTTCCCCGCTGAGAAGCCCCTCCAGAAAGTTCTTGTCGCGGTCCGGGTCATCCTTCGGGTGCAGCGCTGCCAGAACACAGGCATCCTGCCGGACTTCTTTCCACGGGATGCCCAGCAGCCGCCCGATGTTGGGGCTGACATAATCCACCTTGGCGGTCTCTGCGTCCAGCATCAGGAAAACATCGTCCACGTTCAGCGAGAGCTTCTGGAACAGCTCGTCCCGGTACGAGATTTCGGTATTCTTCCGGCGCAGGGTTGTATGGCTTCTGCGCACGATGAGCAGAATGACCAGCAGCGCAAGACCTGCAACGATGCCCGCCACGATCTGCGCCGTGCGGAACCACAGTTCGTCCAGATTAGCATTGACAATGCTGACCGGCACAAGCCCCAGCATCGTCCAGTTCTGGACCGCCGTGCCCTCGTAGACCAGATAATAGCTGGTGTCGCCCAGCTTTACCCTCAGGTTTCCGCTGCTGCCCTGCGCAAAGGCATTGGACAGCTCAAGAATCTGTTCCTCGGAAAGATCGGAATAGCTGCGCAGCATTGCAATAAAGTTGTAAACGGTCTCCTTGCGGTTTACGGAGTTGTCGATGACCACCCGCCCGTCCGGGTAGATGACATAGTTGCTGGCATTGCCCTCAAAGGCAGAGTTGTCCAGCAATTTCAGCACCGCATCATTATAATAAGAGATGGCAATGGCATCGTAGGCAAAGCCCCGGTAGCTGCCCTGCGTTTCGGGACAGATGAAAGCAAGCATCTGGGGCTTGCCGGGCAGCGCCGTGTTCACGACGACATCCTCATCATGGGCGAGCTTTTCGTCCAGATTGGTCTGCAGGCCAAGATAGCCGGTCTCTCCGGTCACGGTCATGTAGTTGCCGTCGTAGGTAAGAAAGTAAAAGTCGGCAAATCCGGTATTCTGCTGCGCTTTCTCGATATACGCCTGAATTTTGGCTTCATCGGAAGTGTTTTCCAAAAAATCGTTGTACAAGTGCAGATAGGTCAGGTTTTTGCGCACCATCTCCTTCAGCATATTGTTGGATTTATGCAGCACCTCTTCCAGATGTGTGGTGCTTTCCTGATAGATGGTCTGCGATACAAACGAAATGTACCGGACGCTGAGCCCGACTGCCAGCAAGACCAGCAGAAGGATAGCGGCAGCAGCAGGGAGCCACTTTTGCCGGGAATGGCAGCTCCGTTTTGGTTTACGCTTTTCGTCTGCCATTCCGCTCACCTCAATGTTATGTAGTTTTCAGGCTCTGCAAGCGCTGCGCCGCCGCCGGAAACATGATCGCGCCATGTGTTTTTCACCCATGTATCTTCGCCCGCAGACGTTCCGCTTTCGCTCGCAGGCAGCGCTGCCATCTGCTTTTCCGTTGCCAGACAGGTCACGGTAACGGTGTCGTCATCCCGCAGCGGCTGCCCGTTGCGGGTGATACCGGTCAGGGTATAGCTGCCGTTATTCTCCTTTACCTCCACGGCAATACCGCTGACGATCGGCAGAGAACCACGATTGAAGGGCACAAAGCCGCCCTCGCAGCCTTCCACATAAGCGCGAACGAGCTCCTTCAGCTCAGCACCAGTCATGGTGCGTTGGCGGGACTTTTCAACCTTCAACTGTTCATTATAACAATGAAGTCCATCTAATGTCGTCATCCATAAACGTCCTTGATTGTCTATTGTAAAAGAATTCACAGTCAGATTAATATCAGTGAACCTTGAAATCTGCAAGGTTTGTCTATTCAGTTTATAAGCTCCTCCTCCTTTTGTTCCAATCAAAATATCATCATTAAACTTAATGAAAGTCGAAATCGCTCCGAAACTAAATCTTTCCGGAGAAGAAGGGAAGTACTCAATCTGCGACTTTGAATTGCAAATATAATAGAAGCCATTGGGAGTTCCTAAAAGTTTTACATCATCAACCAAATACAGGCAATCAAATGTTATATTACGTAGTTCCTGGTTTCTAATCCTATAAGAATGAAAAGCTTTATTACGAAATTGCAGATAATCTATTCCCGTATAGCGAGTACCTCCTATCCACAATACATTCAAATCATCCAACAACAGGCAAGATACCATATCTGAAGTCAGATATTCATCATTATCATTAGGCATGGTAGATATAGAATGAACAATTTCCTGTTCGGGAAGAGAAATAAAAGAAACGCCACTGCCTAAAGTTCCGCAGCATAATATTCCATCATGCAAAGAAAGAGCTGAAATACGATTATTCCCTACCATAGGGAGAAAAGATGAATATTTTCCCGAAAGCATATCAAACGCTACTACTCCGTGAGTAGTGGTACCTATATAAAGCTGTTTATCGTCGCCAACTATACATGAGAATTTTGATGTGAGCTTAGCTTCCTTGCCATAAACACGAATACTTCCAGTAGATAATGTGTAAGCAATAACTCCCTCAGGGGAAAGAAACCAAATATCTTTAGCAGTAGCATACGCACCTATAATTTGATTATACGCCGAAACTTCATCGGTAACCCGAAGATGTTCCATCTTTTGTTTTGTATCAATAATGTATATGCCGTTGGAAGTTCCCACATAAACCTTACCATTTATATAACACAAAGAACGAACCGGAAAATTAATTTCAGCATATATGCGAAGAAAAGTTCCTGATCTAACTTCGTACTTCCATAGTCCTTTATTCGTTCCTACCCAAAAATCATTATTTTCTATTTCTTTTATTACAAAGACTTTTTCTACCCATTCCGGAAAGTTAAAACATTTAAATCGCACACCATCAAAACGTTGAATTGTATTTAGAGTACCAAACCAGATAAATCCTTTTGAATCCTTCGTAATACAATTTACTTGCGGGTCCTGCAACCCACTTCCATTATCCAGATTCCGCACAACTGCTACATTTGCCTGTAAAGGAAAAACATGACATACCAAAAGTATCACAAAAACTATAAATTCTGCGATTTGCGTTTCTCCTCTTTTATGTATCTTCATATTTTCAGGTCACTTAGATTCTTCATGGCAAAATTAAGAATAAATCTGCTATTTCCACGATTTCATGAATCCTTTTAAAAGAAAAAGCGAAGCAATAAAAAAATAAAGCGGACATCTTTTCTACCTGAAAGAATGTCCGCCTCTTATAACAACTACCTACTGAAAACTGTGAACTTAAAAACTACCCTTTGTTTATTAATACCAATCTTATGTTAATCTATAACCTATTGTTGATGTTGCAAAGATAGAGTGAAATTTTTATTCAGTAGTAGCACAATTGTTTCATAAAAGGTGATAAATCAGTCAATTTTCAGTTTATCCCCCGATAAATCGACTTTAAACAGGTGCGGAATACGAATATACCGCCCGTTCACATCTTTATGACTATGAACAGACATCATCCACTCACCATCCAAAGTACAGAACAACATTCCATGTCCGAAGTTAGGCGGAGTGATCGGTTCTTTCTCTTGTATCCAGGGTCCATCCAGAGTTCCGCTTTCGGAATAGGCAACGCCCTGTGTATAATCCTGGAATACCCAGCTTGTCCATATCATGCCTAACCGGCCCGTACCTGTGCGGAAAAGCCATGGTCCGTCGGTTACACGGTTGGGCAATACCTTGTCCCCTATCTTCTCTCGGCTCCAAGGAGAATCACTGGCACGGAAAAGAATCTTTCCTTTGCCGATGGAACCGCTTAAATCGGGCTTTAATTCGATCTTTTCCATCGTACCGTTCCAGTTTTGCAGCCATTCGTGGCAATAGATCATATAAGGTTTGCCGTCACTGTCCACCCAGAATGTCCCATCAAGGGTAGGCATATTCTCGGGTAGGTAAGTGGGGTCTTTCATAGGTTTATAAGGGCCATCCGGTTTATCACTGACCAGGATGTGGCTGGCACGACGGGGGATGACGTTTCCTTTTACAGTATCAATCTTGATGGCGTTGTTCGTAAAAGTGGCGAAATAGTAATATTTTCCGTTGTATTCGTGCAGTTCGGCTGCCCAAATTTCGGGTTTAGAGCCCATCCAGGAGTCAGGATCAGTTTCTGCTACACGATAAGGACCTTCCCAACGGGCAAGGTCTTTGCTTTTCCAAAGGAGGCCGCCGGTACCGGTCATATAATAAGTAGAAGTTTTCTTATCAGCCAGTATGCAGGGGTCACTCAGGTGGATAGAATCGAGAGGGATGTTGGAACGGAAGCGGTTTGGGACCTTCTGCTGGGCAGATGCTAGGACAGAACACAAGGTAAATATAAACACCAATAATTCTTTTCTCATATTAGTTCTTTTAATATAATGAGGACAGATACGCAGACGACGCGGATAAGGCGGATCAACGCGGAATAATCATAAATCCGCGTTTGTCCGCTTCATCCGCGTCGTCCGCGTATCTATAACTTATTCAATTTCTATACCGTGTTGTACCGGAGTAAGAATGAATGTAAATTCATAGTCACCATAAGGCAACTGATATTGTGGCAACGGCCATGCACCCCAACTGTTCACACATCCTAAGCCCATCTGAGCCTTGTCGATGCAGAGATTTGTCAGGTTAGCCTCTTTCACTTCGGGAGAGTGGCTCTGACCTTTATCCCAACCATCGTCTAAAGACTCGATAGTATAGTGCAGGGCTGATGCGGAGAACGGAGCGTCAGCTACAATCTGCAAACCGCGTCCGGCATCGTTCAGTTGCTTCCACCAGCGGATATCGGTCTTCGTACCTGTTTCCTGCGGACGGATATAAGAATAGAATTGTTCATCTACACTTTGGCGATACAATCCCAGATCTGTACAATGATTACGGTCACTGTAGTTCTCTACCGGGCCACGGCCATAGTATTCTACAGTTTCAAAAGTCTTAGGCATCTGCATCTGCATACCGAAACGGAACATATGAGAAACTTTAGCCTGCGGATCGGCAGTCATCTTCTGAGTCACCTTTACAGCACCCTTGTTGTTGATTACATAAGTAAGATCCAGTTTGGCAGAAACATTCTTCATTTCGTATTCTGCACGTACCACTGTCTGATTGTCTACTGTCTCCCATTTGAAGGAAGTCAGCTTCAGACCCGGGTTCTTCCAGGCAGCGAATTTCTGTTGCAAACCTGCACCGAAATCATTGTCCGTAGGTGCACGCCAGAAGTTAGGTGCCAGTTCGGCATCTTCGTTCATCAATTCCGTGCCTGCTACGTTGTAGCGATTCAGGTAACCGGTATGTTTGTTGAATTCCAGACGGAAGTTATCACCGTTGATGATCAGATAACGCCAGTCGTTTTCCTGGATTTGAGGAGCAACGGTAGGAGTATTCACAACTTCCACATTCTTCAGGTCCATAGCAGGAGCCTTGTAGGGGTTCAGTACAAGCTGGTCTTTGGCTACGGCATATCCGGCGGGAAGCAGACCTTCGCGGTTCTTCAGGCGATAAGTTACATTCAACAACCATTCTTTGCATTCGCAGGTTTTGCCGATGTTCAATTTCACTTTGGCAGTCTGCTGCGGAGCTACGTTGAGGTCTTCTACACGACCGGTACGAATTACTTTACCGTTAGCAAGCAATTGCCAATCCAGATAGTAAGCGGAAAGGTCACGGAAGAAGTTTTCGTTGTACACATTCACTTCGCCGTTCTTCAGGTCAGCAGGAGTTGTCCAGATGTTCTGATAATAGTAACCCACTTCGTACATGTGCGGATTGGGAACACGGTCGGGACTGATCAGACCATTATCGCAGAAGTTCTTGTCGGAACCGTCGTAACGGTTGAAGTCACCGCCATAAGCGTAGATAGTTACACCGTCTTTGCCTTTCCAACGAACGGACTGGTCTACGAAGTCCCAGATGAAACCGCCTTGCAGGTTAGGATATTTACGGATCAGATCCCAATATTCTTTGAAACCGCCCTGTGAGTTACCCATAGCGTGGGCATATTCACACTGGATAAGAGGCTTCTTGGCATCTGTACGCTGGCCATATCTTTCCATGTGCTTGTAATCGGCATACATGGGGCAGTCGATGTCGGTAAATTCGTTTCCGTGCGCCTGTTCGTATTGTACGGCACGGCTGGAATCTTCATTCTTGATCCAACGGTAGCAAGCTTCAAAATTAGGTCCGAAACCGGCTTCGTTACCCAATGACCAGAAAATAATGCTGGGATGATTGAAGCCGCGTTGTACGTTGCGCTGGTTACGTTCCATGTGAGCTTTGGCATAGTCGGTGCGTTTAGCCAGTGTCTTTTCACGATAACCCATACCGTGTGATTCGACATTAGCCTCAGCCACTACATACAAACCGTATTGGTCGCAAAGGTCGTACCACAGATTGTCATCAGGATAGTGACAGGTACGCACAGCGTTGATATTAAATTTCTTCATGACCTGGATATCCTGGATCATGCGTTCGGGAGATACGACATAACCACCATCCGGATCAATTTCATGACGGTCGGCACCTTTGAAGAGAACGGCCTGACCGTTTACTAATATCTGGTCACCTTTCAATTCAATCTTACGGAAGCCTACCTTTACGGGGATTACTTCGTTGCTGCCTTGCAAAGTGGCACGCAGTGTATAGAGGTAAGGAGTTTCGGCTGTCCATTTATGAGGATTTTCCACATTCATCAGAATGGTACCGCTACCTTTGGCTGTTTCCGTAGCTACTGCCTTGCCGGTAGCATCCAGTAATTCCAGATTTACGTTACCGCTGCCTTTCAGGTCGAGCGTCACACGCAGAGAACCATTTTTGTATGCCTCGTCCAGATCGGGAGTAATACGGATGTCCTGAATACGTTTCTTGTTGCGGGCATAGAGGTAGCAATCACGTCCCACGCCACTGTAACGGAAGAAGTCCTGGTCTTCCAGGTAGGTTCCATCACACCAGCGAAATACCTGGAAAGCGATAAGATTCGTTTGTCCGGGTTTCAAATAAGGAGTCAGATCGAATTCAGCTTCGAGCTTGCTGTCTTCGCTATAACCTACATAACGGCCATTTACCCAGAGATACATGTTGGAGGTTACAGAACCGAAATGAGCGATAATGTCTTTCCCTTTCCAGTCGGCGGGAACAATGATCTCACGACGGTAAGAACCTACATGATTGTTCTCTGTAGGAACTTCAGGAGGGTTGTTCTGGAACTGATTACGCCAAGCATAGCCAGTGTTTACATAAATAGGATCGCCATAACCATTCAATTCCCACACAGCGGGAACTTGCAGATTATTCCAGCCTTTGTCATTGAAACCTACTTTCCAGAAGTCGGTAGGACGCTGGTCTGCATTGCGTACCCAAGAGAATTTCCAGGTACCGTTCAAAGTCATGTAATTAGTAGATTGGTCTTTCTTGCCTTGCATGGCGGCATCTGCCGATTCATAGGCAAAGTAATTAGTGTGCATGGGAGCACGGTTCACGGCATTGATCTCCGGATCAAGCCACTCTTTAAAGGACTGTGCATTTGCAGTCAGAGCCAGGGCTGCAAAGAGTCCGGTAATAAGATGTTTCTTCATGGATATAAAATTAGTATGTTTGTAGCGGTACGAAGAATATTTTCTGCATACCGCTACAAAGATAGGGTGAATGAACTTTTTTTAGGGGGAATAATAGTTCAAAAAAGGGGGAATAGAGTTCAAAGAGCTACTGTATCCGGTACACTCCGAACGAACGTGGTTCAAGTTTCAGTTTCAGAGATTGCCCTTCTACCTGTACCGGACGTACACGGGGAACAATCGCTTCCTGATCCAGCGTATTTACTGTGCGCCAATTGTCATTCTGTAAGTAAGTGCAGGAACCGGCAACCAACTGACGTTTCTTCAAACCATTGAAATCGATCTGAACATCGGCAGGCTTACTGCTTGCATTCACCAGTTTCAGGATGATTTCTCCGGTAGGTGCATTCAGTGCAGCTGTTGCATAGAGGCTGTCCTGCCCCACTACTGCTTTGCCATCCATCTTCAGGCTGAGTACATCGGTACCGGCATTCATGCCGTACATCTGCTGAACGTAATAGTTCGGTGTGCGCATCATGCGCAGGTTATCGAACCAGATCAGGTCCGGATTCCACTGCCAAGCGTCTACGTGAGCAAACAACGGCGCATAAGTAGCCAGATGAACAACATCCGCATTCCGCTCCAGTCCCGTCATAAAGGCAGCTTCGGAAAGGGCGGCGAGGAAGTTGTTATCCTTCTTCGTGGAATGATCGTGTGAAGCATATTCCCCGGCGAAAACCTTCGGACCTTTACGGTCGTAATTGTCATAGCGTGACGCATTGCCAAAGAACCAATCAGGATTCATGTAGTAGTGTTCGTCCACCAGGTCTACACCGATACGCTTCATTTCGGGCCATAGATAATCGAATTTATCACCGCTGGCACTCGGGCCGGAGCTACCTACAACCTTCACATCAGGATATTTCGCACGGATAGCTTTTGTGAAAGCTTCCAAACGTTCTACATAAACCTTGTCCCACTGTTCATTACCGATACCGATCATCTTCAGATTGAAGGGTTCGGGATGTCCCATATCGGCACGCACTTTTCCCCACTTGGAAGTAACAGGGCCGTTGGCAAATTCAATCAGGTCGAGTGCATCCTGTATGTACGGATCGAGTGCATCCATCGGAACCACTTCGTTGCTTTCGTACTGGCAGGAGAGCCCGCAGCTGATTACCGGAAGAGGTTCTGCACCGAGGTCCTCGCTCAACAGGAAGTATTCGAAGTAACCAAGTCCCAAAGTCTGGAAATAGTCAGGGAAGGCTTTATGTTTGAAGGTGTAGTTCCAGCGGTTTTCATTCAGAGGGCGGTTTTCAACAGGGCCTACGGAATTCTTCCACTGGTAACGGGTTTCAAGACTGTTACCCTCGATGATACAACCACCGGGGAAACGGAATACGCCCGGGTTAAGGTCATAAAGGGCTTGTGCGAGGTCGGCACGCAGACCATTCTCACGTCCTTTCCAAGTATTCACAGGGAACAGGGAGATATGATCCATATCCACCGTACCACGTGTTTCGAGGACGATACGCAGGCGGGCATGAGCATCTGTGAAAGGAGATTTCAGCACCGCCGTCAGCTTTTGCCAGTTATTGCCGCTGACTTCGATTTCTTTCTTCAACAGATTCTGTGCATTGGAGTTGACAAGCTCGATGGAGAGCTTCATCGGCTTCGCATCCGGCGTGCGGGCATAAACGGAGAAACGATATTCTTCACCTTGCTTCACACCGATGCCGCGGTAACCTTCATTATCCAGTCCGGCGCGCAGCAGACGACCATCGTTCACTACGCGTACATAGTGAGGATTGCGGTCAAAACAAGGATTTGCATCCTGAACGGTTACATTACCGAAAGGCACCCAACCCACGAAAGGTTGTGGGAATTCAAACGAACGGTTCTTTACCAGTTCGGCATACAGACCGCCATCGGCACCGAAGTTGATATCTTCGAAAAAGATGCCATACATTTCAGGTTGTATCTTTGCCGTCGGTTTGGAAACGTCGACGGTCATTACATGTTGTTGTGCCTGCATGCTCAAAGCAAGAGACAAAGCAAAAAGGGCAGTTAACTTTCTCATTATTATATCTTATTTTTTCTTTTCAATATTCTGATGGATACGTATCACAGTAAACGAATAAGCCGGCATTGAGTAAGAAAAGTCATTTCCTTCTACCTTGAAATCAGAAGAAGCAGGTTTAGCTCCTCTGTCTTTCGGATCACCTGTCAATATCGTTTTTGTAGCCGAAGGATTTACCAAAGTAACCCCGTCCAACTTCACCTGGGAAGAAACTTCTACCGGAAGCATATTCACTAACTTCACGATATAATCTCCGGTATTAGCGTCTTTCACAACTGATACTCCGACACGTTTCTTCACGGCATCCCAACCATTATTCAGTTTTACCGTAGAAGACAAGTATTCGGTACCGGCATTCTGACCATACATCTGTTGGGTATAGTAGCCTACTGTGGGTTTTACTTCCGCATTATTAAAGTAGATTAAATCCGGATTCCATTGTGTATGGCCTTCTTTAGCCAATAGAGGAGCATAGGAAGTCATTTCTACCACATCACCGTTACGTTCTACGGCAGTCAGGTAGAGAGCTTCGGCAAGTGCAGTTTCTACATTATTGGGGCGTCCCGGCAGGTGAGCGGCGTATTCGCCCAAGTAAACTTTCGCTTTGCTACGGTCATAATAATCGTAATATTCCTGATTGTGGATCATCCAACCCGGTTCTACATAGTAGTGTTCATCTACCATCGGTACCCCCAGTTCAGTAGCAAGATCCCAACCTACTTCATAATCCGTACCTTCATAGAACGGACCGGTAGTACCAATCACGGTAACTTCAGGATATTTTGCTTTTACGGCATCAAATATCATCTTAAAGCGTTCCACGAAGACAGGTGTAATCATGTCCTCATTACCAATACCGATGAACTTCAGGTTGAATGGTTTCGGATGTCCGGCTTCCGCACGCTTCTTACCCCACACGGTTTTGCGGGCATCTCCGTTGGCATATTCTATCAGGTCGAGAACATCTTGGATGTACTGATCCATTTCTTCCATCGGAATACCACCCTGCTGTCCCATGCAAGTCAGTTCATCCTTGGAATGGTGGGCGCAGGTACCGGAGTTCTGACAAGGTACACCGGCTGCAAGCACAGGTACGGGCTCCGCACCCATATCTTCACAGAACAAGAAGTATTCGTGGTATCCCAGACCGCGTGTCTGATGGTATCCCCAAAGATTGCGGAGCGACTTACGGGCTTCCAACGGACCGATAGAGCCTTTCCAATCATAAATATTATCTATTCCATCGCCATGAGCCACACAACCACCGGGGAAACGTACGAAACGGGGATGCAGGTCGGCAAGCGTTTGTGCCAGATCGGCACGAAGTCCGTTTTTACGGCCTTTGAAGGTCTTTTGCGGAAAGAGGGAAATCATATCCAGCGCATACTTGCTGACAGCCTGGGGAACAATAGACAGAGATGCAGCAGCCGCATCACTTGTGGCTGTCAAGACTGCTTTCTGTTGTTTCCAATCTTTAGATGTTATGTTTACGACAGTTTGTGCTATAATTGTTCCATCTTTATCAACCAAGTTCACAAGTACTTTGCCTCCTTTACCCTCAAGTACTTTACCAAAGAGTGAGAAGTCATATTTCTCGCCTTTCTTCAAGGCTATGCCGTCGAAACCAGCATTCACCAATGCTGTTTGTTCAGCTGCATTCACATCGAAAACAGCATAATGGGAGTTATTAGGATGAATAGGATTTTCCGTTGCAATGCTCAATGTAGCATCACTGCCCTGAACACTCCAGGAGTGAGTAGTATTCCAGTTCTGATCGTTACCACGATCCGTCGGGGTATACTCAAAGTCGCGGTTCTGAACCAGTTCGGCATACAAGCCGCCGTCCGCTCCATAGTTGATATCCTCAAAAAAGATACCAATCAGATGCTTGCTGATCTCTTTCGCCTGACCTGCATTCACCTGGATAGTAGCCTCTACAGGCTTGAGGTTGGCAAAACGTACAGGGTCTTGCTCGGTACGTTCAGCGTTCAGTGACTGGCGGTATTTCTTATGTTCGGCATAGCGGATGATCTGCTGCACGGTAGTATAAGGAACTTCCTGCACCCAGCCTTCTTCTTCAGAACCATTCACCAATACCTTCTTCTGAGTGGTGGGATACACATCTTTGGGTTCATACTTGCTACGTTCTTCGGGAGAGAAATAACTCTGTGCTTCCCACTTCTGCAAGTCGGGAGAGGTTACATAGGCAAGTGCCTTACCGGTATTCGTAGTTTCCCAGATGCAATGCCACTTGCCATCAGCACGGGTTTGCATCAAATGGGGCTTGAACATAGTCTTTGCCCGTCCCCACGGACCAAAGTCGGAATTCACATAGGCAAATCCATTAGCTACGCTAAACCACTTCTCTCCGTCGGGACTCCAAGCAAACTTCAGGCCGCTGCGTCCATCACGGTTCGAATAGGAAAAAAGGTACACCTGATTCGGTTCATTCGTCACGCCCTCCACCTTTGCCTGCACAGGGAAGACAAAAGACAGAAGTAAACATACACTTAAAAATCTAATCAATCTGTTCATGGTATTATTTATCGGGTTATTTGTTTTTCCAGTACTTTCTCAGCTTCTCAGCCTCTTTCTTAGTGATGTGGATTACTGCTCCATGTTTCGGTGACGAGAAGTTAGTCGCCTTCATCACACCTTCATTGAAGTGTCCCAGATCTTTGAAGTTCACAAAATCAGTGGTTTCACTGAAACCGAAATTATGAGGATTGATACCATAGATGTCATACATTACCACCCATTTGTCTTCGCCAATGCGCTTCCACATGTTAGGAGCTTCGCAGGCTTTCGGCTCCGGATCTACCCATTCCGGCAGGTAAGTATATCCACGGTTGATATATTTCGAAACGGCTTGTTTGATGCCCGGTGTTCCGTCGTGAGCGACGTAGAACATGTGATACTTATCACCTACTTTCGTGATATCAGCATCGATAGCTGATTTGGTAGCATCGGGATATTGGAACAACAAGCGGGGTTCTGTTTCCAGACCGTCGAAGTCTTCGTTTACATAAGCATAGTACAGCATATTCCGTGCATTGCCCATGCGCATGGTGAAGTAGATCATTATTCTGCCTGCATGTTCATCGTAGACCAGTTCAGGTGCCCAAGCACAACCGATCTCATCATATCCGGGGAAAGTCTTGTCAATACGGACCACATGGTGTGTCCAGTTTACAAGGTCTTTTGATTTCATCAGGACAAAACCACGGTTGTTGCCCCAGCCGTATTTGGCTCCATCACGCTCCCACTCGGTGTTGCGCAGACCTTTCTGCTGGGCAAAGATGTGCAGGTCGGTCATGGCAATGTAGAAAGTACCATCCGGTGCACGATAGATATGCGGATCACGGATACCTTTCTGTTCGGCAATCGTATCACCGGCAATAATGGGCTGACCGTTATTTACATCCGTAAATGTATATCCGTCATCACTGACTGCGAAATATAAACTATGTGTATCATCTTTGAAATAGGTAAACAGATAGGCTCCCATTTCCTTTTCATTCGTTTTCCAATCCTGAACCAGTACGGCACCACCTTGCGGTTGGAGGGTCAGTTGGAATTTGCCGTCAGCTTTCAGTTTCAGAGTTTGCAACTGAGGTTGCAGTTCTTTATCATCATTATAGAATGAAAGAGTCTGTCCTGCCAGCATAGGCAATTCGAGTTTCAGTTTCAGCACTTCTTTTGTACCGTTAACAGCCGCTACATACCATTGCTTACCGTGACGACGTGCAACGACTGCATATTTTCCAGGATAACCATCAATAAAGCGTGTTTCATCCCATGTAGTAGGCACCTGTTTCATAAAGTCCAGGCAAACTTGCGGGGCATCTGTCAGATTGTTGGGTGCCAAAGCATAATTCTGAATAGGGTTCTGGAACAATACAGCTGTTGCTAACTGGAATACATCCGTCGTGCGACGGGTAGTTCCGCCATTGTTTCCCCGGTTCAAACGCTTGTTCAGGAAAGTACCGCCAAATTCCATGCAGCCTACCGCATTACGGATAAAGGGATGCAGGCAGGCATTGAAAGCTTCTTCATCACAGAAATGTTGATTGAAAATCAGATTCTCGGAAGCCAGTACCGCTTCGCTGCCTACATAGTTGGGATACATCCGCTCCCATCCGCGAGGCACTGTACAGCCGTGGAAGATTACCATCAGACCATGATCGTCATGCAAACATAAATATGACTGAATCGCGAAGAATCCTGCTTTTTCGGCTGATAGTA
>OGYM01001878.1_pt1 | contig 14479 bp, 9 predicted proteins | sample 1576491 | NCBI WGS metagenome assembly OGYM01 (sample SAMEA3541515, study PRJEB24748) | human gut metagenome | biome: human gut; feature: human-associated habitat; material: faeces | place: China | collected 2012 | reverse complement strand
GTTGAGTAAAAGACAGATAACAAAAGACATTGATATACAAAAATAGCTGGCAGACAGGATCTATCAGCTATTTATATATAACGGACAGCTAATAAATATTCGCCATACTGACTAAAGGTTCATACAGTTTTTCTATATCCTGTGAATCCATTTCGATTTGTACCTGATCGCCGGGCATTAGTTTCTGCCCTTTAGGAGTCCAGTCCTTCCGGTCGCGATGAACATTAATAATAATACAACGCTCCGGCAGACGAAGCTCATCCACAATCTTTCCGTCCAGATAAGAACCGCTCATGACCTCAACCGATAATGTGTAGCGTGCTTCTTCTTTGAATGCAGGTGAATGAATCATGTCTTCGTATAAAGTCACATTAAGAGGTTTTATTTGAAGCATTTCAGTGAAATAATAAGTTAATCCCCCAACTACGATCGAAGGATAGAATACTTCTAAATGTCCCGTTATCTCGGTTATCAGCACGATAGCCGTTAATGGAGTGCGAACTACTGCCACAAGAAAAGCGGACATACAAATCAACATGATATAACTGATATTCTCGTATGCGATAAGTCCCTGTTGCACCATAATCAATGCTACGATTTGTCCGAGAAGTCCTCCTGTCACCAATGTAGGAATAAAATTTCCACCCGGCAAGCCCGAGGAAAAAGAAAATATGCTAAAAACCAAATGTAATAGCATCATACCGACAATCCAAAGAATATGTGTATCCGGATGCATGGCCTGGGAAAGCAAGAATTGCTCTCCTCCACCGGTCAAATTGAACTCCGCCATAGAGATAAGAAAAGCAATAAAGAGCAGGTACAGCATTTTCACGTATTCCGGATGTTTAATGGCAGGATAGATACGTTTGACCTGAAGTGTGGTGATAGAAAAGAGTTTTCCGAAAATGGAAATTACGGCGGCCAATAGAAGAAACAGTTTCACCTGCCCCCCAAAAGTCATTCCCGGCACAATGGCATCTATATGAAAATAAGGATTCATAGGGAAAATCCAACTGGCGACCCCACCGGCAACCACTCCTGCCAGCAGCGTAGTAATAGCCGTTTTAGGCGCATCGAACCGTTCAATGGATTCTATAACCAGCAACGACGAAGCCAATGGCGCAGCAAAAGCAGCCGCTAATCCGGCACCTGCACCGGCAGCCGTGTCATGTTGGAAAAGAATGCGGTCTTCTATATCCGCCGGAAAGAAGTAGGCGAACGAAAGTACTGCAAACGTAAGAATGACCAGGAGGTCAGGGAGGAGCTTTTTCATAAAAACGGGGTTTTTATGAAATTGACAATTGACAATTGACAATTAAGCTGCGCTGTCATTCTGCATAGCCATTGTCAATTGTCAATTGTCAATTTCGTTATTTTAATAGCGATAGTGTTCGGCTTTATACGGTCCGTCTACAGTTACACCGATATAGGCAGCTTGCTCGGGAGTCAGCTTCGTCAGCTTCACACCGATTTTCTCAAGGTGCAGACGTGCTACCTCTTCATCAAGATGCTTAGGCAAACGGTAAACACCGGTTTCATACTTCTTGTTGAACAACTCAATCTGAGCTAATGTCTGGTTGGTGAATGAGTTACTCATAACGAATGACGGGTGACCGGTAGCACAACCCAGGTTCACCAGACGACCATCGGCTAATAGAATAATGCTGTGTCCGTCGGGGAAATAATAGCGGTCTACCTGTGGCTTGATATTCACACATTTGATGCCGGGGTAATGCTTAAGAGCATCCACTTGGATTTCATTGTCGAAGTGGCCGATATTGCAGACAATTGCCTGGTCTTTCATCTTCTCCATGTGATCGATGCGGATGATGTCGATATTGCCTGTTGTAGTAACAAAGATATTACCTTGTGTACAAGCCTCTTCCATAGTTACTACCTCGAAGCCCTCCATTGCAGCTTGCAGGGCGCAGATCGGGTCTACTTCCGTAACCAGTACACGGGCACCGTATGAACGCATGGAATGTGAACATCCCTTACCTACATCGCCATAACCGCAAACCACTACTACTTTACCGGCAATCATTACATCTGTGGCACGTTTGATACCATCGGCCAAAGATTCACGGCAACCATAAAGATTATCGAATTTAGACTTCGTCACTGAGTCGTTCACATTGAATGCCGGGAACAGCAATTTCCCTTCTTCCTGCATTTGATACAAACGGTGTACACCTGTCGTAGTTTCTTCTGAAACGCCACGCATTTCGGCAGCTACGCGATGCCAACGGGTAGGATCTGCAGCCAATACACACTTCAGGATAGCATTCAGTTCTATTTCATCTTCCGCATGGACTTCTTTATCCAGAATAGAGGCAGTGCTTTCCGCTTCGTACCCTACGTGTATCATCATGGTAGCGTCACCGCCATCGTCAACGATTACCGTAGGACCTTTGCCGCCGGGGAAGTTCAACGCCTGAAGCGTACACCACCAGTAATCAGCCAGTGTTTCACCTTTCCAGGCAAATACGGGAACACCACTTGCAGCGATAGCAGCAGCAGCATGGTCTTGAGTCGAATATATGTTACATGAGCACCAGCGTACTTCGGCGCCCAGTGCCACGAGGGTTTCAATCAGTACCGCTGTCTGGATGGTCATATGCAGGGAACCCATTATACGAGCGCCTTTCAACGGTTTTGTTTCTCCATACTTTTCGCGAAGAGCCATAAGGCCGGGCATTTCTTGTTCTGCCAGATCGATTTCCTTGCGACCGAAGTCGGCAAGCGTAATGTCTGCCACCTTGTAGGGCAGAGTAGAGAATAATTCTTTAGACATATTAATCAATGATTTAAAATAAAAAGTGATGCAAAGATAGAACATTCTGATTAGTAGGGCAAAAGCTATTGGTTTTTTTTAAATAAAAGCTCGCAATATATGTTGATATAATTGAAAAGAATAGTATATTTGTTGCCCGAATGTAACACTCAACAACATATCGGCCTTGAAATGAAGGACTATAAAGATAAAACAAAAGAAGAACTACTGGAGATTATCCGGAAATTAGAGGAGCAATTGGAAAATCGTACTCTTCCGGATTCTTCATGCCAGGATGAAGACTTGGAGCGCTTCCGTAAGCAATACGGTAAAGAAATTCTGGACGCTATCCCGGATATGTTGACTGTTTTTGATTATAATCTGGATTATATAGAACTACTGTCCTCTCCTGATACCAATCATGTAGAGGGATTATCCGGTGAGGATAAGTCACATCCTAATCTGAAAGATATAGTACCGGAATCAGAATACCGCAAAATCCGGGCGAATATGGAGAAAGTGATGCGTACCGGTTGTACCAGCATAGGAGAACATTCATTGTGGTTTGAAGGAGAGATGCATCATTATGAAAATCTGGTATGTCCTTTGGGAGATAAATATTTATTATGTATGTGTCGGGATGTGACGAGCCGGGTGAATGCGCTACGTGAACTGGCTGCTGCCCGTGTAAAGGCAGAAGAGTCCGATCGATTAAAATCTGCGTTCCTTTCAAATATGAGTCATGAAATCCGTACTCCATTGAATGCGATTGTTGGATTCTCAAGGTTGGTTATCGATCCGGGGCACGAAGGAGACAAGGAGGATTATTGCAATATTATCGAGAAAAATTCGGAATTGTTGTTGTGTTTGTTTAATGATATTCTGGACTTGTCTGAAATGGAATCAGGGACTTTGGAATTTGTTCGTGAGAAGGTGAACCTTTATCATGCTTGCCTTGAAGAATATGACAGTCATCGGTTGAAAGTAAATAAAGGCGTGATTTTGATACTGGACGATGTGGATGAGGAGTTGTGTGTGATGGGAGATCGAATGCGCATTATGCAGGTATTGATGAATCTGTTGAGTAATGCTGCTAAATTTACTCCTACCGGAGAAATACATTTTGGTTATCAGTTACGCGGCAATATTGTACAGTTCTACGTAAAAGATACGGGTATTGGTATTCCTGCCAACCGGGTGGCGAAGATTTTCGAACGCTTCGGCAAGATTAATAACTTTGCACAAGGCACCGGGCTGGGGCTGACTGTTTCCCGTATGTTGGTGGAACGGATGGGTGGACGCATTTGGGTACGTTCCGGCGAAGGAATAGGAACGACATTCTTCTTTACGCTACCGCTGGGATAATTGAGGATTACGAAATTAAGCATAAAAAACAGGCTGCACTATTAAGTTGCAGCCTGTTTCTTTATGTTGAATTTTTTAGATTATCTCGATTCCTTGTTCCTTGCAAAGTTGTAATCCTACATCTTTCAATTTGAACTTCTGTATCTTACCACTTCCCGTCATCGGGAATTCGTCAATGAAGAATACATATTTCGGTATCTTGTAACGCGAGATCTTGCCTGTGCAGAAGTCGCGTACATCCGATTCGTGTATATCTGCCCCTTCCTTCAGTATGATGAAAGCACCTACTTCTTCACCATATTTTTTTGATGGAATTCCGGCAACTTGTACGTCCTTCACGCCTTCCAGTTTATAAAGGAATTCTTCTATTTCACGTGGGTAGATATTCTCGCCACCACGGATAATCATATCTTTGATGCGTCCCGTGATACGATAGTTACCATCTTCATCTTTTACTCCGAGGTCACCGGAATGGAGGAAGCCGTTCTTATCAATGACTTCGGCCGTGGCTTGCGGATTCTTGTAGTACCCTTTCATATTGTTATAGCCCCGGTTACACATTTCACCTTGTACACCTACCGGGCATTCTTCTCCGGTTTCAGGATCGATAACCATGACTTCGGTATGTTCAAAATCATGTCCTACAGTATTGCAACGCACATCGAATGGGTCGTCAATGCGTGAGGCTGTCATACCCGGCGATGTTTCTGTCAAACCATATACACTCGTAACTTTCATATACATCTTTTCTTCCACCTGTTTCATCAGTTCCACAGGGCAGAGCGAACCTGCCATGATGCCTGTGCGCAGGCTGGACATATCGAACATATCGAACATGGGATGATGCAACTCGGCAATAAACATGGTGGGCACACCGTATAGAGCTGTGCAGCGTTCTTTATGTATAGAGGCAAGAACTACTAGCGGGTTGAAGCGCTCTACCATGACTTCCGTGCAACCGTGAGTCAGACAGTTCATTGTGGCAAGCACTACACCGAAACAGTGGAACAGAGGTACACAGACACATAGTTTGTCATTGGCTGTGAACTTCATATGCTCTCCCGTCAGATAACCATTATTGGTAATGTTATAGTGGGTGAGCATAACTCCTTTCGGAAAACCGGTGGTACCTGATGTGTATTGCATATTTACCACATCATGGCAGGTTACCTGACTTTTCAGATTATTCAGACATTCGTCTTCCACATTGTTACCCAGTAGGAGAATTTCAGCCGTATTGTACATACCACGATGTTTCTCCTGGCCTACGTAAACAACGTTGCGCATGTGTGGGAAACGTTTGCTTTTCAGGTGTCCGCGTTCGCAGTTTTTCAATTCCGGCAGCATGGTATATGTCATTTGCACGAAGTCGCTGTCCTTTTCACCGTTCACGATGCAGAGGGTATGCATATCTGAATTTTCGCACAAGTATTCCAGTTCGGCTTGTTTGTAATTGGTGTTTACGGTTACATAGACGGCACCGATTTTGGCACAGGCATACAGTAGCGTAAGCCAGTCGGGGACGTTGGCAGCCCATATACCTACATGGGTTCCGCGTTCTACACCAATAGAGATTAGTCCTTTCGCCATGTCGTCTACCCGTCGGTTGAACTGGCTCCAGGTGAAGCGCAGGTTGCGGTCGGAATAAACAATGTATTCTTTATCGGGCGTAGTCTCTGCCCAGTGCTCCAGCCATTGGCCGAGTGTTCTTTCGTAAAGCATAAATGAAGTGATAATATTATAAAAGTGATAGGATGGTAAGATGGTATGGTGATAAGATTAGAATAGTAATCCTATCATTCTACCATCTTACCATCCTACCATCCTTAAATGGGTGTATAGATTACTGCAAGAATTTTTGCTGCTTTGCCTTCGTAAGCATGCACGTGGTGCGGAACGATGGAGTCATAATAGATGCTGTCTCCTTCTTCAAGCAAGTATGTATTTTTGCCATAACTGATTTCCATAATACCTTCCATAACCATAATAAACTCTTCACCTTCGTGTGAGGAGAGTACGAAATCGCTGTCTTCCGTAGCGGCTACGTCGATGATGAAAGGTTCCATGTGGCGGTCTGCTTTCGACTTGGACAGGGAATGATATTCCATGTGCTTGCGGCTCTGGATAGCATTGTTAGAGAAACTAATGGTGTCCTTGGATTCCGTTTTGCGGCAGATAGCAGGACCCGTTTCGTCCTGGTCGTCAAGGAAAGTTCCCAAGCGTACACCTAGTACGCGGGCTATCTTGATGAGTGGAGCCAGTGATGGCAAGTCAATGTTATTTTCAATGCGTTCAATCTGTTCTACGGCTAAACCGGAACGTTCGGCCAACTGCTCAATGCTGATTGACTGGCTTTCACGGAGCGACTTGATTTTTTCTCCGACAATCTTGCTTGTATCCATAATTGATAATGTTTTTCGCCTATTAGGTTATAAATTGTATTGTTAAGGCACAAAAATAAAACAAACTTTTACTTGGTGCAACAATCCGTGCGGAAAAGTTTTCATCTGTGAGAAGAAAGAGAAGGGATTTGTCATTATTGGCTTTTGTTCTTTTTCTCTTTTGATTTTTACCTTCTTCGCGTTTTCTTCGCTTCTATAGTGGAAAGAAAATAGCGAAGTTGGTACGAGGAAGGTACGAAGAGGGTATGACGCAAGTATAGTTTAAGTGTGATGTAGTTTCGATTGGTCTGTTTTTCAGATTGAAAAAATATATTTCCAGTTTAATACGATGTTAGGGCTGACTTATCCAGCCAGCCCTAAAAAGAAAACAGTCTCAAATCCTCGTAAAATTAATACCTATGCATAATTTCTTTATTGATTAACCTGAAGATGAGTATAGATCCAAGCTTTTGCTTTAGGCCATAATTCCGGATAACTAAAATGTCCGGCCTCCTCCATTATTTCTAATACTTTTGGGGCTGTAATCGTGTTATATGCTGAATACATAGAAGTGGGCGGGCATGTCATATCGTTATATCCCAGATAATAGAATCCTGGAACTTTTATTTTACGGGCAAAGTTTACGACATCATAGTAAGGTGTATTTTTGGTTTTTTGTTTCAAGATCTCCGGACTCTCTGTTGAATTCCGGAAGAGGTGAGGCCAACCCCCGGCCCGACCATGTACATAGCCGTTTAAATCACAGAGGGCCGGGTAGAAGGAAACCAAACCTTTTATGCGCGGATCTAAAGCAGCAGTAACAATAGCTAATGCACCGCCTTGACTGCCTCCATACACGATCAGATTTTCTCCATCGAATTCATCCATTGAAAAAATATAGTCTGCTGCACGGACACATCCTATATAAACCCGTTTAAAATAAATTTCATCCCTATTGTCCCAATTCATATATTGATATTGGTTCAATCCTCCATATAGTAAATTATTATAGATGACCGGATCCATCGTGACAGGGACTCCATGAATTCCTATTTCAAGTGTAATCAGGCCGTCTTCTGCTTCTACAATCATCCCATTGTAAGGACGTATCCCTGCGCCCGGTACGCGTAGTACTGCTGGATATTTACCTGGTGCCTTAGGAATGCACAGTATGCCATAAAGCCGGCTTCCTATACGGTAATTCTGTATATTAACTTCATACACATTAACCTTTCCTGTACATCTTTCCGGGAGTAAACGTAGCCGTGAATCGATGGGTATTTTGGAGTTTTCTGATTTCGCTTTCTCCCAAAAAGCTTCAAAGTCAGTAGGCAAAGTAGTGGTGGGCTTTATGTCCTCGGGTGCAAATGCGGCTGTTGCATATCCGCTGTATGTCTTATCTTCGTGTTTAGTCCATACCCGGCAACGCATAAATCCAGGGATATTCATGGTGCTTCCATTAATTGTTAGTTCTCCGTTTTTTAATTTCACACTTTCTTTTTTCAGTGGAGGCATCATGTCATACGAAAGTTCGTAATAGGCATCTGCATTTTGCAACGGAATATTGTTCTTTGTTATCCTGATATTGAACTTTACGGTTTCTCCCGGTTTATACAGCCAGTCTGTATGGTCGGGAGAAACAAATACTTTTATCATCTGCTCTTTTGGCTGAGACCATAAGGTGATTACGATAAAAAGTAAACTGATGGTGGATAGTAATTTTTTCATTTTTTTGATGGGATTATTATGTACTACATATTTTTGTTTTTCAGATATTTAATTAAAAATTCCGGTACATCCGTCTGGATGATACGTGCATTTAATGTATCGATCAGGTATCCGTATTCTTTGTCGGGATCTCTCAAACCCATATCGTCATCATGTCCACCGGACATTGTATCCCACAATGTGTTGTACCAGATAAGACAGTTCCCTTTTAACCGTTTGCCCATTTCTTTGGGTAATGTATTTGTATCGGATACATAGGAGAACTCAAAAGCAAGCGGAGGATATTTTTTCATGTAATCTTCAATCATTTGCTGTGCATTGGCTTTATCCAGATTAATCACAGGCATAAAAATAACTTTGTCCAGGTATTTACCAAATTCTTTTTTTACCTGTTCCACAGGCTGACTACCTTTCATGATGATCTGTTTGGTCGTTCCTGTTTTTTTCAATAACTCATATACTTCATCAAACAAGGGGTAGGCTTTGTCCAGGTTTATCATAATCTTATCTTTTGCCAGGAGTAATGCCTCTTCCAATGTTGGTACGGTATGCCTTGTATGTATGCCTAAACCATTTCTTAGTTTCAGCTTTTTGACATCATCCAAAGTCTGATCGCTTATTTTACCATGTCCCGTAGTTGTTCTGTCCAATGTGTTATCGTGCATAAGTATGAGATGCCCGTCTTTGGTTTTTTGGATGTCGATTTCTACCACATCACATCCCATTTTGATGACGTTCTCAATGGCAGCCAATGAATTCTCCGGTGCATACCGCCAATCTCCCCGATGGGCGACTACCAATACAGAATTATTATTGGGATTCAGTAATTCGTCCCGTATTTCGTCTACTTTGCTTTTGTTCTGAGCTGTAATCTCATATTGAAAGGACAAACAAAACAGACAGATAATAGCGATAATGTGTTTTCTTTTCATAGATTCTTTGTTTTATAATGAAACGATTTTAAATTAAAATAATTGTTCTACAGATTATAATATATTAATTGTAGATGTAGCTACTTTATTGGCAATAGAAAATATATTCTTCTCCAGGTTGAGTCAATAAATCATATTCGATCGTATCGGGTATCTTCGAAGAGGCTAATACGACTTCTGAGGATATGATTGGAGGAGGGGTTTCATATACCTTGTAGTAAGGGTTAGGATTGTCGCCTTGAGCCTTTACTAAATTTGCCTCACCGACAACTTGTAACGGAGTGGAGGTGCGTATCCTCAGGTTACCTCCTAAGTTAGACTTTATTTTTATAGTCTTTACCTGTCCGTTTTTCCATTCAATGTCTGTTAAGAAACCACCCCTTGCTTTTAATCCTTGGATTATACCATTTCTCCAAGCGCTAGGGAGTGCCGGAAGTATGTGGAGAGCTCCATCATGGCTTTGTAACAACATTTCGGCTATACCGGCCGTACACCCGAAATTACCATCAATCTGAAAAGGAGGATGCGCGTCCAGTAGATTAGGATAAGTTCCTCCACCGTCATATTCCGTATTTTTATCTCCGGTTAATCGCAGTTGTTCTGTTATGAGCTTATATGCTCTGTCACCATCCATGAAACGGGCCCATAGACAAACTTTCCATCCCATTGACCATCCTGTAGATGCGTCTCCTCTGTGATTTAAAGAGTTACGTGCAGCATTGAATAAATCAGGTGTCCTGTACGGTGAAATCTGGTTTCCGGGAAATAATCCATATAAGTGTGAGATATGGCGGTGCTTGTCATTAGGATCATCCAAATCATGCATCCATTCCTGTAGCTGACTGTAACGACCTATTTGCATTGGAGGTATCCGTGTACGGATTTGTCTTAAAGTATCAGCGAAATGCTGATCTCTTTCTAATATTTCAGTTGCGGATATGAGATTAGAAAATAGTTCGAACATTAGTTGATTATCCATTGTAACTCCGGCAGTATTTGTAAGTTTATTCTTTTTGTCGAAAGTATTTTCCGGAGAGCTGGATGGGGCAATAACCAGCCAATGGTGTTCCGGTTCTTCAACTGCAAAATCAAGTAAGAAAAGGGCGGCTCCCTTCATAATGGGATAGACCTCTTCCAAATATGTCTTGTCGCCGGAGTAGAGAAAATGTTCCCATAGATGTCTTGACAGCCAGGCGCCACAGGTAGGCCACATTCCTGGGCCGGATCTGTCTACAGCACCGGTAGTTCGCCATAGGTCGGTATTGTGATGTAACATCCAGCCCCGGGCTCCATACATGATTTTGGCAGTATGTCCACCTGTCACAGCCAGTTCTTTGATCATTTGTATTAAAGGTTCATGTAATTCGCTGAGATTGGTGATTTCTGTCGGCCAATAGTTCATTTCCAGATTGATATTGGTGGTGTATTTGCTATCCCAGGCAGGTTTCATCCTCTCATTCCATATTCCTTGTAAGTTTGCCGGTTGTGTTCCGGGTTGTGAACAAGAAATTAACAGATAACGTCCGAATTGGAAATAAAGTGCTGCCAAATTCGGGTCTTTGCCTTGAGCGAATTCGGCGATACGAACATCTGTTGTCTTTTGAATTGCTTCAGTGACATCTAGTTTGAATTTCACCCGATTGAAGTAATCTCTATAGTAGTCCATATGGTCTGTTTTCAGTTTTGCATAATCTTTTTGAGTTGCATGCTGAAGATATGATTTCACCTTTTGATCCGGATTACCACTCAGATTAGCATAATTTACAAAATTTGTTGCTATGGAGACGTAAATTGTTACGGCATCAGCATTGGATACGGTTATTCTGGAGGCTTCCGTTTTCATTTGCCCTTTCTCTGGTACGATTTTTACCAAAGTGCTAAATGATATTTTGCCCTCTAAACCTTCGTGCCCTTCCGTAGAACCTTGTAGCGAAAGGCCGTTTTCTAATGTTATTGTCTGGCTTTTTTGAGGGCTATTCAACTCTGCCGAAAAAACAATTTTACCTTTCCGGGATGCGGTCAGGTGTATTACGATAACTTGATCGGTGAATGACGTAAATATTTCCCGTTGATATTCGACATCATTGACTGTATAGCGTGTTTTGGCTATGGCGGATTCTATATCCAGTTCACGGTAGTAGTTTTTTGCCGTTTCATGTCCCGGGAAGGTGAGGTTGAGGTCTCCTACAGGTTGGTAGATCATTCCGTGGTTCGTTTTTGATATGACTTTCTCATCTACCAGTTTCTGTGCTTCTTTGTATTTACCCTGAAAAATAAGTTTCCTGATATCAGGAATTGCATTTAGAGCATCTGGGTTCGAGTTACTGTTTGGTTCTCCTGTCCAGACCGTTTCTTCATTCAATTGTATCTTTTCTTTCGTGATACCACCGAATACCATAGCACCGATGCGTCCGTTTCCTATAGGTAAGGCTTCTTCCCATTTTTCTGCCGGTTGATCATACCACAGTCGCCAGATTGTTGTATCCGGATTGTTCTGACAGGACAAAAGAGAGGTTATACAATAGGAGAGTAAAATGATGTTGGCTATTCTTTTGTAATTTTTCATTTGAAAATATATTGTTATTTTACGATAAGTAATTTTTCATCAACAAAGCTTTCTGCCCGTGCCTTGAGTATATATGTTCCTGCTTGCAAAGGCATTGCTATGGAAGTGGTTAATCCTGTTGCCTGGGTCTTTTTCAGACTGATTCCACAGAGGTCATAGACCTCTATGGTGGCTTTGTTTAATAACTCTTGTCCGATATCCAGTTTCACGGATATTGTTTCACCGGTATTCGATGGGTTGGGATAAGCATTCATTTTCATGGAACTCTTTTCCGATACTAATTGGTGGGTGTGGACACCTTCGGTGGTTATGACAAAACCTCCATAAGCTTTTACCGGTATAGATAGTTGATTTGTAATATCTTCATCTTTGACGATAAAACGTCCTTTTTCTTTTCCATCTGTTATGATCCTTATTCTTTTATCTTTAGGTAGAAAGGACAAATCCATCTGCATTTCCCGTTCTTTGTTCATACCGTTGATTCCTCCGATATACCAGTTATCAGCTTTTCTTCTGGCTATGATAACATAGTCTCCTGGATAACCATCAACCAATTTGGTTTCATCCCATGCTACCGGTATCTTCTCAAGAAACGTTCGGGCTTCTGCTTGTAATCCTGCATAGACGCTTCGGTTGTCGGCGAAGTTTTGTATGCCGGATTCAAAAATGACGGAGAGCGCCAGTTGATGTCCGTAGGTGGTAATGTTTTGAGATTCTACTCCGTTATATATCTTATTGGAAAAAGTGACAGGGGTATAATCCATTGAACCTACTACATTCCGGGTAAAAGGAATCGTTGCATTATGCTCCGGAGCTTTGTTGCAGGCATTCTGATTCGTGAAACTTTCAGCTCCTTTTACAGCTTCAGTGGTCATTAGGTTAGGATAAGTTCGTTCCAGCCCGCGGGGCAGAGTAGCCCCATGAAAATTTACCATAATTTTTCGTTGCGCTGTCTCTTCCAGGAAAGTTTTATACATCTGTATAATTCCTTGTTTGTCGGTATCGAAGAAGTCAATTTTGACACCTTTTACTCCCCAGGATTGTATTTTATCCAATTCAGCATTTCTGCTTTTCGGATCGGACATCAGATTCCATATGTCGATGGTCTCGGTTGGTTTGCCGGCACCGGAGTGATACCATAACCAGATTCCTATATTCTTATTTTGAGCATATTGCATGATATAGTTCAATTCGTTCTCTGCCATCCGATGCCATCCTGCATCCAGCAATATATATTCCCAGCCCATACTGGCAGCAAAATTGATATATTCTATTTGTTTCAGGTATTCGTAAGTGGAGGGAGCATCCGACCACCAACTCCATGCAGAGCGTCCGGGTTTAATCCAGTCTGTTTCTGTAATGACACATGGAGGATTCAGGTTTTGTATAATGTTTGTTTCTACTATATTCGATAGCTGATCACCTATGATGACTACTCTCCAGGGAGTGGACCATGGTAGTGTCGATATAGGTTCGGGATCATCTTCTATGATGGCTTCATCTTTCTCTGCAAATGCTACCGTATACAAGCCACTTTCGTCATTCTTTATATGTGTGGCGCAATAGGTACCGTCCAGGGTTGCTTCTGTTATCATTATCCAATGCCCGTTGGTGTTAAACAATAAGGGATATGCCCAGCCTTGTTTGTAAGGAGAATAACTTCCGATAGCTATACCACTTCTGCAATACTGCTCATAACTTGGCTTTAACCGAGAATTCCAATCGTACGGATGTATCCAGGCTTTTCCCTCAGTTGGCAGTTTGAAACCTGTACTTTCTTTAATTACTTTATGGGATTTGGAATTGTTTTCAGGGAAATGATAACGAAAAGCAATTCCATCGTTGTAAGCCCTCAGAATGAGTTCGACCACTTTGCCATTAGAATTCCTGAATTGATAGATTTGTTCGTTTGCCAGATTATGGCAGAGCGATCTTTTCCCGGATTTTAATTCATATTCTTCATCGATAAGGCTAACCTCATTTTGGGAACAGAATTGAAGACCCGAAGAAAACTTTTCATCTTCTCTGTCAATACCTAAAGGGGAGGGCAGCAATATTTGTTTGCCATTATTGACTACATAATATAAGAGTTTGCCGAATTCTTTATCTAAGGAAAGCACAAACTCTATTTGGCTGTCGGGAGATAATAGTTTCCATTCGGATGATTTTTCTAATATGGCTTCATGCACGGTATTCTTTGCTATGCCCTTATATTGGAAGATGGAGCATATTAGAATAGTGAAGATAAATATAAATTGCTTTTTCATAAGTTTCTATTTTTATACTATCAACAGCATCTGCAATAGGTTTTAATTGGTCATCATAATTAATTTCACCATCAATATATGCAAGTAAAATTCCTGTTTCAAATAAGTTTATAGCCTTATTTAATTTATAAGTATTTCTTACTGCTAATTGTCCATTAGGAAGATAAATTTCAGAAATTGGATTTAATTTACCATTTTTTTCAGAAATTTTATTTTTCATTCCATTCATATTCGCCATATCTGGATGTTCTTTCAAAGAATTAACAGCACAAAGTTTTCCTTCATCACTATATCCTTCCAAAGTATTATTGGCTTTATTAATTTTAGATGTTAAAGTTATTTCTTTATCTCTATCCAATTTTTCTCTAATATACTTATTAACTTCATCATAATTTAAGTCTCCTGCTGCATAAGCAATAAAACTACAAAAAGCTAAAAGTAAAAATAAAATTTTTATAAATTTAATT
>OGYM01001870.1_pt1 | contig 14521 bp, 15 predicted proteins | sample 1576491 | NCBI WGS metagenome assembly OGYM01 (sample SAMEA3541515, study PRJEB24748) | human gut metagenome | biome: human gut; feature: human-associated habitat; material: faeces | place: China | collected 2012 | reverse complement strand
CTTGCGGTAAGCATGGCGTGCTGCATCAGCACCCAGCAGGGGCTTTCGGAAACGTGCCGTGTCATGGGCGCTTTGCTGCGCAGGGGGCTTGTCTGGGCTGGGCGGATTTTTGCAGTGCTGTTAGGGCTGCAAAGAGCGGTAACGGTTCAGCTGGACCGTTCTGCACTGCGGCTGGGCCAGCTTCTTACCGGCGGCGTGCCGGTGATCGGGCAGGCTCTGAGCGATACGGCAGAAGTATTTCTTGCCGGGATGCAGCTGCTCAAAAGCAGTCTGGGTTTTGCGGCACTTGCCGTGATCGGGGCCGAATTTCTGCCACTGTATCTGCAGCTTCTGCTCCATTTGCTATTCCTTGCAGGATGCAGGCTTCTGTGCGGCCTTGCGGAGAACCGGCGCTGTCAGGCGCTGTTTGACTGCATGGCCGAAGCGGTAAAATGCATGGCAGCAGTAACGGCACTGTTTTTTGAACTGCTGACGGTAGGCGTGGGGCTTCTGATGATGACGGGAGGCGGATAGGAAATGCACGCATTTCAGACGGCGGCATCGGCGTTCTGCATTGCCTGTATCTGTGCGGAGATCACGACGCTGCTGGTGGGCGCAGGCTGGGCGGGCAGATGCATAAAAGCCGTTGCCGGGCTATATATTCTAGTGATCCTGTTCCGGCTGGCCCCGCAGATGAAGCTGGAACTGAAAAGTGCAGCGGCGGCGGCTCCGGCAGCGGTCAGCATCCAGAGTACGGAGACATCGCTCTTGCAGGGAACGCAGGAACGGCTGGAAGCAGATCTTTGCGCAGAGTGTGAGCGGCGCTTTGGTACAAAGGTGAAACTGGAGATCACACTGACCCGGACAGAACAGACCGTTCGGGCAGAAAAGGTGCTTGTGATCCTCCCGGCGGCGTGCACATCTGCAGAGCAGAGCCGGATCGCGGCATATCTGCAGCAGGAGCTTGGCATGGCACCGATACTGGAAGTGCAGGAGGACACCGAATGAAAGAAGCAGGGGGCATTTCGTTCGGAGATTCCGTGAAAGATTTTGCCCGGAAATGTAAAGGGAAACAGGGCAGAGCAAGGCTTGCTGCGGCAGTAGGCGTTCTGGCAATGCTGCTGATCCTGTTGTCGGAACTTTTTCCGCAGAACACGGCAGCGGGCAGCACAAAAAACACAAAGTCTGCCCAGAGCAGCACGGAATATCAGGCACAGCTGGAGAACCGGCTGGAACATCTGATCTCACAGATGAGCGGTGCGGGCAAAACGACCGTGATGGTCACGCTGGAGACTGGGGAAGAAGCCATTTATGCGCTGGATACACAGTCCGGAGAAATGCAGTCCCAGCAGACCCATGTCCTGCTGGAAGATGGTTCAGCCCTGACCGAAACGGTATGTCTGCCGCAGGTGTGCGGTGTGGCCGTGCTGTGCGAGGGCGGCGGAGACATCCGCGTTGCTGCCCGGATCACCGAACTGGTAAGCGCACTGCTGGATCTGCCATCCAACCGCATTTGTGTGGAACAGCGCAAGGGCTGAGACCCTGCAGCTTTTATAAGGAGGAACGATTTATGAGAGCACTTTCCAGAAATACCCGCAGGGCCACAGCTGTTACATTGGCTGCCGCACTGGTGATTGCCGTATACTTGAACTGGCAGTACGCCCGCAGCGATGTGCCCACGGAACTGCCGGACAATGCTGCAATGGTCGCGGCAGAGGCTGAGGATGTCCCGGTACAGGCGCAGACGGTTCTGGATGAGCTGCCCACAGAGGCCGAAGCGGTGTCCAGCGCCAACAAAAACTATGGTGAAGCGCAGCTTGTAAGCGTTGCCAGTGACAGCGGTGCAAAGTTTTTTGAGCAGGCTCGGCTCAAGCGACAGAAGGCCCACGATGAGGCGATGGATTCCATCAAGAAAACGATGAAATCCTCGTCGCTTTCCGCAGAGGAAAAGAAGGAATATACCGCCCAGATGACCGAAAATCTGGAAGATCTGAATGCGGAGAATGAGATCGAAACGCTGATCAAAGCCAAAGGTTTTGCCGATTGCCTGTGCTTTTTGCAGTCCGGCCGGGCAGACCTTACCGTGATGACCTCCGGTGAACCGCTCACAGCGGCACAGGTGGCACAGATCCGGGATGTGGTGCTGAACAAAAGCACTGTGACTGCCCAGAACATCACGGTGGTGGAGGTCAAATAAGAAGGTGCGGCAGAGTTTTCCGAAACAAGTATTGAAATCGCACCCGCTTTGATGGTATAATAACTCTATCAATAAAGAATGATGTTGTCCTGCGTATGGCATTGATCGTTTCAGGCAGGACCATTTCAAACAAGAAAAAGCAGGCTGTGCCCGCTTTTGAATGGAGGACAACACAATGGATTTTCAGAATACAGATCTTCGGGGCGGCAGCCTTCAGATCTCCACCGAAGTCATTGGCAAGATCGCACGCTGCGCAGCATTGGAAATTGACGGCGTTGCCGAGGTTTCCTGCGGCAGACAAAATAAAAAGCTCAAGGATCTGCTGGAAGCATCCAGCATCCAGTCTCCGGTCGTGGTGGAAATGCGGGATGGTACCGCAAACATCACTCTGAACCTGATGATGAGCTTTGGCGCACGCATTCCTGCTGTGGCCGAAAAGGTGCAGGAAAACGTGAAGAACGCTGTGCAGAACATGACCAATGTCACTGTGAGCCGCGTCAATCTGGTGATCGCCGGCCTTGCAGAAACCACTGCAGCAGAGAAGTAAAATAAAATTCAGAATTGGAAGCCGATCCTCTCTGTGCTCTGGCCGGAGAGGCTTCGTGCTGCGAGAGGAACATTATGGAAAATATTTTGCCCCGTAGAGAAGCACGCGAGAATGCATTTTTGCTGGCATTTTCGCAGACCTTTGGTGATATCCCGCTGGCAGAGGCCATTACCAGCCACGAAGAAAACGATGAAGAACACCCTGTGGATGGTTTCAGCAAGCATCTGCTGAACGCATACTACGATCATTCTGCCGAGGTGGATGATGAGATCCGTGCACATCTGCGCAACTGGACCATGGAGCGCCTGCCTCGTGTCAGCCTGACCATCCTGCGTCTGGCAGTTGCCGAGATGCTGTTTGGCGGCGAGAATAAGCCCGGTGTTGCCATCAACGAGGCGGTGGAACTGACGAAAAAGTATGGTGCGGACGAAGATTACCAGTTCGTGAACGGTCTGCTTGGCGCAGTGGCCCGGGATCACGGTCTGGATGCGGAGCAGGCCGAACAGTGAGCCGTTATACGCTTGGCATTGATACAAGCAACTATGCAACCTCTCTGGCAGTGTTTGATACAGCTGGAGAGGTTGTTTGCGCAAAGAAGCGCTTTTTGCCGGTAAAAGCGGGCCAGCTGGGCCTGCGGCAAAGCGATGCACTGTTTCATCATACGGTCGCGCTGCCGGAAATGATGCAGGAACTGGCGCAGGAATTTGATCTGACGCAGATCGATGCTGTGGGCGTATCGCAAAAGCCCCGCCCGGTAGAAGGCAGCTATATGCCTTGCTTTCTTGCAGGCGTCAATGCCGCAACGGCCTTTGCACATGCAAAAGGGATCCCACTTGTGCTGACGACCCATCAGCAGGGTCACGCTGCCGCAGCGCTGTTTGCAGCTAAGGGGGAACAGCTGTTTGCTGAAAAAGTTCTGCTGTTCCATATTTCCGGCGGCACCACGGACCTGCTGCTCTGCGATCAGGTGCGCCGGATCACAACGCTTGGCACCAGCACAGACCTTTATGCCGGACAGGCTGTGGACCGTGTGGGGGTCAGGCTTGGCTTTGGCTTCCCGGCGGGTGCCGAGGTTTCCCGTCTGGCTGCACAGTGCACTGAGGAAATCAAGCCAAAATCCAGCGTGAAGGGGATGCAATGCAGCCTTTCCGGGCTGGAAAACCAGTGCAATGCCCTGCTTGCCGCAGGCAAAACGCCAGAATATGTGTGCAAGTACTGCCTGCTCTGTGTGGCGGATACAGTGGTAAAAATGACCAAAGCTGCACAGAAGGAATACCCCGGCCTGCCGGTGGTATGTGCTGGCGGAGTGATGAGCAGCGATATCATCCGTGCATGGGTGCAGAAACGTCTGCCGCAGGTCTACTTTGTGCCGGGACAGTATTCCAGCGATAATGCCATCGGTGTTTCGATCCTGGCAGCGCGGGAGGCCGGATTATGGCTGAAGTGATTACCGTTTCAGCACTCAACCGTTATGTAAAAACGCTGCTGGATGCCAACGATGCTTTGTTTGACCTTGCCCTGCGCGGCGAGATCGCAAATTTTGTACAGAATGCGCGCAGCGGGCACTGCTATTTTTCTCTGCGGGATGATGTCTGCAGCGTCAAAGCGGTAATGTTCCGCACTGATGCACGCCGCCTTGCTTTCCGCCCGGAAGAGGGAATGCGTGTAGTCGTGCGCTGCCGCGCTACCCTTTATGAGCGCGACGGCGCATTTCAGCTGTACGTGAACGATATGTTCCCGGATGGCATTGGTGCCGCACAGCTGGCGTTGGAACAGCTCAAGGCAAAACTGGAGCAGGAGGGCCTGTTTGCACCGGAGCACAAAAAGCCGCTGCCGGAATTTCCTAAATGCATCGGTGTTGTTACCAGCAAGACGGGAGCTGCCCTGCAGGACATCCGCAATGTGCTCACACGGCGCTGGCCATCGGTACGGCTGCTGCTGTGTCCGGTGACAGTGCAGGGGTTTGAAGCCGCGCAGCAGGTGGCCGATGCCATCAAAAAGCTGGATCAGTGCAAAGAGGTGGACGAGATCATCGTTGCACGCGGAGGCGGCAGCCGGGAAGACCTGTGGGTCTTTAACGCAGAGATGATCGCCCGGGCTGCATACCGCTGCAAAAAACCACTGATCAGCGCAATCGGCCACGAGATCGACTATACCATTCTGGACTTTGTGGCAGACTGCCGTGCCCCCACACCTTCGGCTGCAGCAGAGCTGGCTGTACCGGATCGGGCAGAGCAGGAGCGGATATTGCTGGATTTGCAGCAAAATATTCGCAAAAATATGCAAAAACGTTTTGATTTATGCTATAATGGTCTGGAACAATACAACTTTGTGTTGGAGCAGGGCCTTGCACACCGAAACTGGCAAAAAAGTCAGGGGCAGCTGCAGCAGGTGCAGGATGCCATCCGTCAGCAGATGCAGAAACGCCTGCATTCTGCAGAATTGCAGCTGGGTCATGCGGCAGCACTTACAGGATCGCTGGATCCATACAAGGTGCTGGCGCGCGGCTACACGATGGTCACAGCAGCCAACGGCACTATTTTAAATGCAGATGATCTGCAGCCGGAAAAAACAATCTATGTTCGCAGCGCTTCCCGCCGTGCAAAGTGCAGGGTGGAAGCGGTGGAGGAGATCAATGAGAGCACCCAAAAGTTTTGAGGAAGGCATGGAACGGCTGAATACGCTCCTTGCACAGATGCAGAGTGAGGATACGACCCTTGCAGATTCGGTCAAACTGTATGCAGAGGCCGCTTCTCTGATGGAGTACTGCCATGCTGCACTGGAAAAAACATCGCTGCAGATCGACGAGATCGACGCAAAGCTTGCGGGCACAGTGCAGGAGGAAAGCTAATGGACTATCAGGAGCAGTATCAGAATTATCTGGCGCAGGCAATGGCCGCGCTGGAAAAGGCCTGCGGCCGTTTTCTGCCGGAAGAATCCGAGGTGTGCCGTGCGGCACGCTACAGCCTGATGGGCGGCGGCAAACGGATCCGTGCAGTTCTTGTTCTCAGCGTCTGCGATATGCTGGGCGGCAGTATGCAGGCGGCACAGCAGTTTGCAGCTGCTGTAGAAATGCTGCACTGCTATTCGCTCATTCACGATGACCTGCCCTGCATGGACAATGATGATCTGCGCCGCGGCCGTCCTTCCTGCCACAAGGCATTTAGCGAAGCAACTGCCATGCTGGCCGGTGATGTGCTGCTGACAGAAGCATTTGAGACAGTCGCCAATGCCCCGGCAGATGCGTCTGTCTGTGTACAGGCAGCGCGGGCACTGGGTGCAGGCGCTGGCAGCCGCGGCATGGTCTATGGGCAGGAACTGGATCTGAAATACGAAGCGTTGGCCGCAACAGAAGACCAGCTTCGGCTGATCCATCGCAATAAAACGGGTGCGCTGATCAATGCAGCCATCCAGATGGGTGCGGCTGCGGCCAAAGCGGATGAAGCACAGTGCAGAGCGCTGGAACAGTATGCTTATGGTCTGGGTCTTGTTTTTCAGATCGTGGACGACGTGCTGGATGTTACCAGCACACCGGAACAGCTGGGCAAGCCCATTGGCAGCGACAGCGAAAATGGAAAAACTACCTTTGTGACCCTTTATGGTGCGGAAGGTGCCATGAAGCTTGCACATGACCTGAATCAGAAGACCTGCACGGAACTGCACCGGAATTTTGGCGAAAAAGCTGCGTTTCTGGAACAGCTTGCGCAGCAGCTTCTTGTGCGTAAAAACTAAAAATAATCCATACAGAATAAAGGAAAAAGATTATGCAGCTTATTCAAAACATCCTGTCTTTCAATCAGATCCTTACGGTTTCACTGCTCGGCTGGTTTGTGGCGCAGGTGCTTAAAACCATCATCAATTTTATCCTACTGGGCAAGTTCCAGTTGGAACGCATGTGGGGTGATGGCGGTATGCCCAGTGCCCACAGCGCAACGGTCTGTGCCATGGTCATTGCAACCGGACGCTGTGTGGGTGTTGACTCTGCCATTTTTGCAGTGGCAAGCGTGGTGGCAATCATTACCATGCACGATGCCATGGGCGTGCGGCATGAGACTGGCGAGCAGGCCAAGGTCCTGAACCAGATGATCGATCAGTGGATCGAAGTGAGCGAGAAGAATGCTCCTTTCCTGCAGAACATGCATCTGAAGGAGATGGTCGGCCATACGCCGCTGCAGGTCGTGGCAGGCGTACTGGTCGGCGCAGCCGTCGGCTTCCTGTATCCGCTGGCTTGAGACATTCTTTTTTCACGCAGGAACGCACTGCAGAAACAGAAAATCTTCATTTGAAGGACGTGTGATTTATGGGAGCATTGCTGCTGGACAGCATCAATCAGCCCAAGGATTTAAAGCAACTGAATGAACAGCAGGTGAAACAGCTGTGCGCGGAGATCCGCCAGTTTCTGCTGGAGAATATTTCCAAGACGGGCGGCCACCTTGCCTCAAACCTTGGCGTGGTAGAGCTTACCGTTGCGCTGCACCGTGTTCTGGATACACCACAGGACAAAATCGTGTTTGATGTCGGTCACCAGTGCTACACACACAAGATCCTTACGGGTCGGCGCGGACAGTTTGATAAGCTGCGCCAGCTCGACGGGATCTCCGGTTTCCCGAACCCGAACGAGAGCGAACACGATGCATTCATTGCCGGGCACGGAAACACGGCGCTTTCGCTTGCAATCGGCATGGCGTGGGCCAAAAAGCTGCATCATGAAGCAGGGCTTGTGGTCGCGGTGATCGGCGATGGTGCCTTTACCGGCGGCATGGTCTACGAGGGCATGAACAACATTGAACAGCTGGACAACCTTCTTGTGATCCTGAACGACAACAAGATGTCCATTTCTAAAAATGTCGGTGCACTTGCCCGCTATCTGACTCATTTGCGCACGACCACGGCCTATTTTGATGCCAAGGATAATGTGCGCAGCTTTTTGGATAGAGTACCGCTGGTGGGCGCTCCACTGAAAAAAAACATCACCGAGTGCAAGACGCTTTTGCGTCGGGCAATGTACCACTCTACCATGTTCGAGGATATGGGCTTCCAGTACATCGGGCCGGTGGATGGCCACAACGTGGAAGAGCTGGAACGCACACTGCGCACCATCCGCAACCGGCAAGGGCCACATTTTCTGCACGTGATCACAAAAAAGGGCAAGGGCTATCAGCCGGCCGAGGTAAACCCCGGCAACTATCACGGCGTGTCGGCATTTGATCTGGATGGAATGCCCGACCCGGAGGTGGCACCAAAGGAATCGTTCTCGACGGTATTTGGCAATGCTCTTGTGACGGAAGGCGACCGGAACCCGAATATCTGCGCCATCACTGCAGCAATGAAGTATGGCACCGGCCTGCAGTTTTTTGCGCACAGCCACCCGGAGCGTTTTTTTGATGTCGGTATGGCAGAGCAGCACGCTGTGACCTTTGCTGCCGGGCTTGCAAGTCAGGGCATGCTGCCGGTGGTATGCATTTATTCCACCTTCCTGCAGCGTTCCTATGATCAGATCATCCACGACGTAAATCTGCTGCGGGAGAATGTAGTTTTTGCCATCGACCGCGCCGGTTTTGTCCCAGCGGATGGCGAAACGCATCAGGGCATTTACGATCCCGCTTTCCTGAGCCAGCTTGGAATGCCGCTGTATGCGCCTTCCAATTATCAGGAACTGAATTACTGGCTGCAGCAGCTGTTGAGTGACCGCTTCCATGGCCCACGGGCAATTCGTTATCCCCGCGGTGGGCAGGATGCAGCTCTGGCGGAATTTGGCTGCACCGGCGAAGATTATGATTTCCTGCGCAAGGCGGATGATGCAACGATCGTTCTGGTGAGTTACGCCGACGAACTGGCCGACCTTTTGCAGGCAGAACGTGAATTACAGCAGAAAAGTATTGCGTGTGATGTAATAAAAGCTGTAAAGCTGTATCCCTTTACAGACAAAATGATCGTTGATCTGTCGAAATATAAAATAATCCTGTTTGCGGAAGAATGCATTGCAAACGGAAGCATTGGTGAACATCTGGAATATGCTTTGCAGCAAAACGGATGGAATGGGCGCTTTATCCATTGTGCAGTGCGGAACGCGTGTCTTCCACATGCCAGTGTGGCACAGATCAAACAGGCAACCGGTCTGGATGCAGCGCATCTTGTACAGGCCGTGCAGATGGCCGTGACGAAAGGAGAAAATTTACTTTGAAGATTCGATTGGACCAATATCTTGTTCAGCATGGTCTGACACAGAGCCGTGAGCGCGCAAAGGCGCTGATCATGTCCGGCATCGTTTTTGTCAATGAGCAAAAGGTGGACAAGGCTGGAGAGATGATCAAGGAAGATGCCAAGGTGGAAGTGCGCGGGCACGACATTGGCTATGTCAGCCGCGGCGGCCTGAAGCTGGAAAAAGCTATGAAGTGTTTCCCACTTACACCCAATGGCAAGATCTGCATGGACATTGGCGCATCTACCGGCGGCTTTACGGATTGCATGCTGCAGAACGGTGCCGTCAAGGTCTATGCGGTGGATGTCGGCTATGGACAGCTTGCATGGAGCCTGCGTACAGACGAGCGCGTAGTGAACATGGAGCGCACGAACATCCGCAATGTCAAGCCGGAGGATCTTGCCGAGCAGATCGAGTTTTTCAGTGTGGATGTCTCGTTTATCTCGCTGCACCATATTTTCCCGGTGGCACAGGCAATCACAACGCCGGATGCCATGGGCGTTTGTCTGGTCAAGCCGCAGTTTGAAGCCGGACGCGAAAAGGTTGGCAAAAACGGTGTGGTGCGCGACCCTGCTACCCACCGTGAAGTGCTGCACAATGCCATGGGCTATGCTGCTGCAAACGGTTTTGCTGTACGCGGATTGGATTTCAGCCCGGTAAAGGGACCTGAGGGCAACATTGAATACCTGATGTTCGTGCAGAAGAGCGGTGAACCATCCGTGCTGGACGACAGCGTTGCAGAGCAGGTGGTGACGGAAAGCCACAGCACGCTGGACCGCTGAGCGGCTCTGCCATCAGTCCAGAAAAAGGAGCTTCCAGCATGACGATCTATATTTCGCCGAATCCCGGCAAGACCTCCGCCAACGAGATCGCACTGCGTGCAGCGCAGATCCTGATGAACCATGGTGCAGCTGTTCTGATGTGTGAACAGCCGCGCAGAAGCTGCAGCACGGCCGGAGTGTTTTATCTGCCGCTGGAGGAATGCCTTGAGCAGGCAGATGTGATCCTGACCATTGGCGGCGACGGCACCATTCTGCATGAGGCAAATCTTTCGCTCCGGTACGCAAAGCCGATCTTGGGCATCAATCTGGGACGCTGTGGCTTTCTGGCTACCTGCGAAGTCAGCGAGATGGAAGCCAAGCTCTCCGCTGTTGCACGGGGAGAGTTCAGCGTAGACAACCGGATGCTGCTGTATGTCCGCGTTCTTGGCCACGATGGCTGGGAGGGCCACGCCCTGAATGACGTGGTGGTCACAAAGGGCCGCCTGCAGCAGGCGATCGATTTCAGCATTTACTGCGATGATATTTTAGTAGAGCACTACCGTGGGGACGGTGTGATCGTTGCAACGCCCACTGGCTCCACAGCGTATTCGCTGGCGGCGGGCGGGCCGATCCTGGATTCCCAGACGAAGGGCGTTGTTGTAACGCCTATCTGCCCGCACAGTCTGGCCAGCCCGGCCATGGTGTTTGCGCAGGAGCGCAAGCTGAATATCTGTGTGGGACAGGTGGCCGACGATGAAGTGTTTATCAGCTGCGATGGCAGAGCTGGCTGTCCGCTCAAGGCCGGCGCAACGGCTGAAGTAAGGCTCTCCGATCAGGTGGTAAAGCTGATCACCTTCGGAAAAGCAGATCAGTTCCAGGCCATTGACCAGAAGCTTCGCAGCAGACGATAAAGGGGAGGCGAGTTTACGATGGCGCGCAGCCGTAAAGAAGATGTAAAAAGCAAGGGAGAACGTCAGCAGGCGATTCTCCGGCTTGTGCAGGAGCACCCGATCAGCCGGCAGGAAGTTCTGCTGGATCACCTTTCCAAAGAGGGATTCGAGGTAACACAAGCCACCGTTTCCCGCGATATCCGGGAGCTGTGTTTGGTAAAAGCTGCCACGGCAGAGGGGTATCGCTATGTCTCCAGCCGGAACGAAAGCTTCAACCCCAAAACGCAGGGAAGGTTTGAAACGATCTTTCATGAATCCGTGCTGGGGGTGGATTACGCCGGACATGTTGTGCTGGTAAAGTGCTATTCCGGCATGGCCAACGCCGCATGCGAGGTTTTTGACGCATTGCAGTGGAAAAGTGTGGTCGGCACGCTTTCGGGCGACGACACGTTCCTGATCGTTGCACGGTCGGAGCGTGATGCAAAAACGATCTGCTCGGAACTGACGAGACACATTGGATAAAAATAACGCGGGAGAAAAGATATGCTGAGCAGCCTGCAAATTGAAAATGTTGCTGTGATCCAGAAGGCTGAAGTACATTTCAAGCCGGGCCTGAATGTTCTTACCGGTGAGACTGGTGCCGGCAAGTCGATCCTGATCGATTCCATCAATGCGATCCTGGGAAACCGCACTTCAAAGGATCTTGTGCGCACAGGGGCCTCCAAGGCGGTGATCCGTGCAGCCTTTGAGGAGGTGCCCGGTACGGTGCTGGACAGCCTTGAGAAGGCGGGCTACGAGCGCTCGGATGCACTGATGCTCAGCCGCGAGATCACAGCCGAGGGCAAAAGCACCTGCCGCATCAACGGAATGCCTGCAACGGCTGCGGTTCTGCGGGAGCTGTGCGGAGGACTTATCAATATCAACGGTCAGCACGACTCCGTGGGCCTTCTGAACCCGGCAAGACATCTGGGCATTCTGGATGATTATGCGCAGAACAGCGCGGAGTTTCAGGACTATTATGTCCTGTACCGGGAGCTTGTGCGCATCAAGCGGGAGCTGGATGCCATGATCACCGACGAAGCCGAAAAGCAGCGCAGGATCGATCTGTTGAGCTATCAGGTGCAGGAGATCGAGGATGCCGGACTGACCGCCGGTGAGGAACAGACGCTGGAAAGCCGCCGCAAGATCCTTGCCAATGCATCTGCCATCCGGGATAAGATCGCACAGAGCTATGCATTGCTTTCGGGCGATGACGAGGCCTCCGGCGCAGTCGATCTGCTGGGCGAGGCATCCAATGCAGTGGATGCTGCCGCGCAGCTGGATGATGCACTTGCCGGTGCATCCAGTCAGCTGCTGGATCTGTATTACAATGCAAAGGATGTTGCCGCAGATCTGATCGGTCGGCTGGATTCCTATGATACCAACGATGCGCGTTCTTCGTTTACCCCTCTAAGTTGTTCTTTAGGAGCATAATCTTCCAAGTTCACACAAATTAGTTTCAGCTATTTTTCATTCTCCTATGGTTGCTGAAGTGTTTCTTGGAGAATCATTACAGAACTTTCTACCTTGTCTGCCCTCAGTCTGTATAGTCCGGTTTTTGAAGGATCATTGAACTGTTTGGTAAAGTTCTCCATGAAATTCCTGAAAATACTATCATTTTTACTGAACTTCATGAACTGTCTTGAATGTGTATCAAGTGGCTCAACTGTCTGTACGTTACTTTTTGCATCAACTGATGAAGCGATTGATAACTTTTTCGATTCCTTATCCTCAAGTACGAAGACGTAGTCATTGGTGTTCGTATCCATAATTCTAAATTTAAGAGGTTTGAACACCAAATATATAGCTTACCTTATGCGAATGGTGCAAATGAGGGAAAAGAAAGGAAAATTGATGATAATAATCAGATAAAGGCAGTGGATATATCCTTTATCTGATTAAATATTATATGAATAAGCTATGTAAATGTTTTCGTAAATACATTTCACTCATCAAACTATATGGTTGATCCCGTTGCATAAATCTCAGTAAACTTTTCTTTTCTTCTTCTGTAAACTGATTACGGGCTTCATTTATCATTTTGCCTTGAATATCTATCACTTCATCTTTGATTCTTTTCAGCCATTTAAGGCGTTTGAAATCCTGTGCATCTGAATTTAAACGAAACTTTCTGATTGTCTGTAGTCCTTTCTTGGAATCTGGTTGAGCGCATATACATTCATCTTCAAAAGTAATGTTTTTCTTTATTTCGTCATCTGTATCTGAACAAGGGTCAAGTACATCACTCAAAGGTATTACATCATGAGAATACTTGTCATTACAGTTATGGCAGGACAAATATAGATTTGACCATGTATAGGCCAATTCAGGAGCTATTGCCACTTCTTTGAAATGGTCTATTTCCTTTAAGTCACCTTTTAATGTAGCTTCACAATAAAAACATTTGAAATGAGAACAACTATCTAACGTTTCTCTAATATTTTTATTTCCATATTTAGTGCTATCAGGTCTGGCGTTTGGATTGTTTTTCCTTTTTTCATCAAACTTTTTCTGCCATTCGTCATGTTTATCAGTCAGTATCTGAGGTTCTGGTAGTCTGTCTATGTGTCTCATATTACAAACCTCCTAAAATTTCAGATATGAAAAATATTCCGGGTTCATAGAATATAATTTTTCTTCTATTTCCTCTGCTTCGTCCTTCCGACCTTCTTCAATAAGCTTTTTGCGTTCATGCATCAGACCTGCAATCTCATCATTAAAAGGATGTACTTCGTCAAATGCATCAGACATCAATACTTCTTCAACTGGCATATGAGCATAGCGCTCTGTTTCATCGCATACTTCGCTATAACCAGTTCTTGATACACATGTATATATACGGGCGCCATCTATTGATGCAACGACAAAAGGAGAATGTGTTGTCAATATAATTTGCAGGTTAGGGAAGAAATGACGTATTATACCTAGAATTTTTTTCTGCCATTTAGGATGCATGTGCGTTTCTATTTCATCAATAAGCAATAATCCCGTAATATTGACTATATCTTCAGGCTTCATTCCATTGAGGACTGATACTGAATACATCTTGCATAATAACAACAACAGATGTTCGAGAAGGAACAGATTTCCGCTACTCAGTTTTTCCAATGAAAGTTCGGTTCCATTCTGTTCAATTATAGGAGTCAGGTCACCACGGCGTACATATTTGAAGACACCTTTGTCAAGACATACTTCGACTATTTCTTTAAGTTTACCATAAACCACCTCACCGAGTTGCTTTTCAGTAGGCATTTCACTACTACGGAGATAGTCAATTTGGCATATAAAGTTCACTAAATCTAAATTACTCTTTCTGCCGCTCATGACGTCTTTCATCACATCGAAATGGTTAATATTCGCCATGTTTTTAATATTGAATGAATCTGTAGGAGCTTTGGCGGACCAATAATCTATAACCCATGGATGTATTTTAGCTGACTTTTCATAACCAAATCTCAATGGTCTTGTTATACTATTATATTCCGTAGCTGCTTGGATTTGCATATTACCATCTAAATGAGATGTAGATACTTTCTGCTTACCGTTATAGTCTTCAAATTCCATTGCGATAATAAAATCACTGCTGTCTGCAACAATATTACGCTCTAGCACATTACCTCCAGAGAAAGCAGCACGTATCGCATTTATTATTATTGACTTTCCTGCTCCGTTCATTCCTGTAATTATAGTTATAGGAACAGCTTCTTTAAAGTCAGAAGCAAAATCCAAATAAGCATCTCTAAAAGGACCTATATTTTTAATATGAAGATTTAAAATTTTCATAAGTGTGAGTTTTATTTAGCAAATATAATGTATATTTCTTAATGAATGCATTTATGTATTCTTTAGATCTAATAGTGGAAAACTTTTAGTTTTAGTAAGGGCTGTATAAATATTTCACAAACT
>OGYM01001866.1_pt1 | contig 14553 bp, 7 predicted proteins | sample 1576491 | NCBI WGS metagenome assembly OGYM01 (sample SAMEA3541515, study PRJEB24748) | human gut metagenome | biome: human gut; feature: human-associated habitat; material: faeces | place: China | collected 2012 | reverse complement strand
CAGCTTCAGTTACAGAACCCATAGCGATGATTACGCGTTCAGCATCTTCAGCACCATAGTAGTTGAACAAGCCGTAGTGACGTCCTGTAATCTTATTGATTTCGTTCATATATTCTTCTACGATAGCAGGAACTGCATCATAGAACGGATTGCAAGATTCTCTGTGCTGGAAGAAGTGATCCGGGTTTTCAGCCATACCGCGAGCAACCGGTTTGTTAGGACTGAGTGCACGTTCACGGAATTCAGCCAAAGCTTTCTGGTCTACCAGCGGAGCGAGGTCTTCGTTTTCCAGCATTTCAATCTTCTGGATTTCGTGTGATGTACGGAAACCGTCGAAGAAGTTCAAGAACGGAACACGAGACTTGATTGTTGACAAGTGAGCTACACCGGCCAAATCCATAACTTCCTGTACAGAACCTTCACAAAGCATAGCGAAACCAGTCTGACGGCAAGACATTACGTCCTGGTGGTCACCGAAGATACACAATGCGTGAGAAGCCAGTGTACGTGCAGAAACGTGGAATACGCATGGCAAGAACTCACCTGCAATTTTGTACATGTTAGGAATCATCAACAGAAGACCCTGAGAAGCAGTATAAGTAGTTGTCAATGCACCAGCCTGAAGAGATCCGTGTACTGCACCGGCAGCACCACCTTCAGATTGCATTTCCTGAACCAAAACAGTTTCGCCGAAGATGTTTTTACGACCTGCGGCAGCCCATTCGTCTACATATTCAGCCATTGTAGATGACGGGGTGATAGGATAGATAGCTGCAACTTCTGAGAACATATATGAAATATGTGCTGCAGCCTGGTTACCATCACAAGTGATGAATTTTTTTTGTTTAGTCATACAATTACTAATTAAATATGAAGTAATAAAATCGTTGTTATCAATACAAAAATCCAAATAACCACAAAGGTATCTGGTCGCCGTGTCCTATTTCCATTTTATGCATGGCATAATATATGTTCGGATTGTTTTTATATTTGCTTCCTTCTGCACAAATCCGGAAATGCAGTGTATTGTCTACAAGGAAAGAGGTTCCTTTATCTCCTTTGTTGATTTTGTGGTCTTTCCACAAGGTATTGACAAAGAAGGTTTCCAGCACATCTTGTTCCTCCACCTTTACCGGATAGATGCTATACATCAGGTTTGTGTTGTGCATCATGATTTTAGCCGGTTTTTTAGGAAAGCTTTCCCCTTTCGGGTAAACCATGTTGATGAGTCGTGCATCTGCCAGATATTTTATGTAGTTCATGACCGTAGCACGCGATGTTTGAATTTCAGTAGCCAATTGGCTGACATTGGGTGCGACCGGACCGTCTACTGCTAGCAAATATAATAATTTTTTGATTTTGGACAGATATTTCAGCTCGATTTGTTTAATCAGGAGAATGTCCACTTCAATCATCATGTTCATGGTCTTCAGCAGATTTTCCGAGAAATTTCTTTTTTCAAGGAAAAAAGGATAGAAACCATGATGGATGTAATCCTGGAAATAATTGAGCGGGTTGATGTGTGGTAAGATTGTTTTCACGATATGCTCGTGATTGTGCAGAATCTCATCCAGTGTGTAGGCTGAAAAATGGTTCCCAGTTTGTAAATTCAGAAATTCACGGAAAGAAAATCCTCTCAGGTTATACGATTTGACAATCCCGTTCAATTCGGGATTCTCATCTTTCAGACGCATTACAGAAGAACCGGTAAATACAATTTTCAGTTGCGGATAACGTTCATAGCATGTGCGCAAATCGTGACTCCAATCTGGAAGCTTGAAAACTTGGTCAATAAGCAGAACTTTTCCCCCTCTTTTAACAAATTCCCCGGCAAAGTCTACTAAACTGTATTGTGAAAAGTAGAAATTATTCATGTTTACGAACAAGCATGAACGGTCCGTTCCGAACTTTTCTTTTGCATATTGTAAAAGAAATGTGGTTTTGCCTACCCCTCTTGTACCTTTTATACCAATCAAGCGATCATTCCAGTCTATTTCATCCATGAGATCACGGCGAACAGGAGCGTTGGTATGTTCCACCAAATAATTATGTGTTCTGTAAAATGCTTCCATGAATTCTGTTTCTAGGCTGCAAATATACGAATACTTCATAATATTGCAAACTGGAGATGACAAAAATTCATTCTTTGATTAAGTTTTTTTGAATCTCTTCTGGTGCATCAAAGGTGGGGATTTGTTGGTTTGCTTTTCAGGTATAGATTCTCGATTTAATATTTGTAAAGAGGGGGATTCGTAGCTGTTTTTGTGTAATCTCAGTACTTTCAAAGAAGTACTACAGTACTCCCTTGAAAGTACTGGAGTGCTTCATAGGCAGTACTACAGTACTTCTTCGGAAGTACTGGAAACTTTGACTTCTGTTTGTTTTTGGGGAGGGAGAATTAGAATTGATAATTCTTTTCCACCCAGTCGATGAATGCCTGGTTCACTTGGCGTGTTCCTCCCGGGGTAGGATAGTCTCCACTAAAATACCAGTCTCCCGGATGGGCCGGACATGCTTCATGCAGTCCTTCCAACGTTTGGTAAACAATCTGTACTTTTGCCCGCGTAGTGGCAGGAGTCAGTAATGCAGCAATTTTTTCTGATATTTCTTCATCGCTGAAAGGAGCATAAATTTCCTTTACGTAGTTGCGCATTTTTTCTTTAGGCAGGTTCAGCTGTTCTTTTGATTTTCTATAAGCATATTCAATGACGTGCTGCATGTCGCGTTCTTCCAGCAGAGCGATGGCAGCCTTGAAGGCGATGAATTGCTCCATGCTGGCCATGTCGATGCCATAGTAATCCGGATAGCGGACTTGTGGTGAAGAGGATACGATGACAATCTTTTTGGGTTGCAGACGGTCGAGAATGCTGATGATACTTTGCTTCAAAGTCGTTCCTCGTACGATGCTGTCGTCGATGATTACCAGGTTGTCTTCCTGTGGCACGAGGCTTCCGTAGGTAATATCATATACGTGAGCTGCCAGGTCGTTACGGGTATTTCCTTCTGCAATAAAGGTACGCAACTTAATATCCTTGATGGCTACCTTCTCGCTTCGGATGCGTTGAGAAAGAATCTGTTTCAGTTCTTCATGGCTGGGTGTGTGCCCCAAGGCCTCGATTTGTTTGATTTTAAGTTGGTTCAGGTAATTGTCCAGTCCTTCCAGCATTCCATAGAAAGCCACTTCGGCTGTATTGGGAATGAATGAGAATACGGAATGGGCAATGTCATGATTGACTGCAGAGAGAATCGGTTCAATCAGTTTTTCTCCTAATTTTTTACGTTCCCGGTAGATATCCACGTCACTTCCTCGGCTGAAGTAGATGCGTTCGAAAGAGCAGGGTTTTAATTTTCCGGGTTTGTTGATTTGTGCCAGTCTGAGTTGACCTTTCTTATTGACCAATACAGCTTGTCCTGGCATCAGTTCATGGATGCTTTCGGCAGGGATATTCAATACCGTCTGAATGACAGGGCGTTCCGAAGCTAATACCATGATTTCATCGTCCTGATACCAGAACGCCGGGCGGATGCCCCATGGGTCGCGTACGGCAAAGGTTTCACCGCTTCCTGTCATTCCGCAGATGACGTAACCTCCATCCCAGGATGGGGAAGATGTTTTCAGTACGTTTGTCAGGTCAATCCGGTCTTCAATGGCATGCGTGATGTCCATTCCCTTCAAGCCTTCTTCTTTGCACTGGTTGTAAAGGCGCTCCACTTCTCTGTCCAGCCGGTGGCCTACCTGCTCCAGCATGATATAGGTATCTGCGTATTTACGGGGATGTTGTCCGGCTTCAGTAATATCGGCAAAGATTTCGTCTACATTGGTCAGATTGAAGTTACCGCACAATGCCAGGTTCTTGGCACGCCAGTTGTTGCGGCGGAGAAATGGATGAACATACGAGATACCACTTTTTCCAGTGGTCGAATAACGCAGGTGTCCCATGTAAAGTTCTCCGGCAAAGGGCAGGCACTTCTTTGCAAATTCAGCATCGTGCAACTGTTCTTCCGTTAAATCTTTGTATTGTTGATGAACGTTGTTGAAGATTTCTGTAATGGCTCCCGCTCCGAGTCCTCTTTCACGGAACATGTATTCCTCACCAGGGTTGGCTTGCAGTTTTACGCAGGCTAATCCTGCAGCTTCTTGTCCTCTGTTGTGCTGCTTTTCCATCAGCAGATAAAGCTTGTTCAAGCCATACATCCATGTACCATATTTTTCCTGATAATATTCCAGTGGTTTCAGGAGCCGGATAAGAGCGACTCCGCATTCATGTTTTAATGTTTCCATCTGTATTTTGTTTTCAAGCCATATTATGATTTTCGTTTACAAAATAACAGACAATTATTAAAAGAGGTATGTGCTGTGCCTGAAAAAATACATTGTTTCTGTCTTTTTGTGATAAATGTAATCAAAATGTATTTATTCTGTTTTATTCTGAAACTTTTCTACTTGCTATATAAAGAAAATGAAAGCTTCGGTTTGTGTAGATGAAAATATTGTAATGAAAAATCCTACAAAAGTGTCATATTGGAAGTGATATTATTATTTTTGTGGACAAATAGAATGTAAACTCTGTTTTGGGTATTAATAATGAAAGATAAAATGAGGTTAGCAGGAAAATTTATGAGAAAAGAAGAGCAGGAAGTAACAGAATGTCATCAGACATCTTCCGGGCTTTATCAACCGGAGTACGAGCACGATGCTTGTGGAGTAGGTATGATTGTAGACATTCATGGTAATAAATCACATGAATTGGTGGATGCAGCCTTGAAAGTCTTGGAAAATATGAAACATCGTGGCGCAGAAGGCGCTGACAACAAGACGGGTGACGGTGCAGGTATTATGCTGCAGATTCCACATGAGTTTATATTGTTACAAGGAATTCCGGTGCCTGAAAAGGGGAAATATGGTACGGGATTGGTTTTTCTTCCGAAAGACGCGAAGGAACAGGAGTCCATTCTGAGCATCCTGATTGAGGAGGTAGAGCGTGAAGGATTGTCATTGATGCACTTGCGTTCCGTGCCCGTGAATTCTTCTATCTTAGGGAAAAGTGCGTTGGAGACTGAACCAGACATTAAGCAGGTGTTCATTACCGGGGCAACCGACCTGGAAAACTTTGAACGTACCTTATATATTGTACGTAAAAAGATTGAACGCCGTGTACATCATAAGGACTTTTACATTGTTTCCTTGTCCAGTAAAAATATTATATATAAAGGTATGCTGTCTTCGGTACAGGTGCGTGAATATTTTCAGGACCTTACCCAGCCTTACTTTACCAGCGGACTGGCCATCGTACATTCTCGTTTTAGTACGAATACATTTCCTACCTGGAGTTTGGCACAGCCTTTCCGCTTGTTAGCCCATAATGGAGAAATCAATACCATTCGTGGAAACAGAGGATGGATGGAGGCGCGTGAAAGTGTACTTTCCACTCCTTTATTAGGTGACGTGAAGAAAATAGGTCCGATTATACAGCCGGGAATGAGCGACAGTGCCTCACTCGATAATGTGTTGGAGTTTTTCGTGATGTCAGGATTGAGCCTGCCGCATGCCATGGCTATGCTTGTGCCAGAGTCGTTCAATGACAAGAATCCGATTAGTGAGGAGCTGAAGGCGTTTTATGAGTACCATTCCATTTTGATGGAACCTTGGGACGGACCGGCTGCCTTGTTGTTCAGTGACGGACGTTATGCAGGTGGTATGCTCGACCGTAACGGTTTGCGTCCGGCACGTTACCTGATTACCAAAAATGATATGATGGTGGTAGCCAGCGAAGCTGGAGTTATTAATTTTGAACCTGAAGCCATTAAGGAAAAAGGCCGTCTTCAGCCTGGCAAGATATTGTTGGTAGATACCCAGGAAGGACGTATTTACTACGATGGCGAACTGAAGAGCCAGTTGGCGGCTTCCAAGCCTTATCGTCAGTGGCTTTCTACCAACCGTATTGAACTGGATACATTACGCAGTGGACGTAAGATTTCCAATTCTGTACCTGATTATGAACGTCGCTTGCGTGCATTCGGATTTACTCGCGAAGACATAGAACGTACACTTACTCCGATGTGTATGAATGGGGCCGAACCCACTGCCTCCATGGGTAACGATACTCCTTTGGCCGTGTTGTCCGATAAGCCTCAGATATTGTTCAATTATTTCCGTCAACAGTTTGCGCAGGTGACCAATCCGCCAATCGACCCGATACGTGAGGAACTGGTGATGTCGCTGACGGAATATATCGGAGCCGTAGGAACCAACATCTTGTTGCCGAGTGAATCACATTGTAAGATGGTACGTCTGCCACACCCGATTCTGAACAATACACAGCTTGATATATTGTGCAACATTCGCTATAAAGGGTTCAATACCGTGAAGCTACCGATGCTGTTCGACGCAGCAAGAGGAGCGGAAGGTCTGCGTGAGGCATTGAATGAGTTGTGCAAGAAAGCCGAGGCGGCAGTGGATGAAGGGGTAAACTACATCATTCTTTCCGATCGTGAGATTGATGCAGCACATGCAGCCATTCCTTCTTTGCTGGCTGTAAGTGCTGTACATCATCACCTGATTTCTGTACAAAAGAGAGTACAGACCGCATTGGTGGTAGAAAGTGGAGAAATTCGGGAAGTGATGCACGCTGCCTTGTTGCTGGGATATGGAGCGAGCGCCATCAATCCGTATATGGTATTTGCCATTCTGGATGACATGGTGAAGAAAGGCGATGTGCAGTTGAATTATGAAACTGCCGAAAAGAACTACATAAAAGCCGTTTGCAAAGGACTCTATAAAGTAATGAGTAAGATGGGTATCAGTACGATACGTTCTTACCGTGGAGCGAAGATTTTTGAAGCCGTTGGTTTGGGCAGCGAAGTGCTTTCTACTTACTTCGGTACCCCTTCTTCATCCATTGGAGGTGTCGGATTGGAAAGCATTGCCAAAGATTATCAGGCATTCCATGATGCAGGTTTTGCAAAAGAGGTCGACGATTTGTTGCCTTATATCGGCCAGTTCTCCTACCGTAAGGATGGCGAGAAGCATGCGTGGAATCCGGAAACTATCAGTGCTTTGCAGTTGGCCACTCGTTTGGGAAGTTATGCCAAGTTCAAGGAATATACGCGTCGGGTAGATGAAAAGGAAAGTCCGATATTCTTGCGTGATTTCTTCTCCTTCCGCCGTAATCCGATTCCATTGGAAGATGTAGAGCCGGTAGAGGAAATTGTAAAGCATTTTGTAACAGGCGCCATGTCTTTTGGTTCTATCAGTAAAGAGGCGCATGAAGCCATGGCACTGGCCATGAACAAGCTGAACGCCCGCAGTAATACGGGTGAAGGAGGAGAGGATTCCGACCGTTTCCATGAAACCTACGATGGCATTTCCTTGTGCAGTAAGACCAAACAGGTAGCTTCCGGACGTTTCGGTGTAACCACTGAATACTTGGTGAATGCTGAAGAAATTCAGATTAAGGTAGCGCAGGGTGCTAAACCGGGTGAAGGTGGACAGCTTCCGGGATTCAAGGTGAATGAAGTCATTGCCAAGACGCGTCATTCTATTCCGGGCATTTCGTTGATTTCGCCTCCCCCTCATCACGATATTTATTCAATCGAAGACTTGGCTCAGCTGATATTCGATTTGAAGAACGTGAATCCGAAAGCCAAAATCAGTGTGAAACTGGTAGCTGAAAGTGGTATTGGTACCATTGCAGCCGGTGTGGCAAAAGCAAAGGCTGATTTGATTGTCATTTCAGGAGCAGAAGGTGGAACAGGAGCTTCTCCGGCCTCTTCCATGCGCTATGCCGGTATTTCTCCGGAAATCGGTCTGAGCGAGACACAGCAGACACTGGTACTCAACGGACTCCGTGGTCAGGTACGTTTGCAGACTGACGGACAGTTGAAGACTGGACGTGACATCATCAGCATGGCTTTGCTGGGAGCTGAAGAGTTTGGATTCGGAACTTCTGTATTGATTGTTTTGGGATGTGTCATGATGCGTAAATGTCATGCCAATACATGCCCTGTCGGGGTAGCTACGCAGGATCCGCAGTTGCGGGCACATTTCCGCGGACATTACCGTTATGTAGTCAACTTCTTCCGTTTCCTGGCACAAGAGGTACGTGAATACCTGGCAGAGATGGGATTCTCCCGTCTGGAAGACATTGTAGGACGTACGGATTTGATTGAAATACGTCCGACAACTCATGAAAAGGCTTCATTGCTCGATTTCAGTAAATTGTTGCACAAAGTCGATAACGGAGCTGCCTTACATAATGTAACGGAACAGCGTCATGAGATAGAGCACGTGAAGGATGTCAGTATGCTGGCTGCCGCACGCGAAGCACTGGAAAACCGTAAGGAGGTATCGTTGGAATATGCCATATCCAATACCGATCGTTCGGTAGGAGCCATGCTTTCTGGAGCCGTAGCTGCCAAGTATGGACAGGCTGGATTGCCCGCACAGACCATCCAGGTGAAGTTCAAAGGTTCAGCCGGACAGAGTTTCGGTGCTTTCCTTCCGCATGGGGTCAGCTTCAAGCTGGAAGGTGAAGCGAACGACTACCTGGGTAAAGGCTTGAGTGGAGGACATATTTCGGTACAGCCTCCGGTAAGAAGCAATTTCTTGGCCGAAAACAACGTAATCGCAGGTAATACGTTGCTGTATGGCGCCACAAGTGGAGAGGTTTATATCAATGGTTGCGTAGGTGAGCGTTTTGCTGTACGTAACTCCGGAGCCATTGCAGTAGTAGAAGGAGTAGGCGACCATTGCTGTGAGTACATGACCGGTGGACGAGTAGTCGTACTGGGTAAGACCGGACGTAACTTTGCTGCAGGTATGAGTGGGGGAGTTGCTTACGTATGGGATAAAGACCGTAACTTCGATTACTTCTGTAACATGGAAATGGTAGAACTTTCTCTGTTGGAAGATGCTACAGCCCGCAAGGAACTGCATGAACTGGTTCGTCAGCATTATCTGTACACCGGTTCTCAACTGGCACGTACGATGTTGGATAACTGGAGCCGTTATGTGGAAGAATTCATTCAGGTAACTCCGATTGAATACAAGAAAGTGCTGGCTGAAGAGCAGATGCGCAAACTGCAGCAGAAGATAGCCGAAGTACAACGTGATTATTGATTAATTGTTGAACAGTAAAAAACTAGATATATGGGAAATCCAAAAGCATTTCTGACCGTTCCCAGACAAGAGGCCGGATACCGTCCGGTACACGACCGTATCATGGACTTCAGTGAAGTGGAACAGACGTTGAACACAAGCGAGCGAAAGCTCCAGGCATCGCGGTGTATGGACTGTGGGGTACCTTTCTGCCATTGGGCATGTCCGTTGGGGAATCGTCCTCCGGAATTCCAGGATGCCATGTACAAGGGAAAATGGAAAGAAGCTTATGAGATACTTACCGGAACCAATGATTTTCCGGAGTTCACCGGCCGTATATGTCCGGCATTGTGTGAAAAGAGTTGTGTGTTGAAGTTGAGTATGGATGCACCGGTAACCATTCGTGAAGATGAAGCTGCCATCATTGAAGCTGCTTTTCGTGAAGGGTACGTACAGCCTCGTCAATATGAACGAAACGGAAAATCTGTGGCTGTCATCGGTTCCGGACCTGCAGGACTGGCTGCCGCCAATCAGTTGAACCGCAGAGGATATGCGGTGACGGTGTTCGAAAAACTGGAATACGTGGGAGGCTTGTTGCGGTTTGGTATTCCGAATTTTAAACTCAGCAAGTCGGTAATCGACCGCCGTGTGGCAGTGATGGAAGCAGAAGGAATCACTTTCAAGGTCAATGCCGATATTGACGTGACAAACCTTCCCGAAGGATTTGATGCATACTGCATTTGTACGGGTACGCCGCAGGCACGCGATTTGAATATCCCCGGGCGTGAACTGAAAGGTATTCATTTTGCCATGGAGATGCTGGCACAGCAGAACCGCGTGCTGGCCGGACAGCGTATTCCAGAGGAGGAACGTATCACGGCAAAAGGCAAGCATGTGCTGGTAATTGGAGGTGGAGATACGGGTAGTGACTGTATCGGAACAAGTAACCGTCAGGGAGCACTCAGTGTAACGCAGATTGAAATTATGCCGAAGCCTCCTGTAGGTTATAATCCGAATACTCCGTGGCCACAGTGGCCGGTGGTTCTCAAAACCAGTAGCAGTCACGAAGAAGGCTGTATACGTCGGTGGAGTCTGACTTCCAACCGCTTCCTGGAAGAAGACGGGAAAGTGTGCGGTGTAGAAGTGGAAGAAGTAGAATGGACTCCGGGAGCCGAAGGAGAACGTCCGGTGATGAAGCCGACTGGGAAGAAAGAAGTCCTGAAAGCCGATTTGGTATTGCTGGCGATGGGATTCCTTCGTCCGGTACAACCAGAATTCCCGGCGAATGTCTTTGTGGCCGGTGATGCAGCTACCGGAGCCAGTCTGGTTGTGAAGTGCATTGCAGGCGGTCGGAAGGCCGCAGCCGACATTGATGCATATTTAAGCCGAAAATAATTGATTACATACAAAATATAAATACAACTTTACGATTATGTGTGGCATTGCAGCTATTTTAAATATCAGAAAACAGACTCCAGAGTTGCGTGAAAAAGCATTGGCCATGGCTCGAAAGATTCGTCATCGTGGTCCCGACTGGAGTGGAATTTATTGTGGAGGATTGGCTATCTTAGCGCATGAACGTTTGTCGATAGTAGACCCGCAGAGTGGCGGACAGCCATTGTACTCACCCGATAAGAAAGTGGTACTGGCCGTGAACGGCGAAATCTACAATCACCGTGAGATTCGTAAGGAGTATGCCGGAAAATATGATTTCCAGACAGGAAGTGACTGTGAAGTAATCTTGGCACTTTATCAAGAATACGGAATACATTTTCTGGAAAAGCTGAATGGTATTTTTGCATTCGCGCTGTACGATTCAGAAAAAGATGAGTTTCTCATCGCTCGCGACCCTATCGGGGTGATTCCACTTTATATTGGTTATGACAGCGATGGCAAAGTCTATTGTGCCAGCGAACTGAAAGCGTTGGAAGGTTTTTGTGAACGCTATGAACCCTTTTTACCCGGACATTGTTATTATAGCAAGGACGGGAAGATGACCCGCTGGTACGTTCGCGACTGGACTCAGTATGAGGCAGTAGCTGATGCACCGGCATCGGTTAGCGCTTTGCGGGAAGGCTTGGAAAAAGCTGTACGTGAGCAACTGATGAGTGATGTACCCTACGGTGTATTGCTTTCAGGAGGTTTGGACAGCTCAGTCATTTCTGCCATTGCCAAGCGTTATGCAGCCCGTCGTGTGGAAACGGATGGAAAGATGGCGGCATGGTGGCCTCAGCTTCATTCCTTTGCTATTGGTCTGGAGGGAGCCCCCGATTTGGCCAAGGCACGTGAAGTGGCTGATTTCATCGGTACCGTGCACCATGAAATTCACTACACCATTCAGGAAGGTCTCGACGCACTTCGCGATGTGATTTATTACATTGAGACTTACGATGTAACGACAGTTCGAGCTTCTACACCTATGTACTTGCTGGCTCGTGTCATCAAGAGTATGGGTATCAAGATGGTGCTTAGCGGAGAAGGAGCAGATGAAATTTTTGGTGGTTATCTGTACTTCCACAAGGCCCCCGATGCACGGGCTTTCCATGAAGAAACTGTGCGTAAATTGTCCAAACTTTATTTGTACGATTGTTTGCGGGCCAATAAATCATTGGCTGCCTGGGGAGTAGAAGGACGTGTGCCGTTCCTTGACAAGGAATTCTTGGATGTGGCCATGCGGTTGAACCCGGAAGCCAAGATGTGTCCCGGAAAAACCATCGAAAAGAAAATCGTACGCGAAGCTTTTGCCGACTTGTTGCCTGAAAGCGTGGCATGGCGTCAGAAGGAACAGTTCAGTGACGGTGTGGGATACAGCTGGATTGATACGCTGAAGGAATTCACGGCAAAAGAGGTATCCGACGAACAGATGGTGCATGCGGCTGAACGTTTCCCGGTGAATCCTCCCCGTAACAAGGAAGAGTACTACTACCGCTCTATCTTTGAGGAGCATTTCCCGAGTGAAAGTGCGGCTAAGAGTGTTCCCAGTGTACCGAGTGTGGCTTGTTCTACAGCTGAGGCACTGGCTTGGGATAAAGCTTTCCAGCATATCAATGAGCCGAGCGGACGTGCGGTAACCGATGTACATGAGGAGGGATACAAAAACTAAACTGATTATCAGATATGAAAATAGAATTTACAAAAATGCATGGTCTGGGTAATGATTACATCTATGTGAATACGATGAAATACCCGCTGACTAATCTGGAAGAAAAGTCCATAGCCTGGAGTCGTCCTCATACGGGGATAGGCAGTGACGGACTGGTGCTGATTGGCGATTCGGACAAGGCTGATTTCAGCATGCGTATTTTTAACGCGGACGGTTCTGAGGCCAAGATGTGCGGAAATGCCAGTCGCTGTATCGGGAAGTATTTGTATGAATATGGACTGACTACGAAGACGGATATTCTGCTGGATACGCTTTCCGGTATCAAGGAACTGCATTTGCAGGTGAAGGAGGGAAAGGTAGAGTCTGTTCGGGTGGATATGGGAATTCCTGCCGATATTCACTGGGTGGATTTGGGCGATGCTTATCCCTTCCAGAAAGGAGTGGCCGTGTCAATGGGGAACCCTCATCTGGTTATTTTTGTAGATAAAATGGAGGAGGTAGCTCTTGCTGAAGTAGGACCAGTGCTTGAACGTCATCCACTTTTCCCGGATCGGGTAAACGTAGAGTTCGCTCAAGTATTGGACAAAGAAAACATACGCATGCGGGTATGGGAAAGAGGATCCGGTATCACACAAGCTTGTGGTACGGGAGCATGTGCTACCGCTGTGGCAGCAGCCTTTTCCGGACAATGCGGCTCCCATGCAACAATCTGTATGGATGGAGGTGACCTGACCATCGACTGGGCAGGAGAGGGGCAGCATTTGTATATGATAGGGCCCGCAGTGAAAGTATTTGACGGAACAATCGAATTAAAAGAGTAAGACAAGATATATGATACATGCAGATGTTACAGGATATTACGAATTGTTTTCAATTGCCGGCCAACGCTTATCCAAGGGGAAGATCGGACCTGGAACGACTCAGCGTGAATATCTGCTTTCCGGTACTTATTTGGTGTCATTAGAGATAAGGGGACAAAAAGAAATGCGAAAAGTGATTATTGGCCATTAGTGGATTTGTGTGGGAGAGAGGAAAAGGATACCTGATAACGGTATCCTTTTTTTATTGGAATCGAGTGAAATCGGTAATATTGGTATTAATATCTGTAATTTATATAGTAATCAACTGGATAAACATGTGTATTTTTGTACCGGATTAGTTGCTTTTTAAATGAAATTGCCCATGTTACGAAAAATTAGAGTCTCATTCGCTGTCTTATTTTTTGTGTTGATTACTTTGTTGTTTCTGGATTTCACCGGAACGGTCCACACGTGGTTCGGCTGGATGGCAAAGATACAGTTTTTGCCGGCGTTGTTGGCATTGAATTTGGGGGTCGTTGTGTTGCTTGTCCTCCTGACGTTTATTTTCGGACGCATTTATTGTTCGGTAGTCTGTCCGCTCGGTGTGTTTCAGGATATTATATCATGGATGGCTGGAAAGCGGAAGAAGAACCGTTTTCGTTATTCTAAAGCAGTAAGTTGGCTACGCTATGGGGTACTCGGAATTTTTGTAGTGGCATTAATCGCCGGTGTCGGGTCATTGGTCGCTTTATTGGCACCTTATAGCTCGTACGGACGCATTGCATCCAATCTTTTTCAACCTGTTTATATGTGGGGGAATAATTTGTTGGCATTATTGGCCGAACGTGCCGACAGCTATGCTTTTTATTCCGTGAATGTATGGATGAAGAGTTTGCCGACATTCATGGTTGCCATCGTATCCTTTGTAGTGATTGTAGTTTTAGCTTGGCGTGCCGGACGGACCTATTGCAATACGATTTGTCCGGTGGGGACTGTTTTAGGATTTATAGCAAGATACTCTTGGCTGAAACCGGTGATCGATTCATCGAAATGTGTGAATTGTAATCTCTGTGCCCGCAATTGCAAGGCTTCATGCATCGATGTTAAAGAACACCAAATAGATTATAGTCGCTGTGTGGCATGTATGGATTGTATCGGGAAATGTCACAAAGGCGCGATCAGGTACATACATCCGTCCGGTGAGAGAGTAAAAAAGACGGACGATAGGGTGACAGGTGAACAGATAGATAGGGCGCGGCGTAGCTTCTTTACGGCTACTGCTGTATTGGCTGCTACTGCGGCAATGAAGGCACAGGAGAAGAAAGTAGATGGCGGTTTGGCGGTGATCGAAGATAAAAAGATACCGGACCGGGCGACCTCGCTTACTCCTCCCGGTTCATTGAGTGCCCGTCATTTTGCACAACATTGCACCGCTTGCCAGCTGTGCGTATCGGTATGTCCGAACGAGGTGCTTCGCCCTGCTACCGGTTTGATGAAACTGATGCAGCCGGAGATGTCCTACGAGTGTGGGTATTGCCGGCCGGAATGTACCA
>OGYM01001861.1_pt1 | contig 14615 bp, 10 predicted proteins | sample 1576491 | NCBI WGS metagenome assembly OGYM01 (sample SAMEA3541515, study PRJEB24748) | human gut metagenome | biome: human gut; feature: human-associated habitat; material: faeces | place: China | collected 2012 | reverse complement strand
TCTGCGCGTTTTCAGCCATTCGGTCGGCCAGCACGTAATCGGCGTACGTCGGATAGCTTTTCCGTGAGCTGTTACATCGACCACCATCAAACCTTTCTCTGCTATGGCAGGTTGCATCTCTGTTGGTTCTCCTACAATACCCAATGCAATGGGTGGAAGCTGGGGCAAAACACTTTCAATACCGTTCTTGCCTGACACTTCTTCTTCGCATGAAGCCAAAAAGATAAGGTTATAAGCCTGTTCGGTGGTAGATAAATGGCGGTAAACTTGAAATAAAGATACTACACTGGCACACGCATCATTACTGCCCAGTCCGTAAATTTTTCCGTTCTCAGCCTTCGGAGTGAAGGGATGTTTACGCCAGCCGTTCACAGGCTTTACAGTATCGATGTGCGAATTGAGCAAGATAGTAGGTTTGTTCAAGTCAAACATAGGGCTGATGCACCAAATGTTGTTTCCCGAACGACCTGTCATAATACCGGTCTCTTCAATATAGTTTTGAAGAAAATCGGCAGCAGCTTCCTCTTCTCTGCTCAGCGAAGGGATGCCTATTAGCGAATTCAGCAACGTGGTTGCTTCTGAAGTGTAATATGCTAAGTCAATCATATCGATTTTATAATTATTGTGCGGCAAAGATACGATTTTTGCCCGGTAAAGTATGCTTAGAAGTAGTGATAATTAAGTTATGTATGCAACTAATTTTAAAGTTGGGATTCTTGTAACTCTTTGATTGGTCGGGAAAATTAATGCCTGTTTATGATGGATAATTCCAAATTAAACGATAACTTTGCCACGTATTTAAAATAATTTATAATGAGCAATTCCCAATTATCTGTCCTGATTCAGCGTCAGGCTGAGAAATATGGCGACCGTGTAGCCCTGAAATATCGTGATTATGATACTGAAACTTGGGTTCCGGTCTCATGGAAACAATTTGCCGAAACGGTAACAACGACTTCCAATGCACTTCTTGAGTTAGGTGTAGGTGTACAAGAAAATATTGGTGTCTTTTCTCAAAATAAGCCCGAATGCCTTTATGTGGATTTTGGCGCTTTTGGTATTCGTGCAGTGACTATTCCTTTTTATGCCACAAGCTCGGAGGCCCAAGTGCTTTATATGCTGGGGGATGCGGACATCCATTACCTTTTTGTGGGTGAACAGTTACAGTATGATGTTGCCTTCCGGGTGATGTCGCTTGGCACACAATTGAAGCAGATTATTATTTTTGATAAGGATGTAAAGCGCGATAAGCGTGATACCTCTTCGATTTACTTTGACGAATTCCTGAAGTTGGGCAAAGCTCGTCAACATCAGGCGGAAGTGGACAAGCGCATTGCCGAATCGGGTAATGGGGATATTGCCAATATCCTTTATACCAGTGGAACGACGGGCGACAGCAAGGGGGTAATGTTACATCATTCTTGTTATGAAGGAGCTATCAAGGCACACAATGAGCGTTTCCCGCAATTGGGTGACCAAGAAGTAGTGATGAATTTCCTGCCTTTTACCCATGTGTTTGAGCGTGCCTGGAGTTATTGGTGTATTTCTATGGGTTGCCAGTTGGCTATCAATTTGCGTCCGGTGGATATTCAGAAGACCATCAAGGAGATTCGTCCGACAGCCATGTGCAGTGTCCCTCGTTTTTGGGAGAAAGTGTATTCCGGAGTTCAGGAGAAAATCAATGAAACGACCGGACTGAAGAAAAAACTGATGCTGGATGCATTGAAAGTAGGTCGTGAGCATAATATAGAATATGTATGCAAGGGACTTACGCCTCCGGCCTTGCTTCACATGAAATACAAATTTTATGAGAAGACTATTTATAGCTTGCTGAAGAAGACCATCGGTATTGAGAATGGTCGCTTCTTTCCGACTGCCGGAGCAGCCATTCCACCTGCTGTTCAGGAATTTATATTGTCGGTAGGTATTAATATGGTGGCGGGATATGGATTGACAGAGTCAACTGCAACCGTGTCTTGCGAAAATGACTTTGATCATGTGGTAGGCTCTGTAGGGCGTATTATGCCGCATGTGGAAGTGAAGATTGGCGAAAACAATGAGATATTGCTTCGCGGTGTCGGCATTACGCATGGGTATTATAAGAAAGAAGCGGCAACAAAGGCTGCCTTTACTGAAGACGGATGGTTTCATACGGGTGACGCCGGTTATATCAAGGACGGACATTTATTCCTTACTGAGCGTATTAAGGATTTGTTTAAAACTTCAAATGGGAAATATATTGCTCCTCAAGCTATCGAAGCTAAGTTGGTGGTGGACCGATATATCGATCAGATTTCCATTATTGCGGATGAGCGTAAGTTTGTTTCGGCTTTAATCATTCCGGAATATAAATTGGTAAAAGAGTACGCCGAAAAGAAAGGCATCAAGTATGCTTCTATGGAAGAGCTGTTGCAGGACCAACAGATTATCGATTTATTTAAGGAACGAATTGATACGCTTCAACAGCAATTCGCACATTATGAGCAGATTAAACGTTTTACCTTATTGCCCCATCCTTTCAGTATGGAACGCGGTGAACTGACTAATACGTTGAAGATAAAGCGCAATGTGTTGAATAAGAATTATGCTGCCGAAATAGAGAAGATGTACGAAGAATAAAGAATTTGATTCATTTGTATTTTAGGCACGGATTGTACGGAATGCATTGTTCTTTCATTAAAAACAGTGAAATCCATGTAATCAGTGCCTAAATTGTTATATCTTTGCAACGTAAAAGAAAAATTCCTCAAAATGATAACAATAGAGCAACTGAAAGACGTAAAAGAACGTACCGCTGCCCTCGAAAGATACTTGGACATTGAGAATAAACTTGTTCAGGTGGAAGAAGAACAGCTTCGTACACAAGCGCCCGGATTTTGGGATGATGCCAAGAAAGCTGAGGCACAGATGAAGAAAGTAAAAGAGATTCAGAAATGGATTGACGGATATCGTGAGGTAAAGACTTTGTCAGACGAATTGGAATTGTCTTTTGATTTCTTTAAAGATGACTTGGTGGCCGAGGAAGAAGTGGATGTCGCTTATTCCAAAGCGCTCACTGCTGTAGAATCTTTGGAGTTGAAAAATATGCTTCGTCAGGAAGCCGACCAAATGGATTGTGTGTTGAAGATCAATTCCGGTGCCGGTGGTACGGAGAGTCAGGATTGGGCATCGATGCTGATGCGTATGTATCTCCGTTATGCTGAGACCAATGGTTATAAAGCAACCATGGCCAACTTGCAGGAAGGTGATGAAGCGGGTATTAAAACTTGTACCATACAGATTGAAGGCGACTATGCCTACGGGTATTTGAAAGGTGAGAACGGTGTACATCGTTTGGTTCGTGTTTCCCCTTATAATGCGCAGGGTAAGCGTATGACTTCTTTTGCTTCCGTATTTGTCACTCCATTGGTGGATGACAGCATCGAGGTAAATATTTTGCCGGCCTGTATCTCTTGGGATACTTTCCGTTCGGGAGGTGCCGGTGGACAGAACGTTAATAAGGTAGAGTCCGGCGTTCGTTTACGCTATCAATACAAGGATCCTTATACCGGTGAGGAAGAGGAAATCCTGATAGAGAATACCGAAACCCGTGACCAACCCAAAAATCGTGAAAATGCAATGCGTCAGTTGCGTTCTATTCTTTACGATAAAGAATTGCAGCACCGCATGGCAGAACAGGCTAAAGTGGAAGCCGGTAAGAAAAAAATCGAATGGGGGTCACAGATACGAAGCTATGTCTTTGACGACCGTCGTGTAAAAGACCATCGCACTAACTTCCAGACCTCTGATGTAAACGGAGTGATGGATGGAAAAATAGAAGGATTTATCAAAGCCTATCTGATGGAATTTTCTTCGGAAGAAGCTTAAAAATAACAGAATTGTAACATCCTCCGGATTTTTCTGCTCCGGGGGATGTTTTTTTATTTCCTTTCTTTGTCCGTCATTTTATTCTCTATATTTTTGGCAGGTTAAAAGATTTGTTCTTACTTTGTTAACGTTGAACTTTAAAGCTAACGATTATGAGTAAGAATAAGAAAAAAGTAACACACAGCAAGAAAGAAGAAGAACAAGCCAAAAAGGTTGTTAAGATAGTTTTTGTCTCGCTGGTTATCCTGGCATTGGCTATGATTATCGGTTTTTCTCTTTTGGGCTGAGAGTGAGTGATTAGTGACTGACAATTAGTGATTGGTACCGGGTGGATGAATCGTACTGATCACCGGTTATTAGCTGCTAATCACTGCTAATAAATCGCTAATCACTAAAAAGACGGATGAACAAGCAACTGATTACTATTTTTTCTATCTTCTCAATTACTTGTCTGGGAATGGTTTCTGCCCAGGAGTCTAAATCTTTTCTTCCTGAGGTGAAGAAAGAGTCATTAACCTTCAGTTCGGAGGACAATAAGTTTAAACTGACTTTCAATGGGCGCATCCAGGCAGACGGAGCTATGTTCTTTGGAGAAGACTACCAGCCCATAGGCAACGGTGTCGGATTCAGGCGTGTACGTTTGGGAGCTACTGCTGCTTTTGGCCAAAGGCTGTCCGGTAAGATAGAAATGGATCTTACCGACGGTGGCTTTTCATTGAAGGACTGTTTCATTAAATATGCTTTCCCGAATGGGCTTTATTTTAGGGCCGGTAATTTTAAAGAGAGTTTTGGCATGGCTGCAATGACCTCCTCGGGCGATTTGTGGTTCATGGAAAAGGCGAACGTGGTATCTGCATTTGCTCCGGAATATCATATCGGTGTACAGGGAACCTGGGAACATGACCAGTTTCTGGGAGTAGCGGGTGTACATTTTAAAAAGATAGAAGGTAACAAAGAGAAAGACTATTCCGAAAGTAATAATAAAGCGGGGGAGGATGAAGGAATATCGGTTACAGCCCGTGCTGTCTGGCAACCGGTTTCGGCAGATAAGGTAAAAGGTTTTCATTTGGGAATAGCCGCATCTTATCGTACTCCGAAGACAACAGTCGGTTCGCTGATGCCGAATACTGTGAGATATAGTACAAGATCACTGTCTTATATTAACAAAATCAAGTTTCTGGATACATCGCCGATTGCTTCTGTCAGTCACGATTGGTTGGCCGGTGCTGAACTGGCCGGATTTTACAGAGGTTTTCGCTTTCAGGGAGAGTATATCATGAACAATACGGTACGTATGGAAGGGTTGGCAACAGAGAAGTTCAACGGCTTCTATGTGCAGGCGGCTTATCTTTTGTTCGGTGGGCAGCAACGATATAGTAAATCGCGTGGAGCCTTCTCGCAGCCATCGTTCGGACGCAGTTGGGGGGATATAGAATTGGCAGCCCGTTTTGACCGTATCGACCTGAACGGAACAGAAGTGATGGGGGGATCGTCCAACGGATGGACATTCGGAGTGAATTATTATGCTACCCGGAATCTTAAATTTCAGCTCAATTATTCATATGTAGATAATGATAAATATGCCAATGCCTTCGGACAGGCAGCGGTAGGGTATAAATCGAACGGAGAGATTGCCTATAAACCCGAGGAAGTTGATGAATCGTTGGGTAAAGGAGGGAATGCTTATGGTATTCTGGGGCTTCGTATTCAATTGAATTTTTAAATAATATATGTCACAGGAAATAGAACGTAAATTTCTCGTTAGTGGAGATTATAAGTCACAGGCTTTTGATCAGAGCCGCATCGTTCAGGGATATATCAGTAGTGCCCGTGGAAGAACGGTCCGCGTACGCATACGTGACGGAAAAGGCTATCTGACTATTAAAGGAGCTTCGGATGCCTCGGGAATAAGCCGTTACGAGTGGGAGAAGGAACTGTCTCTCGCGGAGGCTGAGGAACTGATGAAGCTTTGCGAACCGGGAGTGATCGATAAGACCCGTTATCTGGTGCGTAGCGGGAAACATATCTTCGAGGTAGATGAGTTCTATGGAGAGAATGAAGGACTTGTTGTGGCTGAGGTGGAATTGGGTTCGGAAGACGAAGTGTTTGTAAAACCCGGCTTTATCGGAGAAGAGGTTACGGGTGACATTCGTTACTATAATTCGCAGTTGATGAAAAAACCGTATACTACCTGGTTGTAGCTAACAAATAATCCGTATATTTGTTTCTTTAGTTAAGAGTTCAAGAATAAAGATATATGGAACAACTGTACAACTACCTGCCGGAAAAGCTGGTGACCTTTATCCTGGTTACCTTGTTTTCACTTTTAATAGGACTTTCGCAACGTAAAATCAGTTTGAAACGTGAAGGAGAAACCACTCTTTTCGGTACTGACCGCACCTTTACGTTTATCGGAATGCTGGGATATCTTTTGTATATCCTCGATCCGGAAGAGATGCACCTTTTCATGGGAGGTGGTTTGATACTCGGCATTCTTTTAGGGCTCAACTATTATGTGAAGCAGTCCCAATTCCATGTATTCGGGGTGACGACTATTATCATCGCACTGATCACCTACTGCATTGCTCCGATTGTGTCTACACAGCCTTCATGGTTTTACGTCATGGTGATTGTTACTGTTTTATTACTTACCGAACTGAAGCATACTTTTACGGAGATCGCACAGCGAATGAAAAACGATGAAATGATTACGTTGGCCAAGTTCTTGGCTATCAGTGGTATCATCCTTCCGATGTTGCCTAATGAAAATATTATCCCTGACATCAACCTGACGCCTTATACCATCTGGCTGGCCACAGTAGTGGTTTCGGGTATTTCATATCTTTCCTATTTGCTGAAGCGGTATGTCTTTCGTGAATCGGGGGTATTGGTGTCCGGCATTATCGGCGGGCTCTACAGTAGTACGGCTACAATCTCGGTACTCGCCCGTAAAAGCCGTAATGCACACTCGCAGGAAGCATCCGAATATGTTGCCGCCATGCTTTTGGCTGTCAGCATGATGTTTTTGCGCTTCATGATTCTAATTCTTATTTTCAGCTCCACTATTTTTACTTCTATCTATCCTTATCTATTGATTATGGCTGCCGTTGCAGCCGGTGTAGCCTGGTTTATCCACACTCGTCGGAAGCGGACACCCGACGCTGACCTTGTGGAAGAAGAAGATGACAGCAGTAATCCGTTGGAGTTCAAGGTGGCTTTGATTTTTGCAGGGTTATTTGTTATATTTACCGTACTGACACACTATACCTTGATTTATGCCGGGACAGGAGGGTTGAACCTGCTGTCGTTCGTTTCCGGTTTTAGTGATATTACTCCTTTTATCCTAAACTTATTGCAGGGCACGGGAAGTGTAGCGGCTACTGTGGTGATGGCTTGTACCATGCAGGCCATTATCAGTAACATTGTGGTCAACATGTGTTATGCGCTTTTCTTCTCGGGTAAGCAGAGTAAATTGCGCTCGTGGATATTGGGCGGATTCGGATGTGTAATCGCAGCAAATGTTGTCGTACTTTTTTTCTTTTATCTGATTTAATGTGCGTTATCGAACGACTTCTGATAAAAAAGAATAAAAATCACTCTATTTCACCTTTCTTAACTCCGAGGGTTTCGTAAACGAATATAAAGTCGATATTTTCGTTGCCATTCTGTGACAAATACTATGATTTTACGTCAGATAGACTATAAACTAAAACATAACTTCACATGAGAAACAAACTACTACTATTGTTGCTGTTGATGTTCATGACATCCGGCATGATGTATGCCCAACAGCAAAAAACACAGCAATCCCAACAACGTACGGCAGCTCCATCTTATACATTGAAAGGCGTGCTTCTTGATTCGTTGACTCAGGAAGGCGAACCTTATGCTACAATTAAGATCGCAAAAAAGAATGCTCCTCAAAAAGCTCTTAAAATGGCTGTAACCGATTTGAATGGTAAATTCCAGGAGAAACTGACTGTTGCTCCCGGAGAGTATATTATTACCTTATCGTCTGTAGGTAAAGTCACGATCGTGAAAGACTTTACTGTCAAAGCGAGTGAAAAGGTGATCGATCTGGGAAAATTAAATATGGCCGAGGCTACTAACGAACTGAAAGGTATAGAAGTCGTTGCTCAGAAGCCACTGGTAAAGGTGGATGTAGACAAAATTGAATATAACATCGAAGACGATCCTGACTCGAAGACCAATACCGTAATGGAAATGCTTCGTAAAGTACCGTTGGTAACAGTGGACGGCGAAGATAACATTAAGGTAAATGGCAGCAGCAGTTTTAAAATCCATGTAAACGGTAAGCCTAATAATATGATGAGCAATAACCCGAAAGACGTGCTCAAGAGTATGCCGGCCAATACCATTAAACATATTGAGGTAATCACTTCTCCGGGAGCTAAATATGATGCAGAAGGTGTGGGCGGTATCCTGAATATTGTAACTGTCGGTGGTGGATTCGAAGGTTATACTGCAACTTTCCGTGCCAGTGGTAGCAATCGTGGTGCCGGTGCCGGTGGATATGCTACTATCAAATCCGGAAAACTGACTATTACAGGAAATTATAATTATAACTACGATACATCGCCTAAAAGCTATTCGGACAGTTACCGTGAAAATTATGATTCGGAAGATCAGAAGTATCTGGAATCGAAAAGCTCTTCCGATTATAACGGCAGTTTCCAGTACGGCAATCTTGAGGCCAGTTACGAAATTGATACATTACGTTTGCTGACAGCGTCATTCGGTATGTACGGCGGTGCCAATGATAATAAGAGCGACGGGTTGACTACAATGTGGAATGCCCAGAGAGACCGATTGGCTTATCAATACCGCTCGTTGAGCGACGGAGACGGTTCCTGGTATTCTATGCGTGGTAATGTCGATTATCAGCGTACCTCTAAAAAGAACAAGGACCGTATGATCACTCTCTCGTACAAGATCAGTACACAGCCGCAGAACTCTGACTATTATACGGACTATAAAGATATCAAAGATCCGTTTGAAATGGATATCGTTAAGAAATTCTTGCTGAATAACTCTCATTCGGATGGCAAGACCAATACTACCGAACATACATTCCAGGTGGATTATACTACTCCAATCGGAAAATTGCATACTATTGAAGCCGGAGCTAAATATATCATCCGTAATAACCTTAGTGATAACAAACTGTTCGAAGCCGAGGGCGTCAGTGACAACTACGAATACAACAACGACCGTAGTAGCAAGTATAAACATCTGAATGACATTCTTGCCGCTTATCTGGGATACACACTTCGTTATAAAACATTCTCATTCAAGCCGGGAGTACGTTATGAATATACGTCACAGGATGTGAAGTATCTGGCAGGAGCCATCGGACCTGAAGCGGATTTCAGTACCAGTTATAACGACTTTGTTCCTTCTGTAACCATGGGCATCAAGATCGGTAAGACACAGAACTTGCGCGGTGGATACAACATGCGTATCTGGCGTCCGGGTATCTGGAACTTGAATCCTTATTTTGACGACCGCAACCCGATGTTTATCAGCCAGGGTAATTCGAATCTGGAAAGTGAAAAGAGCCACTCGTTCAACCTGAGCTATAGTATGTTCAGCATGAAGTTTAATGTCAATATCTCTCTGCGCCACTCATTCGGAAACAACGGTATCGAACGGGTCAGCCGTTTGATTGGTAAGGGTGGTGAAGAGTTCCCCGGAGGACATCATGCTCCCGAAGGTGCATTGTATAGCACTTACGAAAATATCGGTAAGAACCGCAATACAGGTCTGAGCCTTTACGGTAACTGGAACGCTTCTCCCAACACCCGTATCTATCTGAACGGTGATGGCAGCTACGTTGATATTAAGAGTCCGGCTCAGGGATTGCATAACTATGGATGGAATGCCTCTTTATACGGTGGTATCCAGCACACCTTCCCATTGAAGATACGTGCCAGTCTGAATGCCGGAGGAAGTACTCCTTACATCAGCCTGCAAGGTAAGGGATCGGGATATTATTACTATAGTCTGGGTGTGAACCGCTCTTTCATCAAAGACCGCTTTACAGTGAGTGCCTATGTAAGCAATATCTTCGAGAAGTATCGTTCGTATAATAATACCACTATGGGTGAAAACTTCTTGTCGAAGAGCAGCAGCCGTTATCAGAGCCGTAGCTTTGGTATCAGCCTTAGCTACCGTATCGGCGAGTTGAAGGCCAGTGTGAAGAAAGCCGCTCGCAGTATCAATAACGATGATGTGAAAGGTGGCGGCGGACAAGGCGGTCAAGGTGGTGGCGCTAATTAGGAATTTGCGTCCAACCGTGAACAGCAGTCCGTAAAGAAGAAAGTGTGTCGGAACTAAAATGACCACTTGAAACAGCTACAGATTACAACCAAAAACATAAATAGCCCTATCGAACTCTATTTTAGAGTAATGATAGGGCTATTTTCGTTGTTGATAAGGGTGGACGTTTCTGATTCCAATTTCTCCTTCTTTAAGTTTGAGTCCTGACATACCCTTTTCTTTATTTAAATGCCGGTGTCTTACAAAAAGAATGCCGTAAGTGTAAAGAGCAAATGCCGGTTTATAAAGAATGATCTGCCGGAACCTCTTTCCCCGACCAGGCTTTCAGGTTGGTCCATTCGGCCGGAGGGGCACTCCAGAAAGGATCATCGGCGGGTAGTCCCAATGGCAAGAAACCGGTCAGGCACAAGTAAGTACTTCCTGTATTAATGTAGGACTCCGACATTTGAACCTGATTACCGGAGAAACCTATCTTCAACCAACCCTTTGTGTCGAAATTGGCAGCAGACCGGAATTGGTTCTCTATAACTTTCGTCATGCCGCAGCGTACCTGTGCGGGAACAATTTGTTGCGGAAGGAGATGCAGTAAAGCTGCTTGTCCCAATGCGTGAAATACTCCGGTACGATAAACAATCGAACGTCCGATTACCGGATATGTTCCTTCCGGAGAAATGAAACGCTCCAATTGTTCGGCATAGCGTCCCAGGCGTTTTTGCTGTACATTCAGAAATTCACTTTCCGGCATCCGGTGCTTCTGCATGACGACTAATACATCGGTAAGCATAGGATGAATCACGAAGCTATTGTAATAATCGAGGTGGAATTCTGCTCCGTCTCCATACTGGGCGTCTCCTTTATACCAAAGATCTCTGAACTTGCGTACCCCATAATTGAGCCGCGTTGTATCACATTCTCCGGTGAATTCTTGCAGGGCTGCTTCCACGATGGAGGCAAACAGCAGCCAGTTGCTTTCATTGGGCTTGATAACACGGCTTCGTTTTAACTCCGTCACCACTTGCTTGCGGGCAGTGGGTGAGAGGTTGCCCCATAATTGTTTAGGTGCACGCAATAATCCTTCTGCCAGAAATGCGGCATCTACCAAGGGTTGTGAAGGTTCTCCGAAGATCAGGTAATCGGGTGAGGACGGATTCACTGCATTGCTGATCCCTTTCACCGTCAGTTCGATGTATTTTTTACGTAATTGTCCTTCGGGAGTATCGTCTTCTCCTAGTTCCAGCCATGGAGCAATGCCGCATACGGTTCGTCCCACTGCCTCCAGATAAGAAAAACGTTGCCGGTTGGGAGCAAGCGATTCGTAAGGCATTTCCTTTTTCAGTGTTTCATTGGCCAGGTTACTGAGTACGGGATCGGCCAGGCGTACAAGAGTTTTTACCCAGATCTCCCGATCGGCAGTTCCTGTGCGTGACTGTGCCCAAAGGCAAGGGACTGCCGCCCATCCGGTCAGCAGTCCCCATACAATCGATAAAATGATCCGTTTCATTAGAGCGGTCTGTCTTCTTTATATTCTACTGTCACTTCGTCTGTAAGTGGTTTCTTGCCGGGAGTAGTCACACGAATGATATTCTCTCCCGAGGTGAGTTTGACATTTTTCCACACAACGGTTGAGTAGGTGTCCGCCTTTTGTTTACCACAACTGATACCGTTTACAAATAGTTCGGCTTCCGGGGCAGTGGTGAAAGCCATGAAGGTCTGTTCCGGCTGATAGCGGAGCCGACAGCGTTTTTCCGCCAGATAGATCATCGGTTCCTGTTTATTCCAGTTAGCTTTGTAGAAGTAGAAAGCATCTTTTCTCACTTTTCTGTCGAAGGTGACAAGTCCTTTATCGTTGATACCCGGACGGTCGCCTTCCGTACGATGAGCTGCCCCGAAATCGAACATGTTCCAAACGAAAGTACCCCATACGAAGGGACGTTCGGCAATGATTTTCCAATTCTCCATGTGGTAGTAAGTCTGCCAGTTCTCGGGATGCCACCAGCCTGAAGCCGACGGTTGTTTGAGTGAGTCCTGCTGATGATAGATGCTGGCTCCTGCCCCATATTCACTGATGCCGATGCGTAGTTCGGGGTGTTTTTTATGTGTACGGTCCAAAAAGGTTGCCAGTGTTTTCGGAGTACTTCCATACCAACCGTCGTAACGGTTCCAGGCTATGTTTTCGGTAATGAAGTTCAAATTGCCGTCCTGGTTACTGGCCGAAGTTGTCGGGCGGGTAGGGTCTTCCTGTTTTGCCAGTACATTCAGTTCTTTTACATATTCTACGGGATTGTCACCCACCTCTTTCAGCTCATTGAATAGTCCCCAGAAGCAGATGGAAGGGTGGTTGTAGTGCTGCCGGATCAGTTCGATCAATTGTTGTTTACCATTTTCGCGGAAGGAAGCTTGGTCTACAAAACCTTTATCTGCATATCCTCCGGGACCTACAAACGGAATCTCGGCCCAGGTTACAATACCGTGTTTATCCATCAGGTCGTACATATAGGTAGCTTGAGGGTAGTGTGCCAGGCGGATGGCATTGACTCCCATTTCGCGCATCAGTGCCACATCTTCTTCGTGATGCTGCGGGCGGAGTGCATTGCCTACTTCTGCGCGGTCCTGATGGCGACAGACTCCATGAAGCGGCAGGTGTTTGCCATTCAGAAAGAATCCTTTATCCGGATCGGTATGATAATAGCGCAATCCTAATGGCTGCGTTACACTGTCGATTTGTTTGCCGTCTTTGTGAAGACTGATACTGACCTGATACATAAAGGGATCTTCGCAACCATTCCAGAGACGTGGTTTCTGAATCAGTAGAGGGAGTTGTTCCTGAATATCAGCCCCCTGTTTCAGTGACACGTTGCGGCTCTCTTTGCAAATCACCTTGGTGCCATCCGTTACCAGGACCTGAAGTTCGGCAGTTCCGTCGGCTGCACGGTTGGATAGGTTAACTTTAGCGCATACTTTCGCTTCCTGCGGGCTGACGACCTCTTGTACCAGATAAACTCCCGGCGAAGCGTAGTCCAAAGGTGAGATACAAGTCTCATCGGTTATCAGCAGATGTACGTCCCGATAGATTCCTCCATAAAAATTGAAGTCACCCACCAGCGGCATGATGTCTAACTGTTCACCATTGTTGGCGCGTACCAGGACAGAGTTCTTTTCTCCATATTTCACCAAGTCCGTGATTTCGAAGATGAAGGCTCCGTATCCGCCTCGGTGCTCACCTATATGCTTGCGATTAATAAATACATCGGCTATACTGTTTACTCCGTCGAAACGAAGAAAAAGACGTTTACCTTTCCATTCGGGGCGGATGTACAAAGCTTTCTCGTAGTTGCCAATACCTCGTTTATAATCTATTTTGCCGGCAAGTGCGTCTTGTGCATTCCAGGTGTGCGGCAAGTCCACCCGCCGGGTGTCTCCCTGTACCTGATGCGAAAAACGGAAATTCCAGTTATTGTTGAGTAGAATATCCTGACGCTGGGCATGGAGCGAGATGGAAAAGAAAAGTAGGAAAAGAAAAGTACTTAAACCTTTTTCTCGACCCCTCCACCACAAGGAGGGAAAATAGTTACATTTCTGCTGTTTCATATGTTCTTGATTATGTATTGATTAATGATGTTATTATTGAGATCATCGGTATTTCTCTATCCGTTTTGTAATACGTCCGCTTTCTCCGGTCCGCCCGGTTCGGGAGTTTCTTGTGGGTGAACCACATCGAAATAATAGATGCCTTGCTCCTTCAGATATTCCAGGAAACAAGATTTCTGTGCCGCCCGATCATGCACTTGTCCTGATTGACCCAGCTTTGCCATGTGGCATCATGGTAGACGATGCGGTCAAAGGATTCCGGCGTACGCCCCATCATCTTGCAGACGAGCTTCTTCCGGATGGGGCCTGCCTTCCCGATGAGCCAATAGGAAAAGCCGGTCAGGAAGAATATGTAGAGGTTCTGCAAAACCGGGCTTTTGATGTCGGCGTAGTCCATGGTGGGCATACCGTCAGCAATGGTAGTCGTGATGGTCAGCCGCTTATCGGCCAGCACGTCCATGAGGACGAATGTTCCGTAGGACACGCCGTAGAGAATGTCGATCTTCCCGCCGTAGTGCTCTGCGATATAGTCGCCCAGCCGCCTTGCCTCATCCGGCACGGACCGGAACTGCGTCTCCGGCTCATCGGGATTGAAGCCGTCATAAGCCACCAGCACGACATGGTAGGTTTTTGCCATTTCCTCTGCCACCGGCAGTGCGCCGCGATAGCATACGCCGCCGCCATGGAGCATCACCATCAGCTCAGGATGCTCCTGTCCGAACTCAAAGTATTTCATGTGCGCACCCCCTTCAGCGTTCCGGCCTTCGCCACTTCCACCGTATCGTCTGATTCATCGTAGGCGTCGTAAGGCGCGGTGGGGTCGGGAACCCGCTTTCGGAACGGTGAGCAAAGCTTGTCCT
>OGYM01001857.1_pt1 | contig 14628 bp, 10 predicted proteins | sample 1576491 | NCBI WGS metagenome assembly OGYM01 (sample SAMEA3541515, study PRJEB24748) | human gut metagenome | biome: human gut; feature: human-associated habitat; material: faeces | place: China | collected 2012 | reverse complement strand
AATTTACCTCGACACGTACGTGACGAGGTCTTGACACGTTCGTGCTGATGTCTCGACACGTACGTGCGGAGAGGTTGACACGTTCGTGTCGAGGTATTTTTGTATAAGCGTTTGGGGAATTTTTTAATAAGGTCTTAGAGATTTGGTAAGTGGCTATTAATAAAAATAAATTTAGGGAGCAAGCATTATTTTTATAATTTATCAGTATATTTGCCATATACGCCAATAAAAGGATACATAATGAAAGATATAAATAGAATAAAAGTCGTCTTGGTAGAGCAAAAGAAAACTGGTAAATGGCTTGCGGAGCAGTTAGGAAAAGATCCTTCTACTGTATCTAAATGGTGTTCTAACAAAATGCAACCCTCATTGGAGATGTTAGTGAACATTGCAAAGGTCTTGGATGTAGATACAAGAGAACTAATCGTTATTACAAAACAATAGTTGATATAAATACTCAAATAAGTATATGAAAGATTACATAAAAATTGGAATCGAGAAAAATCTCATATCTTTTAATGAAGATATGTCGCGGATTACTTATGTGTTTCAAAAGAAAGAACGTAATTACAATAATCCTGAAGAGAAAGTTCAAGCAGAAACTTTTCTCCGACTGATACTTGATTACAATTATCCAGTTAATAGAATAAAGCAGTTTGTTCCTGTAACAATGGGACGGGAAGTTAAAGAAGCAGATATTGTTATTTATGATGATGATATGTGCATGAGTCCTCATATTTTAGTGGAATGTAAACGTCAGGAAGTAAGTGAGGCTGAATATCAGCAAGCCATAGAACAAGCATATAGCTACGCTTTTGCTCTGCCTTGTGATGTAAAGTATGTTTGGGTTACATCAGGAATTAAATCTGACTATTTTGAGGTTGATAAGAATCAAAATTCTAGGAATCAGATGCCAGATATTCCTCAATTTGGAGTGAAAAATGTGGCAGCATATAAATATGTATATGGAGCAGAATATTTACCAGAAGAATCAGGTAAACAACGTTTTTTCGATCTTTCTATAATTGAACAATCAGATCTTACACGAAGATTTAAACAAGCTCATGAAGCTCTTTGGGCTGGTGGTCAGTTAAATCCTTCTGAAGCTTTTGATGAATTGGACAAACTCATTTTTTGTAAAATATGGGATGAACGTAAACCGAGAAGAATGGGTGAGCCCTATGATTTTCAGATAATCACGGTTCCCAAAGAAGAGGAAAAAAGTGAAACAAAAAGGCGTCTTATTGAAAATGACAATTTATATAAACGTGTCATGGCTTTATATGAAGAAGGTCGGCAGAAAGATAAAGAAGTTTTTCGTGACAATATCAGATTAACACCAGAGAAGATACGCACTGTTGTAGGATATCTTGAAAGTGTTAATCTTGGAGAAACAGACTTGGATAGTAAAGGAAGGGCTTTTGAAACATTTATGGGTTCATTTTTCCGAGGTAATTTCGGACAATATTTTACACCCCGAGAAATTGTTAAATTTATAATAGATGTTTTGCCTATTGAGCATGATTCAAAGGTCCTTGATACTTCATGTGGTAGTGGCGGCTTCTTACTTTATGCACTGAATAAAGTAAGGAATAAGGCGACTGAACTTTATCCTCAATACAAAACGGATACGAGACAGTATAAGCATTGGTTTTCCTATTGGCATGATTTTGCCGAAAAAAATCTTTATGGTATAGAAATTAGTGAACAGATATCTCGTGCTGCCAAGATGAACATGATCATTCATGATGACGGGCATACAAATGTTATTACCTCAGATGGTCTTATATCTGATGAATCCATTATTGCAAAGACAAATAATCATGGCTTTAAATATGGAACATTTGATTTTATTATAACTAATCCACCATTTGGTAGTACTATCCGTCAAAGTGAGCAAGCATATTTAAAAACTTATCAGTTAGGCAAAAAAGAAGAAGATTGGTTGGCTATTGCTACACGCTCTCAAGGTACTCGTGATGGACAAAGTACGGAAGTCCTTTTCATTGAGCAGGATTATAAATTCTTGAAAGAGGGAGGATACCTTGCTATTGTTCTTCCAGATGGAATTTTAACAAACAGCACGATGCAATATGTCAGAACACAAATCGAGGATTGGTTTCGTATTGTTGCAGTTGTAAGCATGCCACAAACAGCATTTATGGCTAATGGTGCAGGAGTAAAGAGTTCTGTCTTATTTTTAAAGAAATGGACAAAGAAAGAAACTGAATTACTTATAAATACTAAAAAAAGCATTGAAGAAAGACTGCTAAATGACAACTGCTATGTGATTCAACGACAAAATTGGGATAAAGAAGTTAAACAAAAGCAAAAGGAAAAAGCAAACGAAATAAAGAGTAAACAGAATATTTCTGTAACTGCTGCAAAACAAACTGAAGAGTATAAAATTTGGAATACCGATTTGCTTGCAGAATATGCCCATAAAATAGATGAACTTAAAAGTCTTCTGGCAGATGAATATCAGCAGGCAAAACAAAATGAGTTGGTGGATTATCCAATTTTTATGGCTATTGCCGAAAATATTGGTTATGATGCAACAGGAAGGAAAACAACTCTTAATGAATTAGATGTGATAGGAGAGGAATTGGGAAAATTTATCAAATTATTTTAAAAATAAAAAACGATGGTTGTTCAAGGTATATTAGATAATTCATTGAATGGACAATTATGTATTCGGGGTTTTGCAAATATTAAAGAGTTGGCGATGTTCTCCGAAGCGGACTATTCATACCAAAGACCACTACTTGATCGTACTGATATTTCAGACTTTTTAGAAACTCAAGAATATTTATTTTTTCCTGAAGTTATATTAAGCTATAAATTTAAACATCAATTTGATTCGAAAAAAGGAAGCCAGCCTAAAAATACTCCTCCACTAATAGCTATTCAAAACGGGAAAAACTATAAATCAGCTATTAATGGTGACTTAATTTCTGTTAAGTCCTTTGATGATAAAAAAGATTTATCAACAAAATCTATCAAAGTTGTTAAATTAACAATAAACGACAATGCAGGAAAACCATTTCACAGAATTGATGGAAATCACAGACTAAATGCAGCTGAAATATCCAAGAGTGAAAAAGTTGAAAGAATGGTTATTCCATTTTGTTTACTATTAGGTACAGAATATTATGACTCTACTGGACAAGTTGAGAACGAAGAAACAAAAAATTTTGATAAGGCAGTAAAGGTGTTCTTTTATAATATTAACACTAAAACAATACCTCTAACTTCTGAACAAAATTTAAAAGTACTCATTGATGATAACGAGAATTTTCCAGACGAAGAATTGGAAAGTATTTTTGGAGGAAGACAGGCTGTTTTAACTAGACAATTAATGAAAAAGATTGATCCTACAATCTTATTCTCAGGCTTCGAGAATGTAATAAAAAACAATTATAGAACCTATTTTAATGATATATTTAAAAGACTATTAGATGATGGACTTGAGGAGCCTGATGCTATAAAAAAGACAATTACTTCATTACAAGCTGTTAATCAACTATACAATGATAATGCTTGTTTAAAAGCTAATGATAGTTTTGGATTACTAACATCGTTTCTTTGGTATCACATCCAAGGACTTGATAAGTATAACGCCTTTAGAAATTGGATACTAAGTAATCATATATTTGAAATTAAAGAAGTAAAAGCTGGAAGCGTTATTAAGATTTTTGATAAATTGATATCACAGAGAATTGACGTGTTTGTTGCTATGCCATATTTTGATGGTAACGATGAAGTAATAGCGGAATACAATAAAATTTATGATGATGTTATTAAAGAGATTGCATCGGAATTTAACATTCAAATTTCTCTATTCCCGATAATGTGTAACAAAGGGGCTACAGGAGACCAAATTCAAGATATAATAAATAAAATCAAACAAGCCAAAATAGTTTTTGCAGATATAACAGACAACAATGCAAATGTTTTGTATGAAATGGGATGGGCTAGAGCCCTTGATAAAAAAGTAGTAATTGTAAAACGAAAGAATTGTAGTCCTGTAAAATCTGATATACAGAATGATACGTACCATGAATATGATGATACATGTAGGAGTATTTCACTCTGTAAAATCATCAGGGAAAACATTATTGAGATTTTAAAAAATAATTATGGGCTTATAACAGAATAGTTATGATATATCAAGTATCTAAAAAAATAGATAGGAACAGAATCTTCATTATTAATAGATCGGAAATAGAAGGAAGATTAGATCCTAAGATGACACTCTACAAAAAAAAAGTACAGCATGCTTTATATCCAATGGTGAAACTTAAAAGTCTACTTTTAAGTAAGCCACAGTATGGAGCTAATGAAGTAGGTCTTATTCGTAATAATAATTCGCAGCCAAGATACATTAGGATTACGGATATTGATGAGAATGGTTTAATATCAAAAAATGATTTGGGAGCAACTGTAACAAATGTAGAAGATAAGTATGTCCTAAATGAAAATGACATTGTGCTTGCAAGAAGTGGAGCAACTGTAGGTAAATCATATATACATAAACAACTACCATATACATGTTTGTATGCTGGTTACTTGATTCGTTTTATCGTAGATGCTAAGAAAATATTACCAGATTATTTTTTTATATACACACAGTTAAATCCTTATAAAGAATGGGTAAATGCAATCCAACGTCCTAGTGCACAGCCCAATATAAATGCAGAAGAATACCAGTCTCTAGAGATACCTCTTCCAAATTTACATAAGCAAAAAGAAATCGTAGAGTATTTAAATGCAGCATATGCACAAAAACTAGAAAAAGAAACAGAGTCACAGATACTTTTAAAAAGTATCAATGATTATCTTTTAAATGAACTTGGCATAATAATTCCCAATGTTGATACAGCATTAGAAAATCGTATATTTCATTTTTCTTATAAGAATATTACAGGAAAGAGAATTGATCCGAAAAAATATTCGCCTCAAGTTCGTAGCTTATATGCATCAATAGAAGCTTCTACTTATCATAAAACAGAACTAAGTACCTTGATTTCAGAATACTGTTCGGGTGATTGGGGTATTGAAGATGATGGGAATTTGCATGAAGATTATATCAAATGCCTTACATTAAGATCTACGGAAATAGATAATCAATATAATATTGAGATTAATCCCGATAAAGTAAAATATCGATTAATTAAATACGATGTTTATGATAAAATGTCTATTGCAGTAAATGATATAATTATAGAAAAGTCAGGTGGAAGTAAAGATCAGCCAGTCGGTAGGGTAGCAATTATTGATTATGATTTGCTCCAAAGGGGTAATATTGCATTTAGTAATTTCTTACTAAAGATAAAAGTAAAAGATATTAATCCATGCTATTTGTATTATTATCTAAAGACAATGTATAATATTGGCGTTACAGAATCTATGCAAAGTCAAACTAATGGTATACGAAACTTAATTACAGACGAATTTTTATCCCAAACGATAGTTGTACCATCTCTCCAAAAACAGCAAGAAATAGTTGATAATATTACTAATATCAAAAACAAAGCAAAAGCATTACAACAAGAAGGAAAAGATATTTTAGAGAGTGCAAAACGCAATGTAGAACGAATGATAATTGGTGAATAATATGGAAGTCCTTTACATCCAACTTATTAAAATTGATCATGAAAATAATCGTGTCACAACAGAGCCTATTGACGAACAGGGGAATATCAAACAATATGTGATGGATATGTTGATAACAATATCTGAGAATATTGGGGAGCGTGAATTTACCTTTAAAAATGGAGAAGAAACAATGAAAACATACCTGAATCGTTTTATTCAGGAAGATAATAAAAATGCTATTGTTAATAATATAGCAAATAGACTTCTTATAAAAGAACAGGAAGCTCAAACAAAATATGCTCATATTACTCAGATTCAAAAGGGTATAATGTTATTTGCATTTTGTCAAATGACAGATAGGGATTATAAAATTGTTATATCAAAGGCTGATTACTCAGAATTTTTAGAAGAAACATCTGGAGAAAGGAAAAATGGACTTCCTATAAAAAAGAAAATATTCAAATCATTTATTGCGAATGTAACGATTGTTGGAGGAACACATAACATTTCGAAAATGGTTACATTTGATGTAAATTCATCCCAAGCAAAATATTGGTATAATGATTTTCTGGATTTAGAAGCGAAACTTGATGATGAGACTAATACAAAAAAGGCTTTTAATGAAATTAATGCGAGAATACTAACACCGATAAGAAAGGTCTCTAGTGATGATTATTGGTGCTTATATAATTCCACTTTACGTTATATGCGCAGTGATGGAGAATTTGATATGGATCATTATGCCAATAAAATCTTAGGTGAATACAAACCTCTAAATCCTAAAATAAAAATTAAAGTTCTTTGTGAAAAAGCTCTTGAACTTCCTCAATCAAGAAACTTTGATGGAAAGTTCACCAAAGTACCTAAAGCTATTAAGAAGAGAATGAAAACTATTATATCTTTGACAGAAGATATATCATTGTCTGTTGTCGATAATGGGAATCCTGGTTTAAAAAATATTATAAAACCTAGCGAGGATGACGAGGGACAGAAATACATTATGGTAAAGAGTGATGAGGGTTATTCGTATGCTAAAGGTCTTAACTAATTTATGAAGAACCAGATTAAACAACTGATTAGATTATTCTCCAAAAATGAGAATATTTCCATTAATTATGTTGAGTCTTGGGATTTTGTGGATGTTACAGTTCCTATAATATTGGACAGTATACCTAATGTGGAGATTTTTTTAACAAATTTCCCATTAATACTAGTTAGAGATTCTTGGGAGTTTAAGGTTCTTGATGAATATGGTGATACTATTCTAATAATACATTCAACATCTGGTGAATTAACAAACTTCGATGAGATAGAAGCTTATCGAGGATTGCCTGTTTCCATAAAGTTTATCATTTCTAAAAATATGCGATATGGCAAACTATCAATTTATAACATTGATTATTTTAAAAAATATTTGAGCGAAGGGTCCCTTTATTCGTTTTTTAATGCATTAAATAAAAGGTTGGAAGGAACTTTAATTTTAGAATGTATAAATGATAACGTAGAAACATTAAATACTGCATCTATATCTGTTATATCTAAGGACGAAAGTACTAATATTACGGGGATAAGTGACCGAGTGAAACGTATTCAATCAATCGAAGGACTTATACATTGGGGTACATATAAACTTCAGTTATTACCGGAGGATATATATTCATCTAATGATGTAAATCCGTTATACAACATTTTTAGTCAGGCATCAGCATGTTTATTGATGATGTATCTTTTCGATCATATTGCCGTTAATAGCAATACATTGATTTTGAAATTGTGTGGATTTAAGTCATTGAATTACACGATAGATACTATTAAATTATCTACAATTAATATTGATAAAGATACAATTACTCAATTATTTCAAATATATAGTTGGTGTATGAGTAGTGGGCATATTGTTGATAAATTCAGTATTGCACGTAATATACTTTCATTAAATCTAGGAATCCCCCAGGTTCGTATTACTTCACCTATTATAGATGCTATAAAGTCTAATTTTAGAATATTCGAGAAAGAAAATGTTCAACAATATATTCGATTAAGAAATGAAATATCAAATTTGTTGATAGATTTACAAACCAAGATTAATGATATTGCTCAAAATTTTACTTCGGATTTTAAGAGTAATCTTCTTGTTTTAGTCTCATTTTTTACTTCTGTGATAGTTTTGGGTGTGATATCAGAAGCCTCTCCATTTGTTTATTTTTCTAACCAAATCATTATGCTGTCTTGGTGCTTTTTATTAATATCATTTTTTTATTGGTTATATTCATATAATGAGTTAAAGAAAAAGACTCAATTATTTCATAAACATTATAAACAAATAAAAGAACGGTATAGGGTATTGCTAGATGATGTTGAATTAAGTAATGTATTTGAAGAGTGTAATCCAGATAAATATGGGGCACACCAGTCTTATATTGAATGGCAAAGAATTTGGTTTTCCATATTATGGATTGCTTCAATAATAATACTATTTGTTGGATTGTCTATATTGTTTATATTCAATAATATATCTGTTGTTACAACTATTAAAACCATAATGACTAAAATATTATATGCTTTTTAAAGAATATATTCATATTGAAAGTTTGGTACTTCATCAAATCGGAAGTAATTCGTGTCAAGAAGGAGTTCACTATTCTAAAGAACTTGTTAATATTGATCAAGATTTAAAAGACCTATTAAGAAGTTATTTCTTGAGTCCGTTTAAAACTGATGATTATTATCATTTTTTTCATTCTTCTGATATTGACTTAAATGAAGTATTTCGGTATTCGTCAAATATATTTGCCAATAAAGGAGTCCTTTTAGAAGAGTCAAAAAAAATAGCTTTTTATCTTTATGAATGCAGTCGTCATCCTGGTATTAAACGTGGAGAACTTTATGTCGTGTATTTTAAAAATTGTATTTTGAATGGAGAGACAATTGATGCAATAGGTTTATTTAAATCAGAAACAAAAGATAAATTTATAAAGGTATATACAACACCTAATGGGTTTAATCTTGAACAGAACGAAGGTGTTAGTATAAATAAAGTTGATAAAGGATGCTTAATATTTAATATTGAGAAAGAAAATGGTTATATAGTTGCGGTTGTAGATAATACCAATAAAGGAGCAGAGGCAAAATATTGGACAGATGATTTTTTACATGTATGCCCTCGAAAAGATAGTTTTAATCAGACCCAAAATATGCTATCTCTATGCAAGAGTTTTGTTTCTCAATTGCCTAGCGAGAATGGCAAAGTAGAAAAGGCAACATATATGAATAGAAGTGTTGAAGCGTTGAAGGAGGAGTCTGTTAATATAAATACTTTTGCAGAACGAGTTTTTGAAACGCCTAAGTTAGTTTCTGAATTTAAGCAATATAAAGAAACCTATCAAAGGGAGCGTGATATAGAAATTGATGACACTTTTGAAACAGAATCGGCTGCAATAAAACGTAGGGCTACAGGTACAATGACAACGATCAAGTTGGACCGGAATTTTGATATAAACATTCACGGTGGAGAGCAATATATAGTTAGAGGTTATGATGAAGAAAGAAAAATGTATTATTATCAATTATTCTTCAAAGAAGAAAAGTAAATATGATGAATACCGAATCACAAAATATAGAATTCAAAGAAAGCTGGCGAGATGATTATCTGAAATGGATATGTGGTTTTGTCAACGCACAAGGTGGTGTACTTTACATCGGCATAAAAGACGATGGTGAAGTCTGTGGTGTGCATGATGCAAAAAAACTAATGGAAGATATACCTAATAAGGTACGCGATATGCTCGGAATTCTGGTTGATGTTAATCTGAAAGAGAAAGACGATAAGCAATATATAGAAATTATTACAGAGGCATATCCTTATCCAATTAGTTTTCGTGGCAAGTACTACCAACGGAGCGGAGCTACCAATCAGGAATTGAAAGGTGCTGCGCTTGACCGTTTTATGCTTCGTAAGCAGGGAAAGACATGGGATGGTGTTCCTGTTCCATATTTGAAAGAGGAAGAGTTGGATAATGCCACGTTTGATTTGTTTCGCAAATATGCCAAGCGAAGTGGACGTATGGAAGAGGTAGACTTGATGGATGACAATCATGGCTTGTTGGAGAAATTACGACTTTATGAAGGCAATTATCTGAAACGGGCAGCAGCTTTGCTCTTCCATCCCGATCCGGAACGATATGTAACCGGAGCGTTTGTAAAGGCGGGTTTCTTTCGTGAAGGTATGGACTTGGTGTATCAGGATGAAGTTCATGGTAATCTGTTTCAACAAATTGCGAAACTGATGGATTTGCTGTGTACTAAGTATATGAAAGCCGTCATTACTTACGAGGGTATACAGCGTATAGAAACATTGCCTATACCGAGGGAAGCACTACGCGAAGCGTTATTAAATGCTTGCATCAATAAAGATTATGCAGAGCCATCTCCCATACAAATTCGCGTATATGAGAATAAAATGGAAATAGTGAATGGAGGTGTGTTGCCGGATGGTTGGACTGTAGAGACTTTGCTGTCTTCGCATCGTAGTTTTCCTTACAATCCAGATATAGCTAATGCGTTCTTCCGTTCTGGAGAGATTGAAGCATGGGGGCGTGGTATTGAGCGTATCATAACAGCTTGCAAAAATGATGGCTTTTCTACTCCTGAGTTTCGTTGTGATGCTTCGGGCATCTGGACGATATTCAAATTTGAGTATCCGGAAAGAGCAACTACCCAAAAGACTACCCAAAAGACTACCCAAAAGATTGGGCTAAACTTGACGGAACAACAGAGGGCTATATTATCTTTCCTAAAAGAATATCCAGGGGCAACTCGAAAGGAAATCAGTGAAAATCTTCTTAACATCACTGAGGATGGTGTAAAGTATAATCTTTCACGCCTTCAGGAACTTGGATTATTGAAACGTGTGGGAGGTCGAAAACAAGGTTATTGGCAAATTTTAGAATAGGATAATCAAAGAAATACAAAAGGTTATCCGACGAAACCACCAAGTTGTGGCACTATGTTTCTGTAGCTCTTTATCAAGAATTTATGGATGAATTGAAACAGAAAAGAAACGAATCAGGAGATTAATAATCCATCTTATCCAATTTTACCGTAACTTTGCCGCGCATTTTGAAGAAGGTAAAAAGATGGATAACAGTGTGACTAAAAAACGCGCCCAAAGCAATGAGATAGATATGCTGAACGGGCCGTTGTTCAAGAAAATTTTGCTGTTTGCCCTTCCGCTGGCAGCCAGCAGTTTGTTACAGGAACTTTTTAATTCGGTGGATGTGGCAGTAGTGGGCCACTTCGTAGGAAGCAGGGCACTGGCAGCCGTGGGAAGTAATGCGCCCGTCATCGGGTTATTGATAAATCTGTTTATGGGTATTTCCATGGGAGCTTGTGCCATTATCTCCAATCACATCGGGCAGCAGGACGATAGGAGCATACGCAATGCCATCAGTACGGTGCAGTTGGTGGCACTTCTCAGCGGATTCTTTTTGCTGGTGTTGGGGCAGGTGGCTGCCCGGCCGATTCTGACATGGATGGGTACTCCGCCGGATGTATTGGATGAGGCGGTGACTTACCTGCGTATTTATTTCCTGGGAATGCCTTTTATCATGGCATTTAATTTCGGTGCTGCTATTTTGCGAAGTATGGGCGATACGCGGCGTCCGCTGTATATTCTGGTCATGGCCGGTGTGGTCAATACCTTGCTGAACCTGCTGTTCGTGATAGGCTTCGGCATGGGAGTGGCAGGAGTGGCTGTAGCTACAGGCATAGCCAATGCGGTCAGTGCCACTTTAATCATTCGTTTGCTGCGTAAGGAGAAAGAACCTTTCCGGTTGCATTTCGACAAGATGAAGATTCACGGGGTGGAGTTGAGCCGTATGCTGCGCATCGGAGTGCCGGCTGGAGTGCAGGGCATGATTTTCTCCATTTCGAATGTGGTGGTACAGTCGTCTATCAACAGCTACGGAGCTGATGCGATTGCTGGTTCGTCGGCTGCGCTCAACTTTGAGTATTATTGCTATTTCATTATTCAGGGATTTAACGGGGCTGCCATCAGCTTCATTGCCCAGAACTATGGGGCTGGAAGAATGGACCGGGTGCATCGGGTGTTCTGGATTTGCATGGGCTCAAGTCTGGCTTTCTGTGCAGCCTTCAACTGGCTTTTTGCCTGGCAGGATAATTTCTTCCTGGGCTTCTTTTCGGATGTGCCGATGGTACATCATTTCGGGGCTATCCGCATGCACATTGTGCTGGCCTGTCAGTTTATTGCCAGCAGTTACGAGATTGCCGGTTCATCGTTGCGCGGAATGGGAAAATCGTTGACTCCGGCCGTGCTTACGGTATTTGGAACCTGCCTGTTGCGTATTGTCTGGGTGTATGGAGTATCGCCGGTGTGGAGAGGATACGATGTACTGATGATGGTGTATCCGGTGTCGTGGGTGGTTACCGGATTGCTGGTGCTTACGGCTTACTGGTTGTTTATCCGGAAAAAGAGATTGGCTTTGATTGTGGAAAATTTCTTCGATTGGCTGCTCTTTTTGGATGCTGCAATAGTATGCGTACAGGCTCTCGTCCGTGGCCTCCAGAAACTCGTCAAAGGTCAACGGATAGATGTCCAGCAGATTGACCATGCCCACGGGATAGGACTTAGGCTGCGCCAGAAGGGTTCCCAGCAAACTGCCAGCGGCGATCACATGGTATTCGTTGGCCTTTTCCTTGAAATATTTCAAAGTATTCAGCGCTTCCGGGCACTCCTGTATCTCGTCAAAAATAATCAGGGTTTTCCCCGGTAGAATTTTCTCCCCGGCGATCAGGGACAGCAGTTCAATGATTCGCTGGGGGTTTTTATTGGTCTCAAAGATGGATTTTAGCTCATCTTCCTCATCAAAGTTGAAGTAGACATAGCTGTCGTAGTAGTTCTGCCCGAACTCTTTCATCAGCCAGGTTTTTCCCACCTGCCGGGCGCCTTTCAGCACCATTGGCTTGCGGTCTTCGCTGGACTTCCATGCTACAAGTTCCTGAATTGCATTGCGTTTCATGCGACTCACCAGCCTTTCCTATTGCATAAATAGCGTATCACATTTTTCTGGAATTATCAAACTATATGTTACACATTTTTCTGAAATAATATGACAGTATAATTCCGTTTTTTCTGTTGTGGTCTTATTGGCTATGATATCAGCCCTTTTCACTGCAATATCTCCATGCCATACACATAACTGCGACTTATACTACAGTTTCCCGAAAGAGTACATTCAGCGTAGACTTAATGTAAACACACAATTGCTTCTGTGTACTTAGGTCCACGCTGAATGTTTTTTAAAATTTTTTTGCTCACATTACTGGTCAAAGTGGGCCTGTTTTCTACATTTATTATGAGAGGAACGATTCTAAATCCCATTCGATAGCGGTTTTCGCAGCGGGATGCTAGAAGGCGTCGGTTTTCTCTGTTTATTACAAGCGAGTTTGAGGCCCATGCGCGCTGGCCACATTCGCCGCACAAAGGAAGGAACATGATATGCCCAAACGAAGATCCAAACCCACGATTGTTGCCTGGCTGTCGGCCAAGCCGGGCAACGACGAAAAACGATTTATACAGGTTGGAGATACTCTGATGCTGTCTCCACAATTCCGTGCCCTTGGTATCGGGGCCAGATACCTTTATCTTTGCATGGCTATGGAAAGCGGTGGAAAACGTGATTTTGTTTTCCCACAGTCTGCCGCAAAGAAGTACGGGATCACATCCTCCAGCCTGTGGCGCCATGTGGCCGAACTGGAGTCCGGGAAGTTTATTGAGATCTATTCCGGAAAGCCAACACGGGAACCGAACCAATATAAATTTTGCTTTTCATGGAAGCAATCCTGGCCCCCGCATGCTTTCGCTCCACCGATGGCTATATGTAGTAAATCTGGCCCAAATTGAACCAAGGAAAACCATCTGAAAATCTCACTGGTTATTCCAAAGTGGATAAGTGCCAACCGCAAAAATCGCAACACTTCCACCAATTTGATAGAAGTTTTTGAACACGCTTGTTCCAAAAAGACATAGCCAAAATGAAAGGAGCCGCCATGAACTCCATGTACTTTACTCGCAGAAATCAGATTCTACTGGATGCCGTCCGGTCGGCAGAAAATGCTGCCATCCAGCTCCGGCAGTATGCCGCCGCTGTTCTGGAGCCTGTACAGACCGTTCCGGGAGACGCGTTTTCTGACAGCAGCCAAGCCGCAGTCGTAGAGATCACCCCAGAGGGCTGGCTGGCAGTCTCCCTCCCAGGGATGATGCCCCGACGGGATGACGCTGACCGCTCCCGGTTTCTTGCCGGACTGCTGCGGGATTCCATCCGTAGGGCCTTCCCGGAGAACATGACCAGCCGAAGTTCCGTGCCTGCGTGTTGGTGTATGAGCACATCTATGACATCAACCGCAACCGCCGTTTTATAGACCACGACAATCTGGAACTGAAGCACTGTCAGGATGTACTGGAGGCAGCCTTCCTCACAAACGATACGGCTGCCCTTTGCTCTGCGTTTCAGTGCAGTCACCGGAGAGAGCAGGACGGAACCCGTATCTGGATCTTGCCGCCGGAGCAGTTCCCGGAATGGTTGAAAAGTCATCCGGAATGCTGGAAAAGCGCCACCGAAACTATGCAGGAATAGGCCGAAAAATACATACCTATTTTGGTCGAAAACCCCTTGCAGATTTTCGGTGTTATGTAGGACCGTGAGCCCATTGGGGCGCAAGGGGTTCCTAATGCCAAACAGTCGGGGGTGGGATTGAGTTGGTAAGGATTTTGATGACAGGCGATGAGCGCAGTCAGGCAGCCTGATGGAAAGGCGCATGTCAGTTGAGGGGTGTGGGTATGAGGCGCCGGCAGCCTTGTGAATTGTGTTTCGTGTTTGCTGCTGCGGACCTGTTGAGTGCGCTGTTGCTGTGAGAATACGTATGGAGGATATTGGGATGCAGTTAAAGAATGGATGTATGGCTGTGAAGCTGATGGAGTTTGTGCATTGGTCTTGCCGTCTGCAGTCTGAG
>OGYM01001851.1_pt1 | contig 14656 bp, 14 predicted proteins | sample 1576491 | NCBI WGS metagenome assembly OGYM01 (sample SAMEA3541515, study PRJEB24748) | human gut metagenome | biome: human gut; feature: human-associated habitat; material: faeces | place: China | collected 2012 | reverse complement strand
CAAAGTCTGTGTCAGAACATTTTTGGTCGGCAACGACGGTACGTTCACCAACGAGGCCCTCATCAACCGCATCAACAGCGACCTTGCAAACGACCTTGGCAACCTGCTGAGCCGCACCGTCGCCATGTGTGAGAAGTACTTCGGCGGCACTGTCCACAAAGTGGCTGGCACCGAGGCCATCGACACCGAGCTGGAGACCATGACCAACGAACTGCTGGGCAAGGTCACGGCAGACATGGACAACCTGACCATCCCGCAGGCTCTGATGGAGATCTTCGCCGTCATCCAGCGCGCCAACAAGTATATCGACGAGACCGCCCCCTGGGCTCTGGCCAAGGATGAGGCCAACAGGGAGCGCCTTGAGAGCGTGCTGTACCACCTGTGCGAGGCTCTGCGCGTGGCCGGCATCCTGCTGAACGCTTACCTGCCCTCCACCGCTCCCAAGATGATGGAGCAGCTGGGTCTGGACGCTTCCGCTATCGACGTGGAAAAGGCCGCTTACGGCGTTCAGGAGAGCTACACCGTCCACAAGGGCGAGGCGCTGTTCCCCCGCATCGACGTGGCAAAGGAGATCGCCCACCTGAAGGAAGAGGACGAGAAGCGCAAGGCCGCTGCCGAGGCCGCTAAGAAGGCCAAGGAAGAGGCTGAGAAGAAGGCCGCTGCTCCCGCTGAGGAGAGCAATGTGGACTTCACCCACGAGGCAGAGATCTCCTATGACGACTTCTGCAAGGTGGAGCTGCGCGTGGCCGAGGTCCGCGCCTGCGAGAACCTGAAGGAGAGCAAAAAGCTGCTCCACCTGACCGTCTTTGACGGCGCCCCGAGTTTTCGGCCAGGCGGCGGATGCGGCGCTGCCACATCTGGAATCCCGCCTCCTGCTCGGCCTTTTCGGGTACGACGATCAGGTGGCGCTTGATGGTGTTCAGCGGCTGCACGGGGTTGTAGATGAAGGTCGTGACGTTGCTCTGTGCCAGCACGTCGGCGGCCATTTTGCCGACCAGGCGGAAGGATTTGCCGTCCTGCATCGTTACCTTAAACATGGAGATGGATCGGATATATCGCATGTTGAGCACCGTATTACTGGCAAGCAGGATAAAGCTGTCATATTTGCTTAAGGTGCCGCAAAACGAGGCAATGGACATATCGGTGGTGTATTCTCTGCTGTCGGTAGTGTGAATGCAGACGTGACGGTTGCTTTCCGGCCATGCGTAGGAAATCTGGTCTTCCGTCAGGTAAATGGTGTCGGTCTGGTTGCGGAATTCGAGTTTTTGGGCCTTACTGTTTTTGATGGACAGCAGATGGTCAATCATTTCTGTCAGCTCTGCAACGACAATGGGCTTGTCCAGAAAAAGAGCATTGTCTGGAAGATTTTTCGATTTGCGGTAGTCTACCTTATCGCAGCAGAAAACGATGGGGACATCTGTGCCGTCGGCCCGAAGCATATGGGAAAGCTCCACAGCGTCGCAGCCGTCTTCTGTCATATCCATAAAAATCGCATCATAGATCATAGGTGTTGTGAGGATGGACTCTTTGCTTCCAAAGGAATCTACGTATAAAACGCCGGTTGTATTCAGACGGCGGTCAGATTCCCGCCCGAGAAGGCGTTCCATTTGTTTTCGGTCCGCCATATGGTCATCACAGATTGCAAAGTGCATAATGATACCTCCTGATCTTTTGTAAATAGCATTCAAAGATGCGATTTTGCGAATGGGGTTCTGGATGGATCCTACAGAAAGGTGGTGGTTTTTATGAAGTGTACACAGAAGAGTTCTGACAACCCACTTCCGGGGCGAAGTTACTGCATAAGTTACACCCATAGAAAACATCATAAGGAGGATCATCATGGAACAGATCAAAGAACTGGAAGAAGTCTTAGAGCTTCTTAACACCAAGCAGTATACCAAACTGCGCCAGTATCTGGCTGAACTCAACGATGCCGATATTGCAGGACTTCTGGAAGAACTGGAAGAAGAGGATATGCTCAAAGTCTTCCGCATTCTTCCCAAGGACCTGGCGGCAGACGTTTTTTCCTATTTAGATATGGACAATCAGCAGAAGATCATCACCTCCCTGTCAGATAAGGAAGCAACGAACATCATCAACAACCTGATGGCAGACGATGCGGCTGACCTGCTGGAAGAGATGCCTGCCAACATTGTCAAAAAACTTCTGACCAACGCAAGCCCTGAGGTACGCAGAGACATCAATCATCTGCTGCGTTATCCCGAAGATTCCGCCGGAAGCATCATGACGGTCGAGTATGTAGACCTGAAGGAGAATCTGACGGTGAATCAGGCCATCGAGCGGATCCGTAAGGTAGGCCTCGACAGTGAGACCATCAATATCTGCTATGTGCTGGATGCCCAGAGAAGACTGGTGGGAACCGTGGCCCTGCGTTATCTGCTGCTCATGGACGGTGACGAGATCATCGGTGACATCATGCATGAAAATGTCATCTCCATCAATACCCTGATGGACCAGGAGGAAGTTGCCAGCCGGTGATGTTTGCTATCGACCGCGCCGGTATCGTCGGCGCTGACGGGCAGACGCACCAGGGCGCGTTCGATCTTTCTTACCTGCGCTGCATCCCGGAAATGGTCATTATGACGCCGAGCGATGAAAACGAGTGCCGCCAGATGCTGTACACCGGCTATCACTATAACGATGGCCCAACGGCAGTGCGTTATCCGCGTGGCAACGCCGTTGGCGTGGAACTGACGCCGCTGGAAAAACTGCCGATCGGCAAAGGACTCGTCAAACGTCAGGGTGAAAAACTGGCAATTCTGAACTTTGGTACGCTACTGCCGGAAGCGGCAAAAGTCGCCGAATCCCTGAACGCGACCTTAGTCGATATGCGCTTTGTGAAGCCGCTGGATGAAACGTTGATTCTGGAGATGGCTGAACGTCACGAAGTGCTGATCACGCTTGAAGAGAACGCCATTATGGGCGGCGCGGGCAGTGGCGTTAACGAAGTGCTGATGGCGCATCGTAAAGTCGTTCCGGTACTGAATATCGGCCTGCCAGACTTCTTTATCCCGCAGGGTACACAGGACGAGGCCCGCGCGGAACTCGGTCTGGATGCCGCCGGAATTGATGTTGGCTGGCGAGGCTAACAAGCAGGCTGTCAACGATGTGGTTCATCCGGCTCCTGCTATGCTTAATCAATAACGGGTATAACAGGAGCGGAACAATGCAATACAACACCTTAGGAAAAACAGATCTACGGGTTTCTCGCCTTTGTCTGGGCTGCATGACGTTCGGTGAACCGGATCGCGGCAATCACGCCTGGACGCTACCGGAAGAAAGCAGCCGCCCCATCATTAAGCGCGCGCTTGAAGGCGGTATTAACTTTTTTGATACCGCCAATAGCTATTCCGCAGGCAGCAGCGAAGAGATTGTGGGTCGCGCGCTGCGTGATTTCGCCCGCCGCGAAGAAGTGGTGGTCGCCACCAAAGTTTTTCATCGCGTCGGCGACCTGCCAGAAGGATTATCCCGCGCGCAAATCCTGCGTTCCATTGATGACAGTCTGAAACGTCTGGGTATGGACTATGTGGATATCCTGCAAATTCATCGCTGGGATTACAACACGCCGATAGAAGAGACGCTGGAAGCGCTGAATGATGTGGTGAAAGCCGGTAAGGCGCGCTATATCGGCGCCTCCTCCATGCACGCCGCGCAGTTTGCCCAGGCGCTGGCGCTGCAAAAACAGCACGGCTGGGCGCAGTTTGTCAGTATGCAGGATCATTACAATCTCATCTATCGCGAAGAAGAGCGCGAGATGCTGCCGCTGTGCTATCACGAAGGGATCGCGGTGATTCCGTGGAGCCCGCTGGCACGAGGACGACTGACGCGCCCGTGGGGAGAAACCACCGCACGTTCGGTATCCGATGAGTTCGGCAAGACGCTGTACAGCGAGAGCGATGAGAATGACGCACGGATTGCAGAGCGTCTGACGGGCGTCAGTGAGGATCTTGGCGCAACGCGTGCGCAGGTGGCGCTGGCATGGCTATTGAGTAAACCAGGCATCGCTGCGCCGATTATCGGTACATCGCGGGAAGAACAGCTGGATGAGTTGCTCGGCGCGGTGGATTTGACGTTGAAGCCAGAGCAGATTGCCGAGCTGGAAACGCCGTATAAACAGCACCCGGTGGTCGGATTTAAATAATATTGCCCGATGAGCATGTAGGCCGGATAAGGCATGTATGCCGCCATCCGGCCATACCACGCCCGATGGCGCTAGGCTTATCGGGCCTACAGGTTTAAAACAACCCGATGGGCCAATGGTGCCCGATGAAATAAAGCAGACCGGCGGAAATAACCCCTGCGACGATATCGTCAACCATTATCCCCATTCCGCCGTGTACGTTACGGTCGAACCAGCGAATCGGCCAGGGTTTCCACATATCCAGAATACGGAAAATCACAAATCCGGCGGCAACCCACTGCCAGTCCATCGTAGGGAGCGCCATCAGGGTGATCCACATCCCGATAAACTCATCCCAGACAATGCTACCGTGATCGTGAACGCCCATATCCTTCGCCGTTCGGTGGCAAAGATAAACGCCAATACAGATCCCCAACATCACCACCAGCGAGTAGAGCTGCCAGGGCAGAAATGTCATCAGATACCAGAATGGGATCGCCGCTAACGACCCCATTGTTCCCGGAATAATCGGGCTGAGGCCGCTGCCAAACCCGGTAGCCAGCAAGTGCCACGGATTACGCAGGCTTAGCCGACTTTTGGCAACATCTTTATGGCGTGGCAAAATGGTCATATCCTTTCCAGTCAAAAGTGACAGGCTTTCCGTCACGCATGAAGCTGATGCCTTCCACATCCGCACTCATTTGTCCGATGCAGGTAAACGGTACGCCAAGATTCCCCAGCGCCACATCCAGCGCGCCACGGTTCAACTCCGGTACAGTGAAGCATAATTCATAATCTTCACCGCCGGAAAGCGCCCAGCGCAGCGCCTGCCCGGGATCAACATGACGGGTAACCGCCTCAGAATACCGCAGCGCATCCACATCCACCCGCGCGCCACAGCCGCTGGCGTTAACGATATGCCGCAAATCAGAAATCAGGCCATCGGAAAGATCGATCGCCGCATTCGCCAGGTCGCGCAGAGCTTGCCCCTGCAAAATACGCGGCGTCGGGCGCAGGTGCCGCTTAATCAAGTAGTCTGCGTCTTTCGCATCCGCCACCTGTAAGCGATGTTGTAAAATCGCCAGCCCAGCGGCGCTGTCCCCCGGCGTGCCGGTGATGTAAATCCTGTCGCCAGGTTTTGCCCCGGAACGCTTGAGCGCGCGTCCCACGGGCACATAGCCATGAATACCCAGCGTCATCGACAGCGGCCCACGCGTGGTGTCGCCGCCAATCAGCTGCATATCGTAGTAATTCAGCAGGTCAAACAGGCTGTCGCTAAACGCTTCCAGCCACGCTTCGTCAACGTCCGGCAACGTCAGGGCCAGCGTCAGCCAGGCCGGATCGGCCCCCATCGCCGCCAGATCGCTTAAGTTAACCGCCAGCGCTTTCCAGGCCAGATCGGCAGGATCGATATCAGTCAGGAAATGGTTGCCCGCCACCAGCGTATCGGTACTGATCGCCAGCGTCTGTTTTTCAGGAATATTCAGGAGAGCGCAATCGTCACCGATACCGGTTTCGACGTCGAGACGAGAGCTTCTAACACGGTCAAAATAACGGGCAATCAGGGAGAACTCGCCGCATGCCATACGTTATGCCTCAGCAGAAAAAAAGAAAAGGCCGGAGATAGCGGGAATATATCCCGCCACCATCCGACCTGGAGATTACTTTTTGTTGGGGCGAATCACAGGTGCTGCTTTGTCCAGTACGCCGTTGACGAACTTGTGGCTGTCTTCGGCGCCGAAGGTCTTCGCCAGTTCAATCGCTTCGTTGATGGCCACTTTATATGGCACATCGCTACGTTTAGACAGTTCAAACAGCGCAATACGCAGCACAGCTTTTTCTACCTGACCCAGCTCTTCCAGCAGACGAGACAGGTACGGTTTCATCAATCCGTCCAGGTACGCGCTGTTAGTCGCCACCCCGGACAGCAGTTCACGGAAATACAGAACGTCGACATCTTTTACGTCCTGTTCCGCCAGGAACTGGTATTCAACATCAGCGATGTCGTTCTGGGACAACTGCCAGGAGTAGAGCGCCTGAACGGCACACTCACGAGCGCGGCGACGAGCAGCAGGTTTCACGGATTTCCCCTTACAAAAATCAGGCCTTGATGGCTTTCAATACATTAATCATTTCAAGCGCGGTCAGTGCGGCTTCCGCACCTTTGTTGCCAGCTTTAGTGCCAGCACGTTCGATGGCTTGTTCAATACTTTCAGTGGTCAGAACACCAAAGGCTACCGGGATTTCGCTGTCCTGGGCGACGTGCGCCAGGCCGTTGCTTGCACCGCCAGCCACATATTCAAAGTGCGCGGTACCGCCACGAATCACTGTACCCAGCGCAATCACCGCGTCATATTTACCGGTTTTTGCCAATGCGCCAGCCGCCAGCGGCAGTTCATACGCGCCAGGAACCCAAACCACGGTAATATTTTCATCTTTTACCTGACCAATACGCTTCAGGGCGTCAATCGCGCCTTCCAGCAGGCTGTCATTGATAAAATTGTTGAAACGCGCAATGGTGATGGCGACACGAGCGTCCGGGGTAGCAACGTTAGCTTCAATAATGTTCATATTCTTCCTTCGGGTTCGATATGGCCCCGCAGGGGGGCGGATTTTATCATAATACTCGACGCGCCGCTTCTCTATTTCGAAGCCTTTACGCGGGAATCAAATGCAGGCAAACATCCGGGCCTACATGGCGTATCTCGTTGAATTTAAAATGGGGTGCCTCGCTCAGTTTCTCAAGCCCCGGCAGCACACATAATCCTCGCGCATCACTTCCTAACAGTTTAGGCGCAACATAGACGATAAGCTCGTCCACCACGCCCGCCTGCAACAACGCGCCCGCAAGCACTGGCCCGGCCTCCACCCAGATGCTGTTAATCTGCTGTTTACCCAACAGCATCATCAGCACCACCAGATCCAGATGACCGTTATGCTCCGGCACCCGCAGGCTGCGAACCGTCTCAGGCCAGATGCGGGAATCGTCCTGTGTGCGGGCAAACCAGGTTTCTCCCGGCTGCTGCACAATACGGTGCTCCGGCGTCACGCGGTTTTGGCTGTCGAGGACAATGCGAATCGGCTGACGCAGGTTTTCCTGCGGATAGAGAGTCTGGGTTGAGGCATCCAGTTCAGGCCAGCGAACCGTTAACGCCGGGTCGTCGGCCAGCACCGTCGCGCTGCTGGTCAGAATCGCATGGCTTTGCGCCCGTAAACGCTGCACATCGCGCCGCGCCTGCGGGGAGGTAATCCACTGGCTTTCACCGCTGGCCATCGCCGTGCGGCCATCCAGCGATGCGCCGAGCTTGAGCTGCACATACGGGAAGCCGGTGCGCATCCGCTTGAGGAAACCTTTGTTCAACTGTTCCGTTTCGCTCATCATCAGCCCGTGGCTGACGTCGATCCCCGCCTGCTGCAAACGGTACAGCCCACGTCCCGCGACCTGCGGATTGGGGTCCTGCATCGCCGCAACGACCCGCGTCACGCCAGCGGCAATCAACGCATCGCAGCACGGCGGCGTACGGCCATGATGGCTACACGGTTCAAGCGTGACATACGCGGTCGCGCCTTTGGCTTTGTCTCCCGCCATACGCAGCGCATGGACTTCAGCATGCGGTTCACCCGCGCGATGATGGTAGCCTTCGCCAACGATTTCACCATCTTTGACGATCACACAGCCTACATTCGGGTTCGGGTGCGTGGTGAAACGCCCGCGCTGCGCCAGCTTCAGCGCACGCGCCATGTAAAACTCATCCAGCATGGCTTAATCCTGTAGGCGAGCAATCTCTTCGCCGAATTCTTTGATGTCTTCGAAACTCCGATAGACGGAGGCAAAGCGGATGTAAGCCACTTTATCGAGCTTTTTCAGTTGCTCCATCACCAGGTTGCCAATCATTTTGCTGGGAACTTCGCGTTCCCCGGTGGCTCGCAGCTGTGATTTGATGTGATTCAACGCCATTTCGACGTCATCAGAGCTGACAGGGCGTTTTTCCAGCGCTCTTAGCATACCGCTGCGCAACTTCTCTTCGTTGAAAGGTTCACGCACATCGTTACTTTTCACTACGCGCGGCATAACAAGCTCTGCCACTTCAAAGGTAGTGAAACGTTCATTACAGACCAGACACTGCCGACGGCGGCGTACGGAAGAGCCCTCACCCACGAGACGAGAGTCAATAACCTTAGTGTCTACGGCGAAACAGAATGGGCAATGCATACGGCGTCCTGACCAGGTGGTTAACAGAAATCTATTTTACCCTGAACTGGCGCGACAACAAAGGCGGAGCACTTTTGAGACAAAGGATCGATACCTTACGCCCCTTTGCGATCTACCATTAGGGTATCGCGACCATGAAGGAAATAATCTACATGACAAGACGTTACCTAAGAATTCTCCTGGTGGGAAGCCTCTTTAGCCTGAGCGCCTGCGCGCAGCAGAGCGAAGTTCGCCAGATGAACCAAAGCGTCAGCACGCTGAATACGGAAATGGCGCAGTTAAACCAGGAAACCGTGAAGATTACTCAGCAAAATATGTTGAATGCGAAATCCACCAGCGGGGTCTATCTGCTGCCGGGTTCAAAAACGCCTGCCCGCCTGAACAGTCAGATCGGTACGTTGCGTATGTCCCTGGTGAATATCGCACCCAATGCCGACGGCACACGCGTGACGCTGCGCATTCAGGGAGAATCCAACGATCCGTTACCGGCGTTTAGCGGTACTGTCGAATACGGGCAGATTCAGGGCACCACGGATAACTATCAGGAAGTGAATGTCCAGAATCAACTGATTAACGCCCCGGCCAGCATCCTGGCGCCGAGCGATGTGGACATCCCGTTACAATTAAACGGATTGACGCCCGACCAGTTAGGTTTTGTCCGCATTCACGATATCCAGCCTGTTAATCAATAAACCTCCGGCGGAGCGTTTTGTGCGTTCCGCAACATCCCTCCCCGGCTTTTTGTTACTCCCCTGACATCACCGCAATTTTTGCTAAAAGTTGGCAACATTCATGAAAGTCAGTACAATCGCCGCGCTTAAAGTACGCAAACGTGAACGCAATCGATTACGTAGATGATAGATCTGTGAAACAAGACATATTTTTGTGAGCAATGATTTCTATAATAGGCTCCGCAGAAACACGAAATATTTAGAAACGCAAATTGCGCCTTTTTCATTCCCTTCAAGGGATTTCAAACAGTGGCATACAATATGAAAAAAACATTACTTGCAGCCGGTGCAGTGCTGGCGCTCTCATCGTCCTTTACTGTTAACGCAGCAGAAAATGACAAACCGCAATACCTTTCAGACTGGTGGCACCAGAGCGTTAACGTCGTAGGCAGCTACCATACCCGTTTCGGGCCGCAGCTCCGTAACGATACCTATCTGGAATATGAAGCATTCGCGAAAAAAGACTGGTTCGATTTCTACGGCTATATGGATGCGCCGGTATTCTTCGGCGGTAACACCAACGCGAAGGGTATCTGGAACCACGGTTCCCCGCTGTTCATGGAAATTGAACCGCGTTTCTCTATCGACAAACTGACCGGAGCCGACCTGAGCTTTGGCCCGTTCAAAGAGTGGTATTTCGCTAACAACTACATCTATGACATGGGTCGTAACAAGTCTGGCCGTCAGAGCACCTGGTACATGGGTCTGGGTACTGACATCGAAACCGGTCTGCCGATGAGCCTGTCCCTGAACGTCTATGCGAAGTACCAGTGGCAGAACTACCTGGCTGATAACGAAAACGAGTGGGACGGCTACCGTTTCAAAGTGAAATACTTCGTGCCACTCACCGATCTGTGGGGCGGTAACCTGAGCTACATCGGTTTCACTAACTTTGACTGGGGCTCCGATCTGGGCGACTCTCAGTACCGTACCAGCAACTCTATCGCATCCAGCCACATCCTGGCGCTGAACTACGATCACTGGCACTACTCTGTGGTGGCTCGTTACTTCCATAACGGCGGACAGTGGGAAAACGGCGCTCAGCCGGTATGGCAATCCGAAACGGTTAAAGCTACCGGTTGGGGTGGCTACCTGGTTGTCGGTTACAACTTCTAAGCTGTTTATTTGCCGCCCGGCCAGTACAACGCCGGGCACAGAAAGAGCACCGAACGCGCAACGCGCCGGTGCTTTTTTATTTCTTCTGATCCATCATCGCTTTCAAATTAGCGAAAGGGTTATGCATCGCAGCACCGACATCTTTCTGCGCATCCTCCCCGGCAATAACGGTTGAGCCATACTGATCGGCTTCGGTATATTTCGAATGCTCATGATCGTGACAGTACAGACACAGCAACTCCCAGTTACTGCCGTCTTCCGGGTTATTGGTGTGGTCGTGATCGATATGATGGACGGTTAATTCGCGCAGGTTAGAATAAACAAATTCGCGAGAGCATCGCCCGCATACCCACGGAAATAATTTGAGCGCCTTTTCACGATAGCCGTTTTCCAGCCGCGTATAGTTTTTAGGGATAATCGCCATAGTGACTCTGTATCTGCGTTGAATGTAGGGTTATGAGCAAGTTTAACACTCTGCGTACCCCATTGCCCGTGAAGGATGCAGAAGCCCGCTTAACCGCAGGCTTTTTTAGCGATAAAAAAATCCCGGCCATACGACCGGGATTCCAGTAATAACGTGACTGCGTGATTAAGGCAGAATAGACGGCTGATCCGCCCCTTCTTTCTCAACTTTCTGCTGCAACATATGCTCGCGCTTCATGCCCAGCTTCAGCGCCAACGCCGAGGCCACGTAGATCGACGATGCCGTACCGATAGAAACACCGATCAGCATGGTCAGAGAGAAGCCTTCCAGTACCGGACCACCGAAGAGGTACAGCATCAGAATCACCACTAACGTCGTCCCGGAGGTGATCAACGTACGGTGCAGCGTCTGGGTCAACGACACGTTAAAGATTTCGTAAGGCGTCCCGCGACGAATTTTGCGGAAGTTTTCACGAATACGGTCAGATACCACGATACTGTCGTTCAGCGAGTAACCGATAACCGACATCAACGATGCCACAATGGTCAGGTCAATCTCGATATGGAATAACGACAAAATACCCAGCGTAATGATAACGTCGTGCGCCAGCGCAATAACCACCCCTGCCGCCAGTCGCCACTCAAAGCGGAAACCTACGTACACGAGGATAGACAGCAGCGCTGCCATCAACGCCATCGCACCGGTTTGCGCAAGGTCTGCCCCCACGCTCGGACCGACGAACTCAATACGCTTCACTGCTGCATTCTGATTGGTGGATTCGTTAATCACCTTCAGAACCTGGCTGCCCAGCACCTGACCGCCGGTTTCGCCTTCAGCAGGCGGCATACGGACCATGATGTCGTGGCTGCTACCAAAGTTTTGCAGCATTGGCTCTTCAAAACCGGCTTTTTGCAATGCATCACGCATTACGTCAATTTCAGCCGGTTTTTCGAGCGTAATTTCGATAACCGTACCACCGGTGAAATCCAGCCCCCAGTTAAAGCCGCGCACGCCCATAATAACGATAGCGGCGATTAACAGCAGACCAGAGATGCCGAAAGCCCAGTAGTCCCAGCGCATAAAGTCATAGACTTTACGGCCGTGGTTCAATTGTTCAACAGTATATTCCTGTGCCACATCGCACTCCTCAGATTGACAGCTTGTTGATGCGTTTGCCGCCATACAACAGGTTTACGATGGCACGCGTACCGACAATCGCGGTAAACATCGACGTCGCCACACCGATACCGGTAGTAATCGCGAACCCTTTAATTGCCCCGGTGCCGACTGCGTACAGGATGATGACTTTAATCAGCGTGGTGATGTTCGCATCGAAGATGGAACTGAACGCGCCTTTATAACCTTCATCAATCGCCTGCTGAACCGTACGCCCGTTGCTCAACTCTTCTTTAATACGTTCGTTGATCAGTACGTTGGCGTCGACCGCCACCGCAAGGGTTAGCACGATACCGGCAATCCCCGGCATACTCAGCGTGGCCCCCGGCAGCAGCGACATGATACCGACAATCAATACCAGGTTGGCCACCAGCGCGCTTGTCGCAATCAGACCGAACTTCTTGTAGAAGAAGATCATGAACAGGATGGAGACCACCAGACCGGCCAGACACGCTTCCAGGCCCTGTTTGATGTTCTGCATACCCAGCGTCGGGCCGATAGTCCGTTCTTCAACAATCTGAATCGGCGCAATCAGCGCACCGGCGCGCAGCAGCAGAGAGAGCTGGCGGGCTTCGTTCGGGTTGTTGATACCGGTAATACGGAAGCTGTTGCCCAGGCGAGACTGGATGTTGGCGATGTTAATCACCTCTTCCTGCTTCACCAGTACCGCACGGCCGTTGGCATCTTTCTTACCGCTGTCTTTGTACTCCACAAACAAGGTCGCCATCGGCTTGCCGATATTGTCTTTGGTGAAGTTAGACATGATGTTGCCACCTGCGCTATCCAGCGAGATGTTAACCTGCGGTTGGTTGTATTCGTCCTGGCTGGAAGTGGAGTCGGTGATATGGTCACCGGTCAGGATCACGCGTTTGTACAGCACAACCGGCTGGCCTTCGCGCGTCTGTTTCACTTCCGAGTCACCCGGTACGCGCCCGGATGCCGCCGCAGACTGGTCAACATTGGTGTTTACCAGACGGAATTCGAGGGTCGCGGTAGCGCCCAGAATCTCTTTCGCACGCGCGGTATCCTGAATACCCGGCAGCTCAACGACGATGCGATCCGCACCCTGACGCTGGACAACCGGCTCAGCCACGCCCAATTGGTTTACACGGTTACGCAGAATGTTGATGTTCTGCTGAACGGCATATTCACGCGCTTCGCTCAGACGCGCATCAGACATGACCGCACGCAGCACCGTATTGCCCTGGCTGGTAATCACCAGATCGCGGTGACGCCCGCTCAGATAAGAGATCGCTTCATCACGCGCTTTGTTATCGCGGAACGTGATGCTCAGACCGTAGTTATCTTCTTTGCGAACAGTGGTATAAGGAATGCCTTTTTCACGCAGGTCGCTGCGCAGGCTATCGATATTTTGCTCCTGAAGCTTACCTAACGCGGTGTCCATATCCACTTCCATCAGGAAGTGAACGCCGCCACGCAGGTCAAGGCCAAGTTTCATCGGCTCGGCTTTAATGGCCGCCAGCCAACGAGGCGTTGCCGGAGCAAGGTTAAGCGCCACGACGTATTTATCACCCAGCACGCCAACCAGCGCTTCACGGGCGCGCAGCTGGATGTCGGTGGTGTCGAAGCGCGCAAGAATAGCGCCCTCTTCCAGAGCCACAGACTTAGCGGTAATTTTTTCTTCTTGTAACGTTTTCTGGACCTGGATCAGCGTTTGCTCACTGGCGGCGACGCCGCGCGCGCCAGTGATTTGAACAGCCGGATCCTCACCATACAGGTTGGGAAGTGCGTAAAGCAGGCCGACGACAATCACGACGACCAGCATGATGTACTTCCACAAAGGATAACGGTTTAACACGGCAGTTCCCTTTGGGAAAACAATAGATTACAGCGCCTTCATAGTGCCTTTCGGCAGAACGGCAGCTACGAAGTCACGTTTGATAACCACTTCAGTGGTGTCATTCAGCGCGATAACGATGTAGCCGGATTCCGCTACTTTCGTTACACGACCCACCAGGCCACCGTTAGTCAGCACTTCATCGCCTTTTGCGATGGAGCTCATCAGGTTTTTGTGTTCTTTGGTGCGCTTCTGCTGTGGACGCAGGATCATGAAGTAAAAAATCAGACCAAACACCACCAGCATCAAAATCAGAGACATCGGGCTGCCCTGCGCCGGAGCACCTGTTGCCGCTACCGCATCAGAAATAAAAAAGCTCATTAAATTTCCCTCATTATTAAAATTAATCAACGTTCAAAGGTGGAACAGGTCGACCCTGACGTTGGTAAAAATCGGTCACGAAGCTCTCTAATTTACCCTCTTCAATAGCCTTGCGTAAACCCGCCATCAAACGCTGGTAGTAACGCAGGTTATGAATCGTGTTGAGTCGCGCGCCCAATATTTCGTTGCAACGGTCGAGATGATGCAAGTAGGCACGCGAATAATTGCGACAGGTGTAGCAATCACACTCGGCATCGAGCGGGCTGGTGTCGCTTTTATGCTTCGCATTACGAATTTTCACCACGCCGTCAGTCACGAACAGGTGACCATTACGGGCATTGCGTGTTGGCATAACGCAGTCAAACATATCGATACCGCGACGCACGCCTTCCACCAGATCTTCCGGTTTGCCGACGCCCATCAGGTAACGAGGTTTGTCCGCCGGGATTTGCGGGCAGACATGCTCCAGAATGCGCTGCATGTCTTCCTTCGGCTCACCCACAGCCAGACCGCCGACAGCGTAGCCATCAAAGCCAATCTCTACCAGACCTTTGACAGAGATATCGCGTAAATCTTCGTAAACGCTGCCCTGAATGATGCCAAAAAGCGCATTTTTGTTGCCCAAACCATCAAAACGGTCGCGCCTCCTAATATCTACGCATTTCACCGCTACACT
>OGYM01001839.1_pt1 | contig 14723 bp, 12 predicted proteins | sample 1576491 | NCBI WGS metagenome assembly OGYM01 (sample SAMEA3541515, study PRJEB24748) | human gut metagenome | biome: human gut; feature: human-associated habitat; material: faeces | place: China | collected 2012 | reverse complement strand
AATTTCAAAATTGCGGCGGATAATATAATTAGTTATGTATATACACGTAGATAATAGTGAACAACTATTGACTATTTGCCGTTGGTGGTATAAAAGCATTGACTTCCCTATAATAAATGGAGAATCAAAATGCCGTGGGAGACAATCCCCTTTTCATATTACCAATTACAAACATATTTAAGTAAGCCCACGCTTGTGGCTAATTTATTCCCAGTGGCGGTAAGGCCGGATAACTGTTCTATTGATGTTGAAAAAATGTACAACTTAATCGGGGACTACATGGGCGATAGATTCGATAACCTTATTACTTACGATGATTGGGAAGCAAGTGGTAGAGAATACATACGAGAGTAAGCGCAGGTAAGATTTCTGCTCGTATGTGTCAGCAGAAAAGGCCCCCACCCCTTAAATGGGGTTGGTGCCCGGAGGGGATGCGGGTAGTCCGGTTAGGTAAGACCGGATTTTGGAAATCCAGCCATTGCATTTTTTTCTTGCACTCCCGCAGAAAATTTCTAACTTTGTTTTTGGAACCAATTAAAATTACAATAAACAGAGAGATTAAAATTACTGACATATTAATATAAAGCGTTAGCTTTTATTCGGGTCATTGAAACTTAGGAAATTTCGACTGTCACCAAGAGTAAAGCGTAAACGCTCACGTTTCACGACGTGGGCTTTACTTGTTTGGTGACAATGGTATTCCTAAGACCTCAATGACCAACAATGTTTAGTCCACGTTTTTTATGCCTACACCCGAACAATTCCAAGAACTTACAAAGGAGCTGGAAATCCTTGTCGAAAAAGACAAGGAACAAAAAGGTATTGTCCAGCAAAATCTACTATATCAATTCAAAGATAGTGTTGCTAAAATACGATTGCACTATCAAAGAGTTATTGAAACATATCAACGGGATATAATTCCTTTTCTCCAATCACATTCTTATTTGGCGTCAGATTCAGTTTTGTCCATCATAGATAAAGAATATTGGGAAACCTATCATTCCAAAATATTAGCACAAATATGGAATTGTTCTCGCCATGAAACTCTTTGCCGCTTTATACGCTCGATTGGTGCGGATGAAATTGCTCATTTAATTACACAAAGCGAATATACAGTAAAGACAGAATTACCGCTAACCAAAAGTCGGAATAAAACACGTAATGGGAAACGTATCGATATTTTAATAACGGATAATAAAAGTTGGGTAATTGTTATAGAGAATAAAATCAATGCCCGGGTATCGAAACATGGCAGGGAGGATTCCCAATTAGCCCGCTATCGAAAGTGGGTCGAAGAAAAATATCCGGCATCACGCTTTAAGCAATGTTTCGTTTTGTTGAGTTTGCGGAACAATCGTCAGCAATGCGAAAAGGATTGGATATACTGCGATTATCTGACCCTATTCCAAGGGTTATTAAATTGCGGCTATCGTGATCGGATTATTGAAGACTATTTAGCAACTCTCTACAAACTCTTACCTATTAATTTACAAATCGCTCCTTGCCTGTGTGATATAAAACGAATAGAAAAACTGATAATACCATGAAGACCCAATTAACAAAATTGCACAAGCAATGCCTTGTAGATATGCCGATGCTTATTGACGTAATGGCAGAAACGATAAATCAAATGCACGCCATTTTAGGGGACTATTACGAGGATTATTGTTCGTTCCTGAACAATCACTTTATTCCGAAATCGAAAGCGAGATATGATGTTGTCCCCAATGATTGGGTCGTTGAATGTTTCGAGAAAATGCCGTTGGAAAGGTCGGTATATGTCGGTTATACTATCGAATTATGCGAGACGAAAGCGCGTAACCCTCATACGTTCGTAATTGAGATTGCATATAATCTGGATGAAAAGGAACATGCTATTTATTTTTTAATAGAAGATCAATCGAAAGAAATAGATTTATCCGGTTTAATATCGGATTTACAATCGACAGATGAGTATCTGTATGGTATTGAGCCAACCCGGTTATATGTAGAGATTTCTGTGGATGAAACGTTGAGCGATGAAAAAATCCATAAATGTTCTGAATTATTTAAAGACAAAATCTTATATCCAATCATAACTACCCTTAAATAAATATGGAAACATACAGATTGACTTAAATGTCAGGGAAGACAAACCGGCATTTAACATTGACAGACTGTTAAGTATTCATCAATCCTATTCGCTGGAAGGAATTAAGCGATTAAATGTTGAAATGCTTAAAGCGCAGTATGCGCAATGTGAACAGCTGACCCAATTACAGAAGCAAATCGACCAAGGGAATAAAATTTCCATGCAAATCTTACGTAACCAAAAACGTGAGATTGAAAACAGAGAGCGACAAAAGTTTTATTTAAGCAATGGTTTTTAACCTTGCCATATTTTGCGATCATATCGAAAAAATAGAACCCATTACATTAAGGGCATTTATTTTACCGATGTATGCTACTTATATTGAAGGGGCCGCAAAAGATGCTATGGAACATTTGGAAGAAATACCCGATAAAACACATTGTCAATCTATTTTAGACCATCTGCAAAAGATTACAGCAGAAGTGGCAACCTGCTTGCCGGAATATCAGCAAAGCGGTTTTGCCCAACTGGTGCCTTTGAAAGCGCAATTAGAACAGGATCGGGAAGTGTTGGAACAAGAATTTGAGGAAGAAAAAAAGCAAATTGAAGCTCCTCTTATCAAGGTTGTACAACGTGCTGACACACCAAGCAAACATCGCACGTCTGTATGGATTTGGGGACTATTGACTATTCTATTTCTAATTGTGTTCTTTCCTGTGGGTGTTATATTTGGCTGTCTGTTTTTTCAGGAACTTAACAAATCAAATAGGGGCAAAGAACAAGTAACAGCGGCAAAACCACAATATGAGAATTTGGGAAACGTGAGAGCGGCAAAAACTGAATGTATGAATACCTATCTTGCGAAAGTGCAGAAATTGGAACAAGAGCATCCGTATACCCATACACTTGCACAATTATCGGCACAATATCCCCGTTGGCAACAAGAATTAGAAACTGTATACGAATTGTTTCTTAAATTCACCAAGGGAATAACCGATAGTAACTCTTCTCCCAAACAACACAATTCTTTATTTGTCGCAGTTGCACGTACAGCAGTAGAGCAAGGAACAATATCTGTTGCATCATTCTGCAAATGTTCGAAGTTAGTCCTAATCGTGCAAAACGCATTATAGAACAACTCGAAAATTCCGGTATTATTGGACCACAAATCGGGACTGCTCCCCGAGAAATAATGTATAGTAGTATTCCATTGCTCGAATCGAAATTAGCAAAATTGGGGTTTGCGCAATATGATTCATTATTTGTAGAAGTTGCACGTACAGCAGTGGCACAAGGAACAATATCTGTTGCATCTATCCTACGAACATTCGAAATTGGTGTTAATCGTGCAGAGCGAATTATGGAACAATTAGAAAAATCCGGCATTATTGGACGGCAAATCGGGACTACTCCTCGAGAAATAATGTATAGCAGTATTCCATCACTTGAATTAAAAAAACTGGGTGTAATTGACTAAATAAAAAACGGAGGCTTTAACCTCCGTTTTTTATTTCAGTCTCTCAATGTTCTGTAATTACAATTATCGAACATTAACATAACAAATTTACTTTATCCGACAAAAGCGAATAGCAGAATCAATTTCTACTATAAAGAAGATTTATATATTAAATGGTTTATTCTCTTGAATTTTTGTATATTTGTTGATAACTTAAGGATAATAGGACAATATTAGTCAGCAATTTTTCTTAATAATAGCAACCGAAAAACAATGAATGAAATAGAAATAATAGGTTACAAGTCAATCAGAGAGTTAAAACTTGCTCTCCGTCCAATAAATATATTAATCGGAGCAAATGGCAGTGGCAAGACCAATTTTCTTTCTTTTTTCAACTTTCTAAAACAAATATACAATAAGAATCTTCAGGAGTTTGTCGCTCTTAAGGGTATTGATACCTTTTTACATAAGGGGGATAAAGTTACAGAGGAGATTTCCACTCATTTGTATTTCCCTATACTAATGGTTATTCATTCACTATAAAAAAAGGTGATGCTGGTTTCATTTTCACCAAAGAAGGTATGTGGTATGGTAATAATCCATATATCAACAATCCTATATAAATATTGCATCTTATGGAAATGAATCTGTTTTAAGAGAACAGACGATGCCAAGAGCAAATTATATCCGAGAATATTTGAACCAATTGGTAAAATATCATTTTCATGACACGGGAGAGAATTCTCCATTTAACAAGAATCAAATATAGAAAATGATAAATTTAAATTATATGAAAAAGGCAATAATTTAGCCGCATTTCTATATAATATTAAAAATGAGAATGGCATTACATACAATTTCATTATAAAAACGATTCAATCTATTGCTCCGTACTTTTCAGATTTCTTTTTGCAACCAGAAGCAAATGGAAATATCAAATTACGATGGCAAAGTAAAATTGTTCAACTATATATGGGGTAAATGATTTATCAGATGGAACGATTAGATTTATCGCTCTTGCTACCTTATTTTTACAACCTGTGCTTCCTCAAACGATAATTATTGATGAGCCAGAGTTAGGCCTACATCCTTCTGCGATAGCGAAATTAGCCGGTTTGATAAAATCAGCATCTTTGAAGAATTGTCAAATAATAATTGCAACTCAATCAACTGATTTGATAAGCCATTTCGAGCCTGAAGATATTATTACAGTAGACCAAATTAATGGAGAAAGTCTTTTTAAAAGACTTAGTTCAGAAACACTTCAACAATGGCTTGAAGATTATACCATAGATGATTTATGGAAAAGAAATATAATAGGCTCCGGCCAACCAAATTTTAATTAATGATGAAAAAGAATAATTATTATTTGTGAAGGGCCTACTGAACAATCTTTCTGTAATACAATTCTACAGCCTCACATGCAGGCTAGAGATATTTTTATCCATCCCCCACTAATTAAACACTCAAGAGGAGGTATAGTAAAATGGCCTTTCTAAAACAACAAATAGAGGTACACTTGAAATCCGACCCCACTGCATTTGTTACCACTTTGATTGATTATTATGGTTTATACTCAAAATATGATTTTCCTTCATGGGATGTATGCGAAGCAATTCCAGATCGCAATATCAGAATGAATGAATTAAAGAAAGAAGCATGTACAATGATATCCAAGAAGACTTGAGATATCGATTTATTCCATATATACAACTTCATGAATTCGAAGGATTACTATTTAATAATATTGAAGTTTTCTATAGTCAAATTCCGTCAAACGACATTATTATAAGCTAGAGCTTGAAAACATATTCCATGAATTACGAGAATCCCGAAATGATAAATAACGGTAGAGAAACATCACCTTCACACCGTTTAATGCGAATAATAAGAGGCTACAATAAAATTGTATATGGAGATATATTAGCGAGTGCTATCGGATTAAATCGGATGCGAATAAATCACCTAGATTTAATCAGTGGATTCAAAAACTGGAGGATATCTAATTTGAATATTTCTACTGAACTTTTAATTTTCTTAATGTTTAATCGCTGTTATCGTTTTCAAATTTTCTCTAATTACAAGAGACTTGAACAAGTAGTTCGTTATTTTGGTATAAAAAGCTCATTTCTTCGGCCGTGGCCTGAATAAAATCGACATCCTTGCTGTAACCTGCGAGGATGTCTGCTTTTGTACGGTGCAGGAAATCGTCGATATTCACACGTTTCGTGCGCATGGTGCTACAACTTCCGAAGTAAACGATCCGATGCGCTAAAAACCCCTCCAAAACGTCCGTAATCTCGCGTAACGTCACGAGGTCCCGCCCGATCTGTATTTTATTCGGTCTGCCGTGAAAGGCAATGTATAGAATCGTATAATTCCGGTAACGTTCGAACGTGTATTGCCGCAGGTATTCAAAGAACTCTTCCCGCGTGTTGCACTTGCGGTAAATGTATTTTATCCCTGCGGCATCCCGCAATATGTCGAGCATCGGACGCACGCTTTGTCTGCACCGCGGGTTCGTTCTCCAATTCCCCTCCAAACAATAGATATTCCGGGGTGGTTGCTTCTTCATATCCGTATCTCTTTAAAGACTTCGTAAAACCGGGGTAAATCCTGCTCGCGGATAATCTCGTCGTTGTAAACTTCGAGCATCTGAATACTCCGGTGACGACTGTATTTCGACACCATCAACAATTCCCCTTTATAGGATTTAATTAACTTGGTAATAAAGAAATGACGGAAGCCATGTACGCTTCCGTCGATCTCCAACTCTGCGAATACCCGCTTTATGATCTCCCGGACCGATTTGGTCGTAAGCCTTTCGCCCCGGCAATGGTTGCTGTCACTGCGGAACAGTGCGCCGCTCCGGAATCGGTAACAATTCAGATATTCCCGCAGCACTCGGACCGTCGAGGGGTGCAAATGAATCGGCTCCTTATCGTCCCGGCCTTTGCCGCGGATCAATGCGGTCTTGTCCCGCAGGTCAATATCCCCGACATCCAACCGGACGACCTCGATCTGCCGAAGCCCTTGAAACAAAAAGAGAGCGACAAGCGCTCTCAATCTCAAATTTTGCGGGGTAGACGGTAAGTCGGAACAATACCGTTGTAACTTTCTGATGTCGGCATCCTGCAAGCCCTCTTTGCGGTGCAGTCGGCACTGCGTGAATCCGCGGACATAATCCGTAATTTTCTGCGGAATCAAATTCAACCGATGCAACCCGTCCAAAAAGATTTTCGCCGCAATCAGATATTTGTTTTTGGTCGATACGCTGAATGTGTCGATACTGGCTAAATACCGTTTATAATCCAAATAAGAATTGCGGTTGATGCCGTGTGTTTCCGCATACCGAATAAAATGCGTGATCCGCACTCGGTATTCGTTGCGTGTTGCATCCGTGACATCCAGTGCGTCGAATACCTCGTTTTTCAGTAATTCCAACCGATTTGACCGAATAATCTCGTTTGTCATGCAGTTTTTAGTGATTTGTTACCGTAAAACTACAAAATAAATTCTATATTTTCAAATGCAAGTATTTGATTAATAGGTATTTAGAATACAATCAACTGTTTTACTTATGTTTCACCTCAGACAAAGAAAAAACGTTGTAAGTTATTCACCTACAACGTTCTATTCAATCTTAAAAGTGGTACCACCAGGAATCGAACCGGGGACACAAGGATTTTCAGTCCTTTGCTCTACCAACTGAGCTATGGCACCATCCCGATATCGTGGTTAGGAATACTCCTTTCCGTATTATCGTGGTGCAAAGGTAAAAATTCTTTTTCAAATCTGCAAATGCCCGCTGCATTTTTTCTGCTTTTTTCAGTTGCGGAAACATCTCACGCCCTACCCCGGCTTCACAAAAAAAGGGAGGAGCCGTCGATGCTCCTCCCTCCCCTTGATCAATAATGCAAGCGATCTTAGTTGAGCATCACTGCATTTGCATTAACGGCACGCCGTTCGAACGACGGCGCCGAAGTCAATTGCGGGACGGCCGGCTTCATATTCCGGTCCGCAGCCGCTGCAAATTTCCCTGCCAGCATGGCTTTCCCCTTAACGGGAGCCGCAGCCGGAGATTTTTTCACCAGTGTAAACGGTCCGACCGGATAGTCGTCGGCAGTAAATCCGGAGTCGGCCGTCGGATTATACTTGCCCAGATAGTTGGACCCATTGTAAACGAACTGGTCCATCATAACCACCTCGGCCTCCACATCGCCCGTAAGAGTGAGTTCATTGCCGATAACCTTGCCCTTTCCGTCAGACATTATGGCTCCGATCAGGCCCACATAGGAACCGCCTACCGGATAATAATATTTACCGCTTACATTCTTGTCGCGGCAAAGAGCGACATAGCGAAGGGTACCGTCTCCGGTAGTTCCGATCTCCTGATAGCTCTGGATCATGATATAACCGGTTTCCTTGTCGAAGGTGGCAATTGCGGGGAATCGGTCCCGATAAGCCGAAATGGCCCATCCGGTAAGCGCGAAGTTGCTATTGGCGACTTTCGTGGAGAAAGTGACGTCGAAGGAGATCGGTTTGGCAGACTTCATCGAGGTCGTACTCGTCACGGTCCACGTACCGAGCCAAGCGGCATAAGCCTCATCGAGTTCGGGAGCCGTCTCCGTAGTGAATTCCTTCCTGAAAAGATCCGTCGTAGCCAGAACCACATTCTCCGTAGCGACGATGCCGAATCCGATGACCACATGATCCGTTTCCGAAGAGAGGTCCTCGAAGATTTCGCTTGCCGCGCCCTTCTTGCCGAGAGCGGAGACGACGAAATCGGCCGTATAAGTTCCGACCAAGGAGTTCATCTCGGAGATCAGCGACTTGATGATCGCCATGTCGCTCTCGCCTTCGAGATCCGCCTTTTCATAAACGTCGAAATAGTAATAATCGGTGGCGACGCTCGGCGTCACATTGACGGTCGCGCTGCTGAAGGTAATGTCCGCAGGAGTGATCGTAAGCCTGTTATTCGAGCGGACAGGCTTGGGCGAATAGATCTTGACGCTTCCGTCCTCGTTCTCGAAATAATAGTCCTCCTTGAAAGTCATCTCCGAAACCGCAACGTTTCCGATCTTCAGGGGCGAATAGAATTTAAGACCCGTTTCGGTAAAGACAAAAGGAGCCTTGATGACCTCGCCCGTGGAGACCGAACCGTCGTCTCCGGGAGCCGGCGTGTAGGAGATCCTGAAAACGCGGGAAGAGAAGTTGTTGAGCGTCATCTCCCAGTCAATCGGATAGGTCACGCCGTCAACCACGCAACGGGTATAGATCAGGTCCATCTTGGCAGCCGCATCCTGATAGCTCTGCAATTCGGTCTTCCAGTTCACACCCGCCTCGATCGGATAGAGGTAGGCGTAATTGTTGGTTTTGCGGCCCTTGAGCTTCACGAAATCGGCGGAAGCCTCCATGACGATGAAGTCGGAATCGCCCTCCAGCCCCCCGTTGCTCGTACCGATGCCGAGTTCAGCGCCCGTCGTCGGCGAGGAGTAGAAATGGATGATGTCGTTATTGGTGTCGAACGCGAGTACGGGACCGCTCTCCGCAACCACCGAATAGTAGGACGATTCGGTTTTGCCCGCAGCGAAATTCTCACTGGAAGCGACGACCGTATTGTCGGCATTGAATTTCAGGAAAAGCGTGTAGCCGCCGTAAATGCGCTCGCCTTCGGGATACAACTCCATCCGCCAGCCGTTTTCTGCGCCCTGAAGTACAGTGATGGCTTCCTTGACCGCCTCTTCAATGCGTTCCGTCGCCGATTTCGAGAATTTATCCTCATCGTCCTTCAGGCAGGAATTGAAAAGCAGGGGCAGAGCCAGTAATATCAATATTTTTTTCATAAACATCCTTTTTTACTTAATTAGTGGCATCTAAATCGAGGTTCGGAAGTTCTTTCTGGCGGCGTAAAACGACTTTGCGCAATTCGTCCAGATCGATTCCCCAATCGTTCTTCATGTATTTGTCCACGATCTCGAATTTGGCTTCGAGCATCGGACGGCCCACCTCGCCGGCCGTTTCGAGCATCTCCTCCCAAGTGGCGGCCGTGTTGGTGACGTAGATGGAGCTTACCTCCACGAACTCCTCCTCGGCCGAAGTCGAAGCGTAACGGCTGATAAAACCGTCCTTAAGCGCCAAGTCCTCCGAAGGATAGACGTCCCAGCAGGCGTTGCCGACATAGCGGATGCCCGTGGCCAAACCGGTGATCTGATTGAAATCCGTCGAGAAGGGCTTCTTCTGGTTGAGGATATGAGCGAATTCGTGGTGGATCGTCTTGAAATACCACTCGTTCAGCAGGTCCACATTGGTCGGGTCCATATTGTTGACGGCATAGAGCGTAATCTTGGTTCCGCCTTCGGCCGTACCCAGCACGACCTCGCCGTTGTTGTTATAGGCGGGACTGCCGACCAGAAAAACCATCTTCGGGAAGTAGCTGGTGATGAAGTCGCGGCTTCCGGTCACCTCGTCGTAAGCCTGCAGGCAGAGGTGCTTGACCAGCTTGGCCATCTGAACCGACTTCTCGTAGTTCGCGGGAGTCAGATCGTAGATCATGTCGCTCTCCATATCCTCATAACGGTAGCGGAACTCGATGTTATAAGGCTCGATATAGTTTTTGTAAAGCCACGCGTCCAAAGGCGTCTCCGTCGTCTGCTCCGGTTTGATGACACTCGTGCCGCTCAGATCGTCTTCGGAACACGAGATGCCCGAAAAAGCGCAGACGAATGCGAATAATCCTAATATTGTTTTTTTCATAACGTTCAACTTTTATATATAGATCAGCGAATTATCATTATCTCGGATTAGGAGTCATGTCGGCCGCGAGCACATCGGCGGGCAGCTGAACGGCACGGCGGTTGTCCCGGACCTCCAGCGTATCGTCCACGCTCTTGATTCCCAAATCGTTGCTGGTCAGGGTGCGGCGGTAAATCTCGATGCCGAAGCGCTTCACGTCGAACCAACGCAGGCCGTAGTGCAGCGTCTCGTAGCGGCGCAGCAACAGCAGCGTATGAATCATGCCCTCCTGCGTCCGGTCGATTTCGAAAGCCGGGTTGAGCGGCTTCTTCGGAGTCGGATTCTTGGGATCGTAATCCGCAACCGATGCGGCCCAGCTCGAAATATTGGCCTCGGTCAACGTCTTGTATTTACTGCATGAATTCGAAAGATAGAGATTCATGTCGCTCAGGGCCGCCGAGTAGTCCTTCTGCATGATATAGGCCTCGGCGCGGGTCAGCAAGGTCTCTTCGGCCGTGAAGAGCGGATAGACGGTATGCCTGTAGCCTGTTCCCGCCACCGGGTCGAGGTACTCGATCAGATAGGGAACACGGGGCAGCAGGATTTTGTCGATTCCGCTGGTAAAGCGAAGCGGTTCGCACTTCCACGTGTAGGGAGCGAAGGGAGTATTCGTGCAGTCTATGCCCTCGTTATCGGCAATCATCTGTCCGTGATTGTACTGCATTCCAATACCGTATCCGCCGAACACGCGGCCGGCATACGAATAGGCGGTGGCCATCATGAAATTGCACGTCAGATCCGCACTGACATAGTAGGTAGCCGCCGTATTGAGGGTAGTGCCGTTGTTCATCGGGTATTCCAGCAGCTCCTCATAATTGCGGAGCGAACCGGCAGGCGAATTGGTCAGCGCCACCGTAGCGTATTTTACCGCCTCGTCCCATTTCTGGTAGTAGAGGTAAAAACGGGCCGCGAACGCATTGGCCGCACGCTTGTTGAAATGGTACTTGGGCACCGAATAGATCACGTCGTTTATCAGCGGCAGTCCCTCTTCGATATCCTTCTCGATCTTGGCGTAGACCTCGGCGACGGTTCCGCGCTCGTATTTGGGATCGAGTTCCGTCTCGGCCTTCTCCATATAGGGAATACCGAGATCGTCGGGATGCGCAGGATCGTAATGCTGGCAGAAAACGTTCACCAGCACGAAGTGGGCATAGGCACGGCAGATAAGCGCTTCGCCTTTTGCGGCGCTCAGCTTGTCGGTCATCTCCATCTTGTCGATGGCCTTGAGCACCTCGTTGGCGTTGGCGATAGCCATGTAGTGGGCTTCCCACGTGTGAGCGGCGTCTTCGTTGTCGGTTTCGGTCGGATCGCTCCATTCATAGCTCTCCTGCCAGAAACGGCTCCAGCCATCGTAATTGGCGCCGTGGTTATCGGTATTGTCGGAAGCCATTTCGAGGAAAAGCCACGGCTGGCTGTCCGCATAAGCCGATACCAGCATCTTGATAGCCTTCTCTTCCGAATCGATAATCGTCCGGTTGTCAGGCTGCTCGTCGAGGAAATCGTTACAGGAGGAGAGTCCCGCAACAAGAAGTCCCGCAAGCAGGAAATATATCAATTTGTTCGTTTTCATATGCTTTAAACTAAATTATAAACCGATTTTGAGCGTTAAGGTAAACTGCTTCGGCACGGGAGTGGCCACACCACCCGAATTGAAGAATTCCGGATCCTGACCGTTGAGCTTCTTGTCGGCATAGATCAGGAAGAGGTTCGTCGCCTGAATCTTGAGCGCGAGGTTGGACATTCTCAGCTTCTTGATCCAGCGCTTCGGGAAGTCGTAGGTCAGCGAAATTTCCTTCATGCGGATGAAATCGCCTTTGGCGATTCGGGCCGTAGAATAGTTGTAGGCATTGTAGGCGTACGACAGCTTGCTGTCATTCCGCACCTGACGGCTCGACACGATAGCCGGAACATCGGTGTATCTTTCGTCTCCGGGCGTCATCCAGCGGTTGCGGAACTCGCGCGGCATGGCGTCGAGGTCGTTATAGATACTGGAGAAGACCGGATCGAGACGAACGACGTTGCCGAACGAATAGGTGATGAAGACGTTCAGACGCAGACCTTTGTACTGGAAGATGTTGCCGAAGCTTCCGACGTCCGTCGGCTCCGAGGGACCCGAATAAACCAGATTGTCGAAACGCTCGGTCTCTTGGAAGTTGATATCGGTCGAAGTCAGCACGCCCGCTTCGTTGATGAATGTCGGAACGCCGTCTTCGTTCAGCCCCCGGAAATCGTAGGAGAAAAGCGAATTCACCGGGTAGCCCTCACGCGAGAAACCGATACCGGAAACGAGGTTGAAGGCACGGGTGGAAGTATTGAACTTGGTCACCTCGTTCTTCATGTGCGAATAGATGAAATCGGTGGTCCAGCTGAAATCCTTCGTCTTGATGTTCTTCGTCGAAAGCGAGAACTCGATACCCCGCGACTTCATCGTCGCGACGTTGCCGTACTTCTGGATCTGGCCGCCGATACCCTGCGTCATCACCCGACCGATCAGGTCGAAGTTGTCGCGCTTGTACCAGTCAACGGTCAGGTTGATGCGGTTGTCCAGAAAGCCCAAATCCGCACCGATATTCAGCTCGTGCTTCTTCTCGTAGGTCAGATCGCTGTTCTCCAGATCCTTGATCGTCAGACCCGACTCGGTAACGCCGGCCGAGGGGCGCCACGGCGAATAGCTCTGGATGACGGCGAGCGCATTGGTCACCGAGGGGCGGTCGGCCGTCAGCGAATAGGAGGCCTTGAGCGACAGGTGCGAAACGGCCTTGCTGATCGAATTGAAGAAATTTTCCTCGTGGACGTTCCATGCGCCCGAAACGTTCCACGTAGGCAGCCAGCGCGAACGGGTCGTCAGGCCCAGCGCGTTGTTACCTTCGTAACGCAGCGTGCCGTTAAGCGTATAGCGGCCCTTGTAGGAGTAGGTCCCATTGAAGAAGAAAGCGACGTTGCGGTAGTGGGTGTTGCCCATTTCGTAATAGGGCGAGTTATCCTCCTTGCCCTTCTTGAAGACGAGATAGTCGTAGAACGGAATTTCACCCGAATCGTACTGCAGGCCCCAGCCGCGGAACCACGTTTTCTGACGATCGCTCTGGTTGGTTTCCATACCGAGGTAAGCATTGATAATATGCGTATTGTTGATCGTCGTATTATAGGTCGCGGAGAAACGGAAGTCATAGGACAGCAGCCGGTTGTCCGTACGGGTGTAGATACCGCCGGCGGGCAGAATCGATACGGGAACGGCGTAAATATCATCCGGATCCTTGTACAGCAACGGGTTGTTGTCGCGAATCGTCGTCGTACCCATGGCCCGGTAGGCATTCGCCTGATTGGAAGCCTCGCGTACGTTATGCTCCTGCGAAGTTCCGGTATAGCGCACCGACGCCAGCGCCGAAGCCTCGAATCCCTTGAAAGCCTTCCACTTCAGTTCGCCTTGGAATTTCACATCGGCGACGTTCAGGTCGATATAGTTGTTCGCCAGTTCATGGAGAATATTGAAATCCGCATAGTTACGGACATAATACTCCTTCGGATCGAGCACGCGCGAAGTATTCAGGGCATACGAATAAGGGTTGATGTCGAAATCGCGCTTCACCTCGCCCGTTACATAGTCGGTCGTGGCGCCGAGCGTTCCGGGCGCTTTCTGCTTACGGTACGAACCGTTGGTAATCAGGTTGAGCGTAAGGGCGTCCGAGATATTATACGTCGCATTGAGATTGGCCGTATAACGGGAAATCTCGCTGGTCTTCGTCCATCCCGGATCGAAAAGGGCGCTGATCGACGCATAGTAGGCGGACTTCTCGGTACCCGAAGTGATACTTACCGAATGCGAGTGCATGACCGTATTCTGGAAAAGCTCCTTGAACCAGTCCGTGTTGCGGTACTCGGCCTTGCGCAGGTAGCGGTTGCGCGTCTCCACGGTGTTTTCCAGCAGTCCGGCATTGATCAGCGAATACATCTTGCCGTAAACACCGCTCGCCGACGCGTTGGTGACACGCGAATTGCCCAGCCAGCCCTTGTTGTACAGCTCCTGATAGACGGACATCTGGTCCTGAGAGTTCATGATGTTGAAATCGGCGTAGGAGGGAATCATACGATACGTGAACTCGCCCGTATAATTGATATGGCTGACGCCGGCACGTCCCTTTTTGGTCGTAATGACGATCACGCCGGCCATAGCGCGCGCACCGTAGATCGAGGTGGCCGAACCGTCCTTCAGGATATTGAAACTCTCGATATCCTCGGCGTTCAGACCCGCGATGGCGGAACCGATCAGCGTCGTGGCGTCACCCGAAGAGAGGTCCTCGGCCGAAATATCGGCGACATCCTCCATAATTACGCCGTCCACAACCCAAAGCGGCTTCGAGCTGCCGTGAATCGACGTCGCACCGCGGACGCGGATCTTGGGAG
>OGYM01001835.1_pt1 | contig 14760 bp, 13 predicted proteins | sample 1576491 | NCBI WGS metagenome assembly OGYM01 (sample SAMEA3541515, study PRJEB24748) | human gut metagenome | biome: human gut; feature: human-associated habitat; material: faeces | place: China | collected 2012 | reverse complement strand
CAAATAGTGATATGCACGTTCATAATCTCCCACCTTCTCAAAATAACGTTGCAAATAACGATTACGCACGTGAATCATATTAGGTTCTACATTATCATATTTTACAGCATGTTTCAATCGCTCTCTGGCCAATGCCACATTTCCCTGCTTCAATGCCAGCTCCATAAGCTGCGTATCGATGCAATACAAAGCTGTAGCATGATGAATAGAATCAAAGAATCCCCGACATTCCTGCAAATAGTAAGAAGCAGAATCCGTGCAATCCAGCATCAGGAAAATTTCTCCCAGATTTATCATGGTCAGATTTCTCTCAAAAGTCATATCCGGATACTGGTTTACCACTTCAAGCGAGCGGCGGAAATACCCTAACGCTGTTTCATAGTCCTGTCGGTAATAATAAGAGTTTCCCCTGTTGTTCAAATAAATATGTTTCTCAAAAGGATGCATTTTATCATAATAGTGCGATGCCAAATCATAATAATAATCGCACAGCGCAAAATCTCTTAATTCCATATTCACTTGAGCCAAGCCATAATAAGCAGGAAATCTTTGCTCATCGGGCATATTCAGAGAATCCGAAATTGACAAGGAACGGTTATACCAGAAAGAGCCCAAATCATAACGTCCCTGCTTCACAAACACATCTGCCAGATTCAGACAAATGTCCGGAAGAGACTCTCTTTTTCCTCCCCGACTAGCATATTCAAAAGCTCTCTGAAAACAGAAACTGGCAGAATCTATCTGTGAAGTACGGACATACAAATTTCCCCGGGCATTATAAATCAATGCATACAACTGATAAACATCTTTATTTTTCTCTGTCCTGTCACAAAAAGCAGTAACCTTGTCAAGCAAATAAGATGCAGAATCAAGCTTAAAAGACAAAAAGTACCCTCTTACTTTCAAAAAAAGCAAGCGATAATACATCATACTGTCTTTTAACGATGGAAGCGCACTATCTACCATCTGGAAAACTTGTTCCGGAGATTCAACGGAAGCTTGCTCCATTTGCTGATAAAGCATCTCAAAAGAGTCTTTCGAGCTCTTTTTCTCCTCGTGCATACAACCCATCATAATGGGTAACACAAAGCAAAAACTCCATATACCCACTATATAGTAATATCTCATTTTTAAACTCATACCTCCAACCCTTATTTCATAAAAACAAAAATACGTAAAACAATTTATGAGAGCAAAAAACTCATTTTTTTTCATTGAACCCTCAAAAAGAGTTTTACGGATAGACAAAATATCGACATAAATATACGTTTTTTATTCCAATTAATCTATGACAAATGTCCGATAAATTACTTAATTCTTACCTGAATTCCCCCACGTTTGCAGAGAAATATGTACATTTGCAGTAGAATCAAGAACTATTATACGCAAATGAACGGTAAATCCTCTTACGAATTGCCAGACTTATCCTGCTCCATGGGAGCACATTTAGGCATTCAGTTCCTCGAAATGGAAGAGGGATATGTGAAAGCACAAATGCCGGTAGATGAAAGAACTTGCCAGCCATTTGGCATACTTAACGGAGGAGCGTCTCTGGCTCTTGCAGAAATCGTAGCCGGACATGGCTCCATTCCATTGTGCAGTGCAAATGAAATGCCTTGCGGCATCCAGGTAAGTGCCAACCACCTCCAGATGGTTCCGAAAGGAGAATTTGTAATTGCCACCGGACGTCTCATCCACCGCGGACGCACATCTCACCTGTGGAATGTAGATATCACCAATCAGGAAGGAAAGTTAATTTCCACCGCACGCATTGTCAATCAAATAGTCAAAAAACGGCCATGAATACACCGGAAACCATATATCATCAGCTCCTTGATTCATTTACCAGCAGTCATGTCTGCTTTGCATTATACCGTCTTCCCTGGACAGACGAACCCATTCTCATCATGCAGGAAGAAGGAGAGCCTGAATATATCCACAGTCTGAATGAGCTGAACCAGAAAAAAGGATTTCTTCTTTCTCCGTTTCAGTTTACTCCAGCGCATCCGGCCGTACTTATCCGCCCGGACATACAGGCACACGACTGGGAAGAAATTAAATCTGCCTTGCAAGGATGGCTGACACGCCCCCCTCAGCAAGCCGCTCCGTCTCATTCTATAGACGCATCCACAGATTCGCATATTAGTTCCGAAAAAGAAGAAAAAAATTTATACACTGAAACATTCAGCCGCTTCATCCTGCCACTCAAGGAGAAGCAGTTCCGTAAACTTGTTCTGTCCCGCAGCACAACTCACACGCTGAATGAGCAGTTTTCTCCGCTATCGACTTTTATACAAGCCTGCAACAGCTATCCTCGCATGATGATTTCGCTATGTCACACCCCTTCCACCGGTACGTGGATAGGCAGTACACCTGAAATTATCCTCAGCGGTCACGAAAAGGACTGGCACACAGTGGCACTGGCAGGAACCATGCCCATGCAAGGAGAAGTTATGCCCACCGAATGGAGCAAAAAGAACAAAGAAGAACAAGCTTTTGTAGGAGACTACATCCGTAAAGCCATCAAGAAATTCGGCAGCAAAATCACGGAAAAGGGACCATATACAGCCCGTGCCGGCCAGTTGGTTCATCTGAAAACCGATTTCCATTTCTGCCTGAAAGATACAGCTCATTTAGGCGATGTACTGCAAGAATTACATCCCACCCCGGCAGTGTGCGGCTTACCCAAAGAGGAAGCCTACCAGTTCATCCTACAGACGGAACCTCACAACCGCCTTTTCTATTCCGGCGTCATCGGATGGATAGATCCGGAAGGAGACACTACCCTCTATGTCAACCTGCGGTGCATGCATATTGAGGGGAAAACCGCTACGTTGTATGCCGGAGGAGGTATCCTTCCAGAATCCACAGCTGATACTGAATGGGAAGAAACGCAGCAAAAAATGAATACCATGCGAAATATCCTGTAAATCTAACATATTTAGAAATCATGTATACTGACAAAAAAAATATACTTCAGCTTGTAGCTTTACTAAAAGCGCACCGGATACAAAAAATTGTGCTCTGCCCCGGAAGCCGAAACATTCCTATCGTACAAACGCTGGTCAATATTCCGGAATTTACCTGCTATCCCGTGACAGACGAACGAAGTGCAGGATTTTTTGCCTTGGGACTGGCACTGAACGGAGGTAGCCCGGCTGCCATCTGCTGCACATCAGGTACAGCCTTGCTCAATATCCACCCAGCCGTAGCCGAAGCATTCTACCAGCAGGTGCCGCTTGTCGTCATTTCGGCCGACCGCCCTGCCGCATGGATCGGACAGATGGACGGGCAGACACTCCCTCAGCCTGGTGTATTCGGAAGCCTGGTGAAAAAATCTGTCAACCTGCCGGAAGTGCAGAGTGAAGAAGACGAATGGTACTGCAACCGCCTCATCAACGAGGCACTCATGGAACTTGACCATCACGGGAAAGGACCTGTACACATCAATGTACCTATCAGCGAACCGTTTTTCAAGCTACCGGTCACGGAACTTCCCGAAGCACGCGTCATTACCCGCTATCAGGGACTGAACGTGTACAACAAGGATTACCAGCCACTCATCGACCGCTTGAACCGCTACCAGCGACGGATGGTCGTAGTGGGACAAATGAACCTGATTTATTTGTTCGACAAGAAATACACCAAGATGCTCTACAAGCATTTTGCCTGGTTTACCGAAAACATCAGCAACCAGACGATTCCGGGCATGCCTATCCGCAACATCGAGCCACTGCTCTGCTCCATGGACTTCGAAGCCCAGCAGAAGATGCGTCCGGAGTTACTGATTACTTACGGAGGTCATATCATCTCCAAACGATTGAAGAAATTCCTTCGCCGTCATCCGCCGGTAGAACACTGGCACGTGGCTAGTGACGGACAGGTGGCCGACCTTTTCGGCTCACTGACCACCGTGATTGAGATGGACCCGTTTGAGTTCTTAGAAAAGATTGCCCCGATGATGGACAGCCGCACACCGGAATACCCCCGCACATGGGAAGCTCTGTCGAAGAATATTCCGCAAGCCGTATTCCCCTACTCCGAAATGAGCGCCATCGGGAAAGTCATCAATCACCTGCCGACTTCTTGTTCCCTTCACCTGGCCAACAGCTCCACTGTGCGCTACGCCCAACTTTTCCCTCTCCCGAACGACGTGGAGGTTTTATCCAACCGAGGAACTAACGGTATAGAAGGTTCTTTGTCTACAGCCATCGGCTACGCTACGGCGTCCGACAAACTCAATTTCATCTTCATCGGCGACCTGAGTTTCTTCTACGACATGAACGCCCTCTGGAATGCCAACTACGGAAGCAACGTACGCATCCTGCTCCTCAATAACGAAGGGGGAGAAATATTCCATGCGCTTCCGGGACTGGAAATGGCAGACAGCAGCCGACGCTTCATTACGGCCACTCACCGCACTTCCGCCAAAGCATGGGCCGAAGACCGGGGATTCCAGTATCTTTCTGCCCACAATGAAGAAGAACTTGACCAGGCGGTAGAGGTATTCACCCAGCCATCCATTACCTCACAGCCCATGCTGATGGAGGTCTTTACAGAAAAGGACAAGGACATCGAACACCTAAAAACGTATTATCACAACCTAAAAAAATAGCAATATGTCACAACCCAGAGAATGGAAAACCATCAAAGAATACCAGGATATTCTTTTTGAGTTTTATAATGGAATCGCCAAGATTACCATCAACCGCCCGAGATACCGCAATGCGTTCACTCCAACCACCACTACTGAAATCAGTGACGCATTGTATTACTGCCGTGAGTGTCAGGACATCAATGTCATCGTACTGACAGGAGCTGGCGACAAGGCTTTCTGCTCCGGAGGCGACATGCACGTGAAAGGCCACGGCGGATACGTAGGCACTGACGGCGTTCCCCGTCTGAACGTGCTCGACGTACAGAAACAGATTCGTTCCATCCCGAAACCGGTGATTGCCATGGTCAACGGATATGCCATCGGTGGCGGACACGTGCTTCACGTAGTCTGCGACCTCACCATTGCGTCTGAAAACGCCATCTTCGGTCAGACAGGGCCTCGCGTGGGCAGCTTCGATGCCGGATTTGGTTCTTCTTATCTGGCTCGTATCGTAGGCCAGAAGAAAGCCCGCGAAATCTGGTTCCTCTGCCGCCAGTATTCTGCCCAGGAAGCACTGGATATGGGACTGGTCAACAAAGTCGTACCGTTCGACCAGCTGGAAGATGAAGTGGTAGAATGGGCTGAAACCATGATGCAGCACAGTCCGCTCGCTCTGCGAATGATTAAAGCCGGACTTAATGCAGAACTTGACGGACAGGCTGGTATTCAGGAACTCGCCGGTGACGCAACCATGCTTTACTACATGACGGAAGAAGCACAGGAAGGTGGGAAAGCTTTCCTCGAAAAGCGGAAACCCGACTGGAGCAAATACCCTAAATTCCCCTGATTATTCTCTCATCTCATTTTTTATCGGACAGAAAGCAGAAACCATTTCCGCTTTCTGTCCGCTTTTATTCCCTTCACAACAGACCAATATGTACACACTGAAAATCATTCCGCGCACACTTCATTTCAAACAACCGGCCGGTACTTCACGCGGAGTATATCACACCCGGCAGGTATGGTATCTGCTACTTACTGACACCGAAACCGGACAATATGGCGTAGGTGAATGTGCTCCGCTGCCCGCGTTAAGCTGCGACGACCTGCCCGATTATCCTCGCCTGCTAGCTGAAATCTGTGAGAAAACAGCCGCCAATGGCTACATTGATTATGAAGGACTTCGCCCTTACCCCTCTATACTATTCGGACTGGAAACCGCATTTGCCCATCTGCAGGCCAACAGTCTGCAGTTCTGGGATACCCCTTTCAGTCGCGGTGAACAAGGTATTCCTATCAACGGACTCATCTGGATGGGTAATTTCGATGAAATGTACCGCCGCATAGAAGAAAAGATGAAAGCCGGATTCCGGTGCATCAAGGTAAAAATCGGAGCGATTGAATTTGAACGTGAACTGGAACTGTTAGCTCACATCCGTCGCCATTTCTCAGCTGCCGACATCGAACTCCGGGTAGATGCCAACGGAGCCTTCAGTCCTGAAGATGCCTTACGGAAACTGACACAGCTGAACGAATTTCAGCTCCACTCCATCGAACAGCCCGTACGCGCCGGACAATGGGAGGTCATGAAAGAACTGTGTGCCACTTCGCCCTTCCCCATCGCACTGGATGAAGAACTGATTGGAGTAAATGAAACGGAACGGAAAATCCAGCTGCTGGATACCATCCGCCCACAATACATCATCTTAAAGCCGTCCTTGCACGGAGGTATCCAGGGAAGCAAGGAATGGATTACATTGGCTCAGGAAAGAGGCATAGGCTATTGGGTAACCTCCGCCTTAGAATCCAATATCGGACTCAATGCTATCGCACAGTGGTGTGCCACTCTCCAACCTAAAATGCCTCAGGGGCTGGGCACCGGTATGCTTTTCACCGACAACATTGACTACCCGCTGCACATTGAAGGCGATTGTCTGTGGTTCCATCCTGAAGAAAAGACACCCGATTTCCCGACTTATCTGCAAACCATCTGACATGAACGCCACTCCATTTATTACAGAAATAGCCCGTCAGTCCATTTTGATTGACGGGAAATGCTACACCGCTCAGGAAACCCAAATACCTGAAGGCGAATCACAAAGCCTGCTGCAAAAACGATTCCATGCGGAATATGGAGCAGACAGCTTTCAGGCCTCACTTGCCGATTTCTTAGCAGAATGGTTTGACGACAGCACCACCGTACTGGTGCATACCTCCGGCTCTACCGGAACGCCCAAACCGCTCCGGGTAGAGAAACAGCGCATGATGCAAAGTGCCATGCTGACTGTCAGTTTCTTAGGTCTGAAACAAGGAGACACCGCCTTGCTTTGCATGCCCCTGAAATACATTGCCGGAAAAATGGTGGTCGTCCGTGCGTTGGTAGCCGGCCTGAACCTGTTACCTGTTACTCCTTGCGGACATCCGTTGGCAGAGATAAATACTGCTCCTGAGTTTGCCGCCATGATACCCATGCAGGTGTACAACTCACTACAAGTACCAGCCGAAAAGGAATGCCTGAAACAAGTACGTCATCTCATTATCGGCGGCGGAGCAATTGACAGCACATTAGCCACAGAATTAGCGTCATTCCCTCATGCCGTATGGAGCACCTACGGAATGACCGAAACCCTTTCTCACATCGCCCTGCGACGACTGAACGGCCCGGATGCCTCCAACTGGTACACCCCCTTCCAGGGAGTCAAGGTTTCACTCTCTCCGGAAAACACCCTGACCATTGAAGCACCAGCCGTTTGTGCAGAGGAACTGACCACAAACGACATCTGTGAGTTCAATGCCCAGGGGCAGTTCCATATCTTAGGACGAAAAGACAATACCGTCAACACCGGAGGGGTAAAGGTACAGATTGAGCAGGTGGAAAATGCACTGAAAACTGCGCTGCCAGTTCCTTTCATGGTGACTGCCGTGCCCGACCCAAAATTTGGAGAATGCATCGTTCTGCTGCTGGAAAGCGAAGAAAATACCGATGTATCCCCTCTGTTAGCACAGGCTTACGACCAGCTTCCGACTTACTGGCGGCCGAAACAGACCTTCTTCGTCCGGCATCTTCCACAAACCGAAACCGGGAAACCCGACCGCGCCACCGCACGGAAAGTGGCCCAAGAAATCGCAAGCGCGAAAAAGAAATAAGTAAAAATCCCCTTGTATATGAGCATTTGATTCTTTAACTTTGTTTAAAATTCAAATGCTCATTTTTTTAACTGACATCAAAACTATGGAAGAATACACTTTCCTCGCCCCCTTGCTGCTCACTATCGGGGGACTCATTATCGGAGCAATACTGAAATCCTTGCTCAAACACAGCCGCCTGCCCTACACGGTGGGGCTATTTGCCATTGGAATCATTTTAGGAGTCATGAACCGTACCGGCGTTTTTCAATCGCTGCCGGAACTGCATGATGCGGTCAGTTCCGTCGCCAACATCAATCCCGACTTGATTCTTTATCTTTTCCTGCCCATCCTGATATTCGATGCAGCCTACGAACTCAACCTGCACATTTTCAAGAAGACATTGGCCAACGCCACCCTGTTGGCGGCACCGGGACTCATCATCTGTATGTTACTCACGGGCGCCCTCATGATGGGAGTAGCAACCTTCATCCCCGGTTTTGAATCGTGGACATGGGCATTTGCACTGATGTTCGGAGCCTTAATCAGTGCCACCGACCCGGTAGCCGTAGTAGCCCTGCTGCACGAGTTGAAAACCAGCAAACGCTTCTCCACCCTTGTCGATGCGGAATCCCTGCTGAACGATGGTACGGGCATCGTCTGCTTCATGCTTTTCTTCGGAGCATACGCCGCCGGAGAAGCTACTCATGCCTCTCCTGTCATTACGTTTATCCGTGAAGTGGGCCTCAGTACCCTTTTAGGATTTCTGTTGGCACGGATTGTCATCTGGTTCATCACGCGCATCAACTCGGAAGAGATGGTACAGAACAGTGTCATCATCTTAGCGGCCTACCTTACCTTCATTCTCTCCCAATATTATCTCGGCGTATCGGGAGTGATTGCCCTCGTAGCTTTCGGACTGACCGTCACTTACGTAGGAAAACCCCGGTTGAAACCGCAGGTGAATACGTTCATGGAGCATTTCTGGGAATTGCTGACCTACATAGCCAATACCCTGATTTTTATCCTGGTGGGAGTAGTCATTGCCGAAAAAGTGGATTTCTCCTGGGGAGCATTAGGCGTGCTTATACTTATCTACATCGCCCTTAACCTTATCCGCTTTGCCATGATTATGCTGCTCTACCCTGTGATGAAACGCTTGGGATACGGACTGACCAAACGCGAATCAGCCATCCTTACCTGGGGAGGGTTGCGCGGTGCATTGGCCATGACCTTGGCCCTGATGGTATCTTATACCCCGGCTATTCCGGAGGACATCCGCAGCCAGGTATTGTTCTTCACTGCCGGCATCGTTACCCTGACACTCTGCATCAATGCCACTACCATGCGCGCACTGCTGAACCGCTTGGGACTGACTCACGTACCTTCTGCACGCACCATGTTGGCCTATCGTATAGAGAAATCAATACGCGACAATTCCGAAAAATACCTGGAAGGATTGAAAAAAAGAGACGCCTTAGAAGGAGCCAACTGGCACAAAGTGGAAAGTTACATGACCGCACAACCGCAAGAGCCGGCCAAGAATCCACAAAACAAAGCCATGCTGCCGGAAATCCGTCTGCGTGTATTGGATAAGGAAAAAGCCATCTGCCGGGAAATCTATGAAGAAGGAGTCATCTCCAAGCCCGTATTCCTCCGGCTCATGAACTCGCTGGATGAATTGTATGACCACGACGGGAACTACCCGCTGAACGTCCGCACCTCCATTTTCAAGTTCTGCCAGCGTACAGACCTGCTGAACACACTGCGGAACATTCCTTACCTGCAGAATTGGATGACCTTCTATTTCCGCGAACGCATCACGGTAGTGTACGACTTAGGCCGTGGCTTCATTATTCTTCAGAAAGGAAGCCTGAAACTGCTGGACGACCTGCGTGCCTCAGAATGGGTGACCGGCGAACAGGACTCCGTGTTAGACACATTACGGGAAGAGATAAATGATAACATCAATCGCATGAGTGCCTTTATCAATAATCTGGCTGACAATTTCCCCAAAGCATACGGTCATGCACTGACCATCAAGTCCATCCGCATGCTGCTGAGCAATGAACGCCGCACCGTGAAACAGCTAATCAACAACGGTATGCTTTCCGAGAAAGATGCAGAAAGGCTGCTGGACGACATTGACGAACGTACCGACGAAATCAATTCCTTCAGCCACACCTTCACCGCTTCTTTCCTGCGCTGGCTGTTCTTCATCAAGAAAAAGAAAGTCTATCGCAACTAAATAAGAAAAAAGGAAGTTGCGCCCTCACAGGGCACAGCTTCCTTTTCCTATATAATCACTGCTTACTTCTCCCTGGTATTCAGGATGCCGCTGTAGCCAGACCACGGCATAAGAGCAGGTAGCTATCGCCTTCAGTCCTTTGCAGCGCCCGTAATCGTAGGCCGCCTTCACCAAAGCAGAAGCAATACCTTTTCCTCCAATGGCTTCCGGCACAATCGTGTGCCGAATATCCAATCCTTCGTCATGAATCTGATAAGCCACGTGGGCTCTATGTCCCTCCAGTTCCACATAGAACTCCTGTCGGGATGCATCATGTTTTACTTCCATAGTCCTTTTCATTTAACTGATTCTGTCACAAGATAGGCATTTTATCTTCCATGACCAAACGATGAGAATAAAATTCAGGAAAGCATCGCAACAAATACCTTAAATAAAACGATAGGAATTCAATATAAGTCCAGTTTTTTCAAAACGTTTTTTTACACTACTCTAAAATCATAGTTAAATTTACTTCGACACGTACGTGACGAGGTCTTGACACGTTCGTGCTGATGTCTCGACTCGTACGTGTCGAGACCTTGACAGCTACGTGTCGAGGTATTTTTGTATAAGCGTTTTTATTTCATCTCACACGCATTACAAAGAAATAAACCTGCCACTAAAAAGAATCACATTTTTATTTCTATCTTTGCACAGATATAATTGAAACGCCATGCAAACAAGTGACAGTATCGTGATTATTCCTACTTACAATGAGAAGGAAAACATCGAGAATATAATCCGGGCAGTATTCGGACTGAAAAAGACATTCCATATTCTGGTCATCGAAGACAACTCTCCCGACGGAACGGCCGACATCGTACGCCGTCTGCAAAAGGAATTCCCCGAACGTTTGTTCATGATTGAACGAAAAGGCAAACTCGGACTGGGAACAGCTTACATCACCGGCTTCAAATGGTCTATCGAAAAGGGATACGACTACATCTTTGAAATGGATGCCGACTTCAGCCATAACCCCAATGACCTGCCAAGACTTTATAAGGCTTGTCATGAAGAAGGGGCCGATGTATCCATCGGTTCACGCTATGTAAGCGGAGTCAATGTGGTGAACTGGCCTATGGGAAGAGTACTGATGTCCTACTTTGCCTCCAAATATGTGCGGTTCATTACCGGACTGCCCATTCATGACACTACTGCCGGCTTTGTATGCTACCGCCGGAAAGTGCTTGAAACCATCCATCTGGACCACATCCGTTTCAAAGGATATGCTTTCCAGATTGAAATGAAATTCACCGCCTTTAAATGCGGATTCCATATCACAGAAGTACCGGTCATCTTTATCAACCGCGAATTAGGTACTTCCAAGATGAACAGCAGCATCTTTGGAGAAGCCGTATTCGGCGTCATCCAACTGAAATGGGACAGCTGGTTCAAAAAATATCCTAAACACACTAATTGAAAAGGGTTATGAAACGTACATGGATACATCATGCAATCATCGTAAATGAAGGACGCCGTTTTGCCGGCTCCGTAGTGATTGAAGGAGAAAAAATACAGGAAGTCATTGAAGGCGACGGTGCTCCCGCTGCCGTATGTGATGAACAGATTGATGCGCAAGGATGCTTCCTGCTGCCGGGAGTGATAGACGACCATGTGCATTTCCGCGATCCGGGCCTTACGCATAAGGCAGACATGGCTACCGAAACGGCTGCGGCTGCGGCAGGAGGAGTGACCTCGTTCATGGACATGCCCAATTGTAACCCGCAGACCACAACCCTGGAGGCATTGGAAAACAAGTTTAAGGATGCGGCTACCAAATGTATTGTCAATTATTCTTTCTATTTCGGAGCCACAAACAACAATGCCGACCAGCTGAAGGCACTGGACAAGACACACGTATGCGGCGTGAAACTGTTCATGGGGGCCAGCACCGGAAACATGCTGGTAGACCGCATGGAAGCCTTGAAAAAAATATTCTCAGAAGCGGGCATGCTGATTGCTACCCATTGTGAGGACCAGCAGATTATCCGCGAAAATACCGAACGCTTCAAGCAGCAGTATGGCGAAGACCTGGACATTTCTTTCCATCCGCTGATACGTAGTGAGGAAGCCTGTTACCATTCTTCAGCACTGGCCGTACAATTGGCGAAGGAAACGGGTGCCCGTCTGCACATCCTTCATATCAGTACGGCACGCGAGTTAGGTCTGCTAGAAGACCGCCCGCTCCACGAAAAGAAAATTACGGCAGAAGCCTGCGTATCGCACCTTATGTTCTGTGATGAAGACTATGCGCAATTCGGGGCACGCATCAAGTGTAATCCCAGCATCAAGACAAAGGCCGACCGTGATGCGCTGAGAAAGGCTCTGACCACCAACCTGATTGACGTCATTGCTACTGACCATGCGCCTCACTTGTTGAGTGAAAAAGAAGGAGGAGCACTGAAAGCCGTATCGGGCATGCCGACCCTGCAGTTCTCACTGGTCAGCATCTACGAACTGGTACACGAAGGTATCCTGTCTATCGAACAGCTGGTACAGAAAATGTGTCATGCACCGGCCCAGCTTTACCAGATTAGCCAAAGAGGATTTATCCGACCGGGCTATCAGGCCGATCTGGTTCTGCTGAATCCGCATAAGGAATGGACCGTAACCACCGACTGCATTGAAAGCAAGTGCGGATGGAGTCCGATGGAAGGCCGCACTTTCCATGCACAGGTAGAAAAGACATTTGTCAACGGTACGGCAGTTTACGAGAATGGAAAAGTAAACAAAGCACACCGTGGACAAGCCCTTCGGTTTGAACGCTAAAAGAAATCAAATGAAAACAGACATCACGACCGTCCGTTACGACATACACGACCTGGCTGAATACATCAACTGGATTTATTTTTTCCACGCATGGGGTTTTCAACCTCGTTACGCAGCCATTGCCGACATTCATGGGTGTGATGCCTGCCGCGCCGGGTGGCTGGCCTCATTTCCTGAAGCTGAACGTGCCAAGGCTGCCGAAGCCATGCAACTGCACAAAGAAGCGGTACGCATGCTGAACAAGATTGACGGGAAATACAAGGTCTATGCCATTTATCGTCTGATGGAAGCCAATGCCGAAGGCGACAACCTGTGGTTAGAGGGCACTTTATTTCCTCTGCTCCGTCAGCAGACCCGCATCCGCCCCGACGACCCGTTTCTCTGCCTGAGTGACTTTGTGCGTCCCCTTTCTTCCAGCATCAAGGATACGGTAGGAGGATTCGCCACGACCATCGATCCGGCCATGGAAGAAGAATTCAGCCATGACGACTACCAGTCCTTGCTCATCAAGACATTAGGTGAACGTCTGGCGGAAGCCGCAGCTGAAAAGATACACGAAACCCTACGCAAAGAGGTATGGGGATATGCCAAGGACGAAAAGCTGACCATGAAACAGTTGCTCAACGAAGACTATCAGGGCATACGTCCTGCCGTGGGGTATCCTTCCCTTCCCGACATATCGGTCAGCTTTCTGCTCGACAAGCTTATTGACATGAAACGCATCGGGATACATCTGACAGAGAACGGAATGATGCAGCCTCATGCCTCGGTATGCGGACTGATGTTTGCTCATCCGGCTTCACGCTACTTCTCGGTAGGAAAAATCGATGAGGAACAACTCATGGATTATGCTTCCCGCCGGAAGATAGATGCCGACGTACTGCGAAAATACCTCGCAGCCAATCTACAACCCTAAAATGAGTACACAAATATGATTCTACTACGCGTGTCACTGATATTCTTAGTCTTGTTTCTGCTACCCGACTGGTACATATACAAGACGTATCTGACCAACCTGCACCACAGGAGGTGGAAACGGGCTTACTGGCTGCCTACTGTTTTGCTGTTGCTTATTCTGGTCATCTTCCTGATTGGTCACGACACCTTACATGAATATTTCGGTACTTACCTGATTGTAGCCCTGTGCGTAACCATACCTAAAACGGTATTCATGCTGACCAGCATCTTGCTGAAACTCTTCAGAAGGCTGGTGAAACGTCCTGTTCCTCACGGATGGATAGCCTTAGCACCTGCACTACTCACCTTTGGGTATGTATTGTTCGGAGCCATGCACAATTAATAACTAAATCAACATCACAATTTTCAACAATATTTTCTAAATTATTTATATCAGTTAAATCATATTTTATGCAAAAACATTCAAGAGAAGAATATTTTTCTTCCAATTCTTTTTTTAGAAGATTTAATTTATCAAGTGAACGAGCTAATAAAAAAAGCTTTTTAGATTTATTTGCTAAATATTTTGCTAGTTCTTTTCCTATCCCTGAACTTGCACCTGTGATTAAAATTTTTTCCATTATTTTTACTTCCTTACTATTTTCTATATTATTGATTATTATAACATTTTTTAGACTTATATAAAAAATTAATATATAATATAAAAAAATAAAAGAAGGAGTTTTTATTATGTTTAGACTAAAATCATCATTTTATTTATTAATGATTTATTTTTTATTTAATTTTTCATTAAATTTATTTTCTTCTGAAATAAAAATACCAAAAAAAATATATGGGATTACTATTGATGATGGTTGGTATGATGAAGTAAAAACAGAAGATATTATTGAAGGAATAAAAAAATTACCTGTAAAACCTATTGTTCGTATTGTTATGTCTAAGGATATAAAAGCCAAAGATTATGTTTCATTATTTAAAGAAATTCATAAAGTTGCATATATTATGGCTCAACCTGTTGTATATTTTGTGGTATGGGCGGAAATCTAATGGTTCAATTATTACA
>OGYM01001828.1_pt1 | contig 14812 bp, 10 predicted proteins | sample 1576491 | NCBI WGS metagenome assembly OGYM01 (sample SAMEA3541515, study PRJEB24748) | human gut metagenome | biome: human gut; feature: human-associated habitat; material: faeces | place: China | collected 2012 | reverse complement strand
TTGCTGGACGAACTGCCGAAAATCGTCTGTATCTGTCCAGCTCGAACGAGTGGAACTGTCAGCAAACCGAAAAAGCGTATCTGTGGTTCTTTGAAAAGCTGACAGGTTTCATGGGAACAGAAATGCGGCTGGATGCCGCTCTGTCTGCCATCCGGCTGGGCGGCTCCGAAAAGAGCCGTATCCTGCATGAAATGCTGTATGCCGATCTAGGCATCAAAGACATCCGCATCACTGGTTCCAAGGAAGAACCTATCATTTCTGCACTGCACACTCTCGACACTGAAGATGGCACATCCAAGGGCTTCTGGCTTCCGTTGGGGCAGGAATCCGTTGGAACACAGCGATTCTTTTCTCGCATCGGTATGTGGCTCGCTGCTCTGGAATCTGGGGCTGTTCTGGTGGTAGACGAGATTGAATCCAGTATGCACCCACTCCTGACCCGGCACTTGATCGAAATGATGCAGGATGCCGCCATCAATACGAACCATACACAGCTCATCTTCACGACACACGATACTGGGCTTCTCGACTTGACTTTGCTTCGGCGTGATCAGATCTGGTTTGCAGAGAAAGATGAAAAGACCATGCAGACCGATATTTACGCTCTGACCGAATTTTCTCCCCGGAAGGGGGAGAACATCTCCAAGGGGTATCTGCAAGGCCGCTACGGCGCGATTCCGTTCATTGGAGGGAATGCAGCATGGGCAGAATAAAAGAGATCAGCCGCAAGTCTGCTCACACCAGAAAGCGCAATCCGGTGGTGTATCTCATCTGCGAGGGCAGTGAAACCGAGATTCGCTATTTCAAGCGTTTCCGCAGCCGAGGATGCAATATTGACATTATCCCGATTTCTTCGCAGTATAAGTCCGCTGACAGGCTTGTGCAGAAGGCCAAGGCAACGATGGGCAATAATCCGTATTACCCGGAAGATGGCGATTCCATCTGGTGCGTATTTGACCGTGACGATAATTCCAACGAGGTTCTTCTGCGCGCCAAACAATCCGCCCAAAAGGAGGGCTATCATCTGGCCTACTCCAATCCATCCTTCGAGCAATGGTTCTTGTTACACTTTGTAAATCAGCAGACAGAGGTCGAAGATTGTCAGGCATTGATTCGCCTGCTGAAACAGCCGAACAGAATCCCCGATTATGAGAAGAACAAAGATTACTTTGACGTGTTGAAGCCTTTGCAGGCAACTGCAATTCAGAGAGCGAAAGTTCGTACCGAACAGATTCGGAGCCAAGGCATCGAGCCGATTTCGCGGCAAAGCAACCCTCTGACAACAGTTTGGGAACTTGTGGAGTATTTGAACTCTAAAATTTGATTTGGCACTATTTGAAAATACAGCAAAGCCCATACTGACCGCATTCCGCTACGAGCCTTTGGCGTTGTAGAAAATCCGTCCTGGGCGGATTTCGAGGAATTCTTAAAAGAAAGATGCCTGCCCGCCAGCCGAGCCGGTCTGAAAGACATTCTTCGGGAAATGGATGTTCCTTTCTTTGACCCACTGCTGATTATCGAAAAAACAAATGGACGTATGGCTGGGGACAACCAGTGGGTGCAGATGATCCGCAACATCGCTGCGTAAGGAGGACTCTATGGAAATGATTGATTTAAGCAGGCTTGAGCCACAAGAAACGCTGAACCATACATCCAAGGGAAATCAGTTAAAATGGAAATGTGACGGGTGTTGGTACAAGGCTGACCACATGGGGTATGAGGGGCTAGCGGAAACGATCGTTTCTGCCCTGCTGGCTAAGTCAACCGTTCAGTACCCCTTTGTCGTTTATGAGTATTCGCAAATCAAGTACAAAGACCGAGTTTACAGTGGATGCAAAAGTGCTGATTTTCTTGCGGACGGCTATGACCTTATTCCATTGGAAAAGCTGTATCGGAAATTTACAGGCGGGAGCCTTGCGGTAGATACGGCTCATCAAGGAGAGATTAAGGACCAGATAAAATTTCTGGTAAACTTCGTTGAGCGGACAACAGGGCTACAAGACTTTGGGCAATATCTGACCACGATGCTGGAGATTGATGCATTCTTCCTAAACGAAGATCGCCATACCAACAATATTGCCGTTCAATACAATGCTGTGGTTGATACCTATGCATTGTGTCCATTATTTGATAACGGTTTGTCGCTTTTGGCAGATACCAATATGGATTTTCCCCTTGAACGCAGCTTAGAGGATTGTCTAAAAGCCGTTGAAGCCAAGCCTTTTTCGAGATGTTTTGACGATCAGCTTGATGCAGCAGAGGAATTATACGGTATACAGCTTCACTTCAACTTTGGCACAAACGATGTAAAGGCGCTTATCGATAGCTATCGAACCATATACAGCCAAGCGATCCGTGATCGTTGCGAAACCCTAATCCGCCGCCAGATGCGGCATTATGGTTATCTTGTCAAATAGACTTAGATTTAGGATCCGGCGCAAGTCAAGCAACATGAAAAAAATCTGCCACCGCACAAAGAGCGTTCCTGTTGTGCGGTGGCAGATTTCGTTACAATATCGATATAATTACAATTGCGCTGCTTTAAATATATCTCTTCCCCAATAAGCCATTAAAACAATCACATTTTTTTCTCAAAATGCTTTCGTATGTACTCAGCAGACATTTGGCCAATCAATTTCTTATATGCAGCCTCACTATTGAAATTAGGTGGAGTTGGCTTATACATCGAATCATCTTTTTGAAGTTCATACGTTTTTGCTTGAAACTCGCGCAACTTTGCAATTTCAATTTTGCCGACCAACACGGCAGCGTTTGTTCCGCCTTTTGTCCTTAAGATGTCTTTTTTCTCTGTCTTTGTTGGCTGTGTAATACGACTATCGCCATAATCAGATGTGTTTACCTGAATGCAATAGCAATGAACATCTCGGCTTAGGGATTCAATAATATTACTATAATAATTGATGTCATGGTTCCATTCAACCGCAATTATGGCATCTACCAAGGACTGGAACAAAGACCGATCTACAATAGATGTGAGTTCATAGCAACAGTAAACAGAAAACCAAAAGTCGTTCCAGTTGTAAAGTTCATAGCTGCTTTGATGATTTTGGTTGCCATTACCTTCAACAGGAAATAAAGAATTACCCCGAATAAGCTGCAATTCTCCAGGCGCAAAGTGATTTTTGGAATGATAGAATATATATGCACTTTGTGCACCAGTTTTTTTGTCCGTATAGGGGAGAATTACAGCAGTTAGATTGTAAACATTTTTTCCCGAAAAAATATGCTCTACACCGGTAATTATAGCCATATTATTGCGCGCACTTGTTCTTGCCAGTACAGATAGCCATTCTTGAGGAGTGCAAGCCTCCGGCATAACGAGTAAATTTGCATTCTCTTTTAATGCTGTGTTTACTAAGAATGCGATTTTTTGATATCGGTCATAGCTTCTGTTAGGATGCTGCATACGGGCCATTCGGAAGTTATCATCAGCCATTTTCAGGCTGGAAATAGCAACATTAACGCTCGTGAATTTTTCATCGCCAATTTTAATAAATTGATGTTGGTTTAGGTTACCAATGCGCTTGATTTCACACAACGTATCACCCAATTCTTCATGCTGGTAGTTCACCCAAACATAAATCCGCTCATTCGTTCGGATATTGTTGGCACATTCCAAAGATGTTTTCGTAGCAATACAAAGCATCAACCCTGCCAATGAAATTTCAGCCATTGTCACAAGGTAGGGATAGTACGCATACTTAAAATCCTTTGTGCAGAAGAAAATGGTATTATTCTTTTTCTTGGGCGGATTTTCTCGTATAAAATTCAAAGTCTCCGTATAAGATGTGAAATCAAACGGTGATTTGTGATCTTTACTAAGTGCGAAAATCAATTCTGGCCATACAGCACACAATGTTTTGTCAAACATGCGGCTCTCAAGATAGCATTGTGACAGCAACAAAGCAGCTTCAATAGTATTTCGAGTTTCGGATGGCTTCTCCTTCAACGGCGAACATTCAACATTTAATTTTTTGTCTGATTTATATAAGGCAAGCGTTCTTGCTAAACCAGATTTCAGGCACTCATTTAATGAGGTGCGCAAATATTCAGTGACATCATTATCATAACTTTTCACTTTATCAATGGCATGCTTTATCATACCAATAAAATCAAAAAGTTCATCATAATAATGGTTTACAAACAAAATTGTTATAATTCGCTCCCACAGTGTGTAATTTTCAATAAGTGCTGCATCATCAAAGATCTTCTTAATATCCTTTACAAATTGATGTTCTTTTTTGTCGGTAACAATACCACTAATTCGTTGATATTTCCCTAAATATTTTGACAACTCGTATTTATCAAGTTTCAAACCGTTCACATCGCGCAGCTTGTTGACTCCTGTTTGATCCATAACGTATATTTCCGTATAGTCATCTTTCTGAAAAACAGGGTCATCCTCCGGCATATTGCGAAATTCAGATTTGTTTTTAGAAATCTTTTCCCGAAAACATTTAATTAGTGCTTCCGATTGCCCACTCTCAAAGTAGAAAAGCTTTACCTTGTTTGCTTGTAAAGTGATCCTTGTTTCAGGATCAAGTGGAGTTGTAAATTTTGGCAAGATAGAATATTCTATTGTATCTTTGTCTACATTCGTTTTCTCAAATAGAGCACGTTTTTCTTTCTGGACAGATTTATCGCAGGAAAGCCCATTCCACCGATCGCCGTTCACAACATAATGATCAAATGCTTTTTCAAAAGTAAGGTCTGCATTTTTATAGGCTTCTTCAATAGCACTTCCTTTTTCTACTTTTTCAACGATCAAAATATCGTCAACATAACGTCCGTAATAAATGGGATTCCAACCATCTAAAATAGCGTTATCAAATTTATGCAAACATTCATTGGCTAATACATTGGACGGCAAAAAACCTATTGGCAATATTTTTCTTTCAGAAGATTCTTTGATCTCACAAAAATAAGCTTTGGAGTATTTCTTGATAACTTTTTCAACAAAGGCGTTAATACGCTTGTATGTTTCTTGACGCAAAAGCGAATTTTCGAATTGGACCTTTTCAAGAAGAGACTCCATGAATTCATGACTTATATCCACTGAATAATAAAAGCGGGTAAAGTCGAGCGTTGTTATAAGCACATTATCGCGTTTCAGGTGTTCCTGCGCGATATCAAGAGCTTTATCTCGCCAGCTCTCATACTTTTGATAATAGGGTTCAAACAAGTACGGCGAGAATGTAACATTGCCAGACAGTTCATTGTACAGTTTCTCCCTGATGCGGTTTCCGTAGCAGTTTGTGTATTCTTTGTCTAATTGCCAGCCGATGAGCATGATCCATACAACGCCAAGAATATGCCCTTCGACAGGCATGTCGATAAACGTCTGAACCCCATCTTTGTTAAAACGAATTTCTCGCGCATTCCGGCTATTAGGAATAAGGGTTCCTTGCTTTTTGTCAGAATCCGAAGATGCGGGAGATTCTTCTGCAATCTTTTTAGGGAGATGAATGCAACGTATATTCGACAAGATGCCTTCTTCATAATTATCCCAAGAGTCACTTTGCAGAGCGTCACATAATTTTTTAAGCGTATCGTCAATGTCCGTTTCGGATTCTGCACGCGCAATGCGGTCGCGCAGACACAGATTGGTTTTATCGTAATATGCGCTTGACTTCAGCTTTTTATAGGCTTTTTGAAAAAAATCCACATCTAAAACATTAGCGTTTTCATCAGCTGTTTTCATTCGAAAACCCTCTCTTATTTACGCATCCATCACATTATCCGTCCACATCTCGCACTGGCTGATAACCGTACTGATTGCTGTATCGTAATCCTCCGGGGGATACTTATATTTTTTCAGTAGTCGCTTGACCATTTTTCGCATACTGGCACGAGCGGTTTCTTTTTTCTGCCAGTCAATCGTGCGGTTCTTCCGCAGCATATCGGTTAGCTCATGGGTCAAGGCAATCAGTTGGTCGTTCTCGTAAAAATCCTTGATATGCTCCGGCTTCGTCAGCGCATCGTAGAAAGCCAATTCTTCCTGCGTTAAGCCCAGCTTTTCACCGTTCTTGTACAGGTTGGTAATCTCTTCGGCTGTTTTCAAAAGTTCTTTAATGACTTCCTCATTGTCGATCAAGCCGTTGTAGTAGGCGTTCATCAACTGCGTAATTTTCTCGGAGAATTTCTGGGATTGTACAACATTGGTTCGCTTGTACACGGACACCTGCTCGGCCATCAACTTTTTCAAGATCTCGACTGCGATATTCTTCTCTTTCATCTTCGAGATTTCTTCCAAGACGGCTGGGTCAAACAGGCTGATGTTTTCGCCGGCAGATTTGCTGTCAAACAGGCTGATAACGCCCTCGCTTTGGATACTGGCTTTCAATAGCTCGTTAATTTGCGCATTGATTTCTTTCAGAGAAAGCGTCTTGCCACCGTTACCGCCATAGGTAACCTTTATTACCGTAGAGCGCACGGCTTCCATGTAAGCCGCTTCGTGGCGCTCCTGTTCGTTGCTCATGCTGGAGCACAGGGAGTGTGCCTGTTTTAATAGCAGCGCCTCTTTTAAGAACAAATCCTTGCGCTCCGGATGCTTTGCATCCAAAACAAAGTTCACGCCGCCCGTAACCAGCTTTGCCATCGTCAATGGTGTGCCGCCGATAAAGCCGCTGAAATCATAACCGTGCAGCAAATCCTTGCAAACTTGTAGTTTCTCACGGAATTTCGGGTAAGCGACCTTGGCAATGTTCATATCGCCATAGCGGGATTGATCACGCTTTGTGTACTCTTTCATAGCCGCTTTCAGCGCCGCAGCAATGCCCACATAGTCAACAATCAAGCCGCCCTCTTTATCCTTGAACACGCGGTTTACGCGGGCAATAGCCTGCATCAGATTGTAGCCGTGCATGGGCTTGTACACATACATGGTGGCTAAGGACGGCACATCAAACCCGGTCAGCCACATATCTACCACGATGGCGATTTTCATCGGGTCGTTGTTGTCTTTGAACTTACGGGCAAGTTCTTCTTTGTGGGCTTTTGTGCCAATAACCTCTTTCCAATCCTCCGGGTCATTGTTGCCGCCCGTCATAACAACGCCAATTTTCTCTTTCCACGATGGGCGCAGTTCCAGAATTTTGCGGTAGATTTTCATGGCGATGGGGCGGGAATAGGCAACAATCATTGCCTTGCCTGTCAGCAGATTGGCGCGGTATTTTTCGTAATGGGCAACAATATCTTCACACAAGGACTGAATGGTAGAGTCTGCCCCCAGCACACTCTCCATCTGCCCCAGCATTTTTTTGCTTTTCTCAATGGTGTTGGTGTCTGACTGCTGCTCCAAAATATCATAAGTGGAGTCAATCAGCGCCAGCGTGTTTTGATCCAACTTCAAGTGGACAACGCGGCTCTCATAATACACGGGACGGGTAGCGCCGTCCTCGACCGCTTGGGTCATGTCGTAAATGTCGATATAATCGCCAAATACCTCGCGGGTGTTGCGGTCTTTGGCGGAAATCGGAGTGCCTGTAAAGCCAATAAAAGTTGCATTGGGCAGGGCGTCATGGATAACACGCGCATTGCCCACGACTGTGTGGGCTTCTTTTTCGCCTTGCGCATTTTCAGTCAAAACAATCTTTTCATCAAAGCCATATTGCCCGCGATGGGCTTCGTCGGCCATGACTACAATATTCCGGCGCTCGGACAGCGGACGCTCGCCGCGCTCAAACTTGAACATCGTGGTAAAGATAATTCCGTTTGCCGCGCGATTTTCCAGTAGCTGTTTCAGGTTTTCCTTGCTTTCAGCCTGCACAGGTGTCTGCCGCAGGAACGGCGCGCACTTGCAGAATTGGGTGAACAGCTGATCGTCAAGGTCGATGCGGTCAGTCATAACAACAATGGTGGGGCTGTCCAAGGCTTCTTGAAGCAAATGGGCATAGAACACCATGGACAGCGACTTGCCGCTGCCCTGCGTATGCCAAAATACGCCACCTTTGCCGTCCGTGCGGGTGGCTACAATCGCGCGTTCAATAGCCTTGCGCACAGCGAAATACTGATGATATCCCGCCAGAATCTTAATGGGTTTTTGCGCGTCGCCGGAGAATAGAATAAAGTTTTTCAGAATATCCAGCAGCCGGGGTTTCTGGAACATACCTTCATAGAAGGTATCAAACTGGACAGCCGCGTTGTCCTCATATTGTCCATCTTTACTTTTCCACTCCATAAAGCGGTCAAGCCCGGAGGTGATCGTTCCGGCCTTGTTGGTGGAAAGGTCGCTGATTACGCAGACGGCGTTGTAATAGAACAGGGATGGAATATCCTGCATATAGTTGCGGATCTGATTGTAGGCGTTCTCTGCGCCCACTTCGTCCTTGGAGGGACTTTTCAATTCCATCAAAACCAGCGGAAGACCGTTGATAAACAGAATAATGTCCGGACGGCGGTTGTTGCCGCCCTCTAAAAAGGTAAACTGATTCACCACATAAAAGGAGTTGTTCTGCACATTCTGATAGTCTACCAAACGGACAATCGCGGAGCGTTCTTCGCCCTTTTCAAAAAACTTTACCGTAATACCGTTTTGCAGATAGTCCATAAAGACCATGTTTTTCTGTACAAGGCTTCCGCTGTCAAAGTTTTTGAGTTTGGAGATAGCTTCCTCTATGGCATCCGATGGCAGGGCTTTGTTCAACCGCGCCAAGCTGTTGCGCAGTTCTTCATCCAGCAGGGGGCTGTTATAGTCCCTGTCCATATCCGGGGCATAGATATGGGTGTAACCCATATTTTCAAATAGTTCAATGATGGCGCTTTCAAATGCCGCTTCACTGAAAATCATAGAATCAGCCCTCCATTTGTTTATGACACATCATTTTCAGATAGCCACATTGCTACTTCAAATTGAAGCCATAAATGCCAGTTGTTTTGCGAAAAATCAAAGGTGAAAGTCGAAGATAATGCATCGGCTACATTTTTCAAGCGTCGGCGGGCATAGACTGGATCGCCATATCCTCTTGCAGATTCGTCTGTGTCATCAATAAAATCAAAAGTCCAATTTGGGTTTTGTTCTAATTCATAAGATGGAATTAAATCTGGAAGTTTGCTAAGATGATAGTGAAATTTGTTGAATTTTGGAAATGAATATGCGTTGCTAAAGTCGATTTCAAAATCAAAATCATTGACGCAGTCCATAGTTTGCAGAGCATTGTGGACACAGGCAATGTGCTTTTTTAACGCTGCTTTATATTGCTCTAACGCTTTTTGCTGTTCAGTATCAGAAAAATTTGTTCGGAAAATTGCTGCCCAGCGTTTTGCTATAGAGCAACAATTCTCATAGCGCACTTTTATTTCTTTATCTAAATAGCGAAGGTATGTATCATATGAGGGAAACGAAGAGGGAAGCATTAAGTTATTGGATTTTAATTTACTGATACAATCTTGATTATAATTGTCAATAGCCTTAATGATATCGTTTATCTCATTGTATCGGCTTTCTATATAGGAAAAAACTTGATCAACATAAATGGGAAGATACTTTTGCAGAGTCATATCATTTCGATAAATGATAGCCACAAAATCGGCGTTTCTGTCTTTTGCTGGAAGTGTCCATGCGGTTACAGTGTTCACAGGACCGATATACGGGCACCACTCGGGTTGATTACCTTGATATTCTTTGTGGTGATTTGTTTCAACAGGATGGACGGTACAAAGGGAACGAAGGTATTTGAAATACTTTTCATCTGTTCCTTTATTGTTGTTCCCACTATTTTTAAAGTGAGAACAACTTGTACCTACATTGCTTTTATAATCATATATTTGAGCTATGAGTTCGATACAATCAATCAATGTCTGCCCATAATTTAGCAAATCATAAAAGGCGAATATCCCAGAAGTTGAAGAATCAATCTCTAAAGAACAACAGTGTACAACCAGAGAATCTATGCGATCAAGCACCGCACACACAGCGTTAAAGGACGCTTGCTCAATTTCTTTTCCATCCGGACATCTGAATTTCGCTGTTTTTGCCATAGAAAAGTTGAGCCGTTCATTGAATTTGTTTCGTAAATTACGGGACAAATTTACATCTAATGACAGCTTCATAAAGCACCTCGACTGTGAAGGAACAACCTTAGGGCATAAACGATAATTTAGAGCAACAACTTCATCAGCTTTTTATTCAAACATTCAATGGATGCGACACAAACATTTCACTTGGCAAAGTGGTAAAAACCACATCGGGTGGAACACCAGCAAGGAAACATAGAGAATACTATAGCAATGGAACTATTAATTGGGTAAAATCAAAGGAACTCACTGGTCAATATCTCTTTGACACGGAAGAATCTCTTACCTCTTTAGGGGTTGCGATGTCATCGGCCAAGATTCTTCCTGCACACAGCGTTCTAATTGCTATGTATGGAGCAACTGTTGGAGAACATGGCATTACCACAAAAGAAATGGCTTGCAATCAAGCGATTTGTGCATTACTTGAGAATAAGGATTATCCATATACATATTTGTTTCAAATTGCCAAAGAAAATCAACAAAATCTTGTCAATCTCGCTATTGGTTCCGCACAACAAAATATAAGTCAAATTTTATTAAAGCAACTGTCAGTACATAGTGATGTGGCTACAATTCATCAGTATCATTGCTTAGCTTTACCGTTGCACAAGGAAATCGAATTACTACAATCGGAAAATCGTCTGCTTAACACAACACGAGATGCTTTACTTCCTGAATTGATGACTGGTGAGCTTGATCTATCAAGTGTTGATTTCTAAGCCGCTAAATTATCGTTTATCCTTTGGTTTATATCTATTTTGTCATCAAATGCGGAAAGCACAGCAGCAATTTTTCGCTGTGACTCTAAATCTGGAATTTCAACGATTTCTTTATGTACAGTGTTTCTGTTAATACCCGGGACGGCACTCGCAGATGTGAATTTTTCCCACTTGAGAGATTTTAAAAAGTAATAAATGAATCTTTCATCATTCCCATGAAAATTCTCTACATACAAAGTTGTGTTTAACGGCCAAAAAGGTTCTTTCGAAAAAAAGACTTCCCCGATTGTGCCATATCTTCCTGTTATTACGCCGGGAGCATTAACCATTGACTCTTTATGTGTTCCGGTTACACCAGATGAAGAAAAAATAGGCACTGCTCCATCAACTCTTTTTTGCTGCGGCAAATCATAACCTCTTTTCAAGGTCACAAATTTTCCCAACTCGTCAGTTTTCCATATAGACATATTTGTACCTCATCCGATATATTTTCTATGTGCCAATTTCACATTCTGTTGTTTTACCATTGCATAGTGCATTGTGGTGTCGATTTTTTGATGTCCCAAAAGCTGTTGCACTTGCTCTATTGGCATACCCTTATCTATGGCCGAGGTTGCAAGGGTACGCCGGAATTTGTGCGGGTGTACTTTTGTAAGATTGAGTTGTCGGCCAAGCTCGCGCAGCATCGTTTCTACACCGCCAATTTGTAAACGGTCGTGAGGAAATTTCAGAGAAACAAACAATGCCAAATTATCATCATCACGACCGGCCAAGTAGTTTTGTAAGTGTATTTTTGTGCGGGCATCAAAATAGATCAAGCGCTCTTTATCGCCTTTACCGAAAACTACACACTCTCGCTCGGCAAAGTTTATATCATCCCGATTCAGCGTTACCAATTCGCCAACACGCATTCCGGACGAAGCCAACAGATCAATAATAGCTAAATCCCGCAGGCTGGGTGCGTTATCTCGCATCAGCTCTAAAGCCTCGTCCGTGTAGGTCTCCTTAATTATCTTGGCGGTTTTCACTTTATGAATACGGCGAACAGGGCTTTTTACAATGTAGTCCTCGTCCTCCAACCAAGAGAAAAAGCTGGAGAGAATGCGGCGAATATTATCTATCGTTACGCGGCTGATTTTGTGTTCGTTTTGATATTCTGTCAGATAGGCTCGCAAATCCTCGGTTGTAATTTGCTGTGCAGCCTTGCCTATGCCGGAAATCATCGCTTGGATGGTGTTTTGGTAGTAAGCCAACGTTTTCTCGGAACAGCCCTCAATGCGCTTTGCAGCAATAAAGGCTGTAACAGCGTTTTTATTAGTAGTGTCTGGCACATTTTCTGTGGTTATGGTTACGCTGTAAAATGTGTGTTCTAATACAGATTGCAGTGCTTTTAGCTGTTCGTTATTTAGATACGGCAGCATTTGCACTTGAATTTGGTTTATGATTTCTTCTTTCATAGTCGTTCTCCTTCAATCTATAAGAGAACGGCGTACAGTGGCAGTTCTTTTGGGTGAACTCTCGCCACTGGTAAGAGTAACGGACATTTAGTTATACAAGTCTATGTCGTCGTGATCTTCACCATCATAATGATTATAGTAATGAAAACCGTCTTCAAGTGGTTTTCCACATACACAGCAAACATCCCAGTATCCCCATTCTTCAATTTCAGATGTTATACTACGATGTTGTTTGCATTTACAATATCCAATTTTCTCAACAGGGGCACCTCTAAAGTATTGCATTATGAACCTTTCCTTTCATCAGATAAACGATAATTTAGCGGCTTAGAGTTGGACGGCGGAGACATCAATCTCGCCGGACATGAGCTTAGGCAGCAATGAATCTCGTAGTGTTGAAAGTCGCAAGATTTCGATGTTGTTGTTAAGTACCTCCTGAAACATGGGCTCTGCAACACGGAGAAACGCCGTAGCATCATCATCAGAGAGTTTCATGATTTGCTCTGATTCAAAATCTCTGGTGGTAATCGCATCAAATACGGCTCCACTTGCTTTGTGCTTGAGCCTATCAACAGCTTTGAGTGTGTAGAAATATACAAGAAGTTGATGCGTCTCTTTACCGACAAGCGCATAGCAGGATTGGTTCATAGCCATCGGAACTCCGGACATACCAACTTTACCAACAGTGCCTCTTGCAGTGACGAAAACGGTGTTCACAGGATACAGTCGGCTGTTACAATGTGAAAGACCTTCTTTTGAGATAGTCTTTTCTGTGATAAGTGTGTATGGTGTGCCAACATCTTTTGGGGTAAAGAAGGCAATATTACCGTTCCAATAAGTGTTTTCGCCTGTTTTTGGTGTCCCACCGCCGAGTATCTGTATCAAATCGGTGAATCTAACCTCGGTGTTTGACCGATCATAGAGGCTCGAAAACAATGCGGCTGCTTGCTGCTGTAAATTATCGTTTATCTTACTACATAGAAGGAGCTGAGAACAAATGTCGGGCTATTTCACCGAATCAAATTACGAGAATGCGGTTTTGCAGCTTCTCAACGAGGAACTGGGATATACCTATGTCTACGGGCCGGACGTGGCGCGCGATTATCACTCGCCGCTCTACGAGGATGTTCTGCTTCCTTCTCTGCAACGGATCAACCGCAGCTTGCCAATGGACGCTCTGATGGAGGCCATCTATAAACTCAAGAACTTTGAAACCGGGACGCTCTTGCAGAAAAACATGGTCTTTATGGACTATCTCCAAAATGGCATCCCTGTAAAATACTTCGATAAGGGCGAAGAACGTTCTACCCTCGTCTACCTTGTTGATTTCAAGCATCCTTCCAGCAATGAGTTTACCGTCGCAAATCAGTGGACTTTCATTGAAAACTCCGAAAAGCGACCGGATGTGATTCTCTTTGTCAATGGTCTCCCGCTTGTCATTGTGGAGTTAAAGTCGCCGTCCCGTGAAGAAACCGACGCTTCCGCCGCATATCGTCAGCTTCGGAACTACATGTATGAGATTCCCTCCATGTTCATCTATAATGCGGTATGCGTCATGAGCGACTTGACCACCTCAAAGGCTGGCACCATCACCTCCGGCGAAGACCGCTTTATGGAGTGGAAAACAACAGACGGCAGCTACGAAAATACACAGCACGCTTCGTTTGACACATTCTTTGTCGGACTGTTTGAAAAGGCGCGATTCCTTGACATCGTGAAGAACTTCATCTGCTTTAATGTGGATGGGCAGAATACTTTCAAGATACTCGCTGGGTATCATCAGTATTTTGCAGTCAAAAAGGCGGTTGAGTCTACAAAGCACGCAACCTTGACAGACGGCAAGGGCGGCGTTTTCTGGCATACGCAAGGTAGCGGGAAATCACTGTCTATGGTCTTCTATGCGCATTATCTGCAAGAGGCGTTAGAAAGCCCTACCATCGTTGTCATCACCGACCGCAACGATCTGGATGACCAGCTTTACGGGCAATTCGCCCGCTGCAAAGATTTTCTCCGGCAAACGCCGCAGCACGCCGAAAGCCGCAAGAATCTGAAAGAACTGCTTGCAAACAGACAAGCAAACGGCATTATCTTCACAACCATGCAGAAGTTTGAAGAAAGCCATGAAGCGCTTTCAGAACGCCGGAATATCATCGTGATGGCTGACGAAGCGCATCGTGGGCAATACGGTCTCAATGAAAAGGTTGTGGTCAAGCAGAAGGACAACGGCGAAATCGAGGCAAAAACCGTTATTGGCACTGCCCGCATCATAAGGGATACGCTTCCCAACGCGACCTACATTGGCTTCACCGGAACACCAATTTCGACAAAAGATCGCAGCACACGCGAAGTCTTCGGTGATTACATCGACATCTATGACATGACACAGGCGGTTGAAGACGGTGCAACAAGACCTGTCTATTACGAAAGCCGCGTTATTCACCTAAAACTCGACGAGGACACCCTGCATCTGATTGACAACGAGTACGACATCATGGCTGACAACGCCGATCCGTATGTTATTGAAAAAAGCAAGAAGGAACTTGGGCAGATGGAGCCACTTCGTATTCTGCCGACTTCAAATCGGGAGAAATATTCTGAAAG